>Ga0209343_10005759_pt1 | contig 14935 bp, 11 predicted proteins | sample RifCSPlowO2_02_FD_184026 | JGI IMG/M metagenome (GOLD analysis project Ga0209343, IMG submission 184026) | Groundwater microbial communities from Rifle, Colorado - Rifle CSP2_plank lowO2_0.2 (SPAdes) (version 2) | ecosystem: Environmental > Aquatic > Deep subsurface > Groundwater | place... | reverse complement strand
CAGTTGTCAACATCCTGCCTAAAAATGCGGGGGCAGTTGAAAGGTGGGTCCCCCCATAATCATCACATCAAAGGTAAAGTCACTTCCCGAGGGCGTGGGAAGGGTCATGAAGTAATTGCGGACATCAATGCGAAACCCCAACCAAGACCACCTCGTATAGAGCTTCATTCCCCCACCGATAAATCCCGTCCCCCGCGTGGATTGATTGATGACCATCACCCCCCCGCCGCAGTTGGTGTAAAAATCTACTTCGGTAATCTTGTTTCTGGAATTATAGGCCCCCGGAAGGTTGTAGGTCACGACTCCATTCATCAAATAGAGGTTTTTATTGACGACCGTCGTCCCAAAATCACTCCGGGGATCCACCGAGATGCGGCTCCAGCCAAAGTCGGATCCCAAAGACCATTTGGGGGTGACACGAAAATCAAAATGAGACCCCACGATGAAGGAATGCTGCAGGGTATCCCCGACATAATCCCCCCCAAAGGGGGTGATCTCAATGCGGGAAAGTACGGCGTCCCGCCGATCAAAATCCAGGTGACGGGGCGTCTCTTCCAGGGGCACCTCCTGGGCCAGAAGGAGGGGGGACGTCAAAAACAAACTGATAAGGAAGAAAAGGGCCTTATGAAACATAGGAAGTCACTTCTGAGGAGAGAGGTTCTGCCGAAGGGCCCTGACTTTTTAAGGCCTGTTTGGCCAATTGCTTCCCCACATCCCAGGCCCCTCCGGGGAAGCGGTGACACTCGGAGACCACCTTGTCAAAGGAGGTGACGAAATAATCCATATCCTCCTCAGTCAGGGTCAGGGGGGGAAGCATCTTGATGATATCCACTCCATGACCGGCGACCTGAGACAGGATCCTGTAATCCGTCATCAGGGGAACGACGATCATCTGGCCAAAGAGGCCTGCATTGGCGGCATGGATCATCTTCCATGCCATTTTTAATTTCATGGATCGGGGAGGCCCAAACTCCAGACCGATCATCAGTCCCTTAATGCGACATTGTTGAAACATCTCATATCGATCCATCAAGGGTCTTAATTTTTCCGTGAGGTATTCCCCGCTCTTTTGAGCCCGTTCCACCAATTTTTCCTCTTCCAGGATCTGGAGGGTCGCAAGCCCTGCCGCCATGGCCAGGGCATTTCTGCCAAAGGTATTGGAGTGCACGACACAGTGTTCCATATTGGTAAAGACCTTTTTATAGATTTCCCTGCGATAAAGAATCGCCCCGACGGGAATAAAACCCCCTGAGAGGGACTTTGCCACACAAATGATGTCGGGCTGAAGCCCCCAATGTTCGAAGGCAAACATCTTGCCCGTGCGTCCAAACCCCGTCTGCACCTCATCCACGACAAAAAGGGTCTTGTACTGGCGACACAAACGTTCCACTTGAGGGAGATAATGGTCCTCCGGAATATGAACGCCTTTTCCCTGAATGGGCTCGACGATAAAGGCGGCATATTTTTTTGTCCTCAATTCACTTTCCAAGGCCTTAAGATCATTTTGAGGAACGGACCGGCCCGTCAAGAGCGTCCCAAAAGAGTCGCGAAACTCGCGATTGCCATTGGCGGAAAGTGCACCCAGGGTGAGACCATGAAAGGCATGATCGAGATAAAGAATCCCCTCCCGACCCGTGGCCCCTCGAGCGAGCTTCAGGGCCCCTTCGACGGATTCTGTTCCCGAATTGGTAAAAAAGACCGTATCAATTTCCGCGGGAGTTAACTGTATCAATTTTTTTGCCAACAACCCCGCCAAGAGGGGGGCGTCCATCTGGACCATGCTGGCAAGATCCATATCGAGGCACTGTTGGAGGACCTTTTTGAGTTGGGGATGATTGCGGCCGATATTAAAGGCCCCATAGCCTCCCAATCCGTCCAAATATTTTTGGCCCTCTTGGTCATACAAATAGGCCCCCTGAGCCCGCACATAGATCTTATTAAATCCTATCGTCCTCAAAACCCTCGTCAACTGCGGATTGACATAACTTTCAAAGAGGTGATGGTTTTGCCCCTGATGTTCCTGAATCAGTTTTTCCAAATCCAATGGCATCTTATGAGCCCTCTAACAGGCTGTTGACAACATCTACAATGACGGTGCGGATTTTATCGATATTTTTAACAGCGCCGGGAGTACCACAATCCCCGCCGTAAAGCAACAAAGGATCCCCAAGATCATGATCTGCCCCATGCTCGCCAAACCCTGATGGGAGGCGATGGCGAGGCCCAAAAATGAGGTCAGGGTATCCAGATAGGCGACCGTCAGGGCCTTTCCCGTGCTTTTTAAAATGAAGAAGATATCCTTTTGGCCCTCTTCGAGAAACCGATGGATGATATGAACACCACAATCCGCCCCCACACCTAAAACAATGGGCAAGGTAATGACATTGACCAGATTCCATTTCATCCCCAAAAGGCTCATCACCCCGTAGACCCATCCCAATCCACACAACAAGGGAAAGGTGGCCCACAAAACGGGTTGGAGGCGCCGAAAATCGAGATAAAAAATCAAGATAATGAGAAGGGCCGCCCATAGGACGGCCCATGGATATCCCCTCTCCACCGAGGTCAGGACCTCATACATTTGAAAGGGGGGACCCGTCACATCGGGGTCGACGCTGCGGAGATCCTTCACAAATCGATGGAGACCCTCTTTCTCCAAAACAGGGACGCTTGGGTAAACATAGAGGGCCTGCCGTCCTTGAGGACTGACAAAATAGGATTTGATATCCGGAGGAATTGCCTCAAGAGAAATCATCTTTGTTTCTCGACCGGTCTGAAAAAAATCCTGGACCTCTTTTAAAAAGGCCCCTTGAAATCCCAAGAGGCGCCTCTCCATCTCCTTGGGAGGGGCCGACTGGAACGATTTTAACCCCTCCTCGATACTCTGTAGAATACGATGGATCGGATTCAAGATCTCGGCATGACCGCTTGAAAAAATCATTTCCTCCATCTTTTCAAATTGACCTTTTAGAATATTTAATTGTCTTTTTGTTTCTTCTATATCCAAAAAATCATTGAGGGCCACAAAGGGGATGCGATGAGACAATTGTTCAATAATTTTTATTTTCTCTTCCTGTTTTTTTGGGATAAGCGCCTCCAGATATTGGACATTGGAAACAGAATCCAGCAAAGAAAATTTTTCCGCCAAATGCCGAATTTCATCGGGGGACTCTTTGAGATCCACGGCAAAACGGAGACTGATGTCGGTGGAGAGGAGTTTTTTCTCAAATTGGACCGATTCTGTTGCCGGCGCCTGCAGGTTGAGAACATTATAATCAAGCGCGGTACCCCCCTTTTTTAAAAAGACAAGGACCCCGCTGACCATCAACAACAATAAAGCCATTCCCAAAATAAGCCTCGGATTCTGGTCGATAAAACGAATAAAGGTAAGGACCCTCCTCGAATGAATGGATTCATCATGACTCAGACGAAGGCCTTGACTCTCCTTTCCCTGACGACACACATCATAGAAAATCAGTAACGAAGGAAGAACGGAGAGCATCACCCCCAGACAAATCATGACCCCCGATCCAGCGATGATCCCCAATTCTCGAAACCCCGCAAAATCGACCACCAATGTGGCCAAAAACGCCGCCGCCGTTGTCAAGGCCCCCGTCCTCAGGGAGGCGCCGACCCCGTGGATCATCCGCGCCACCGCCCTCTCAATAGAAGGCTCACACCGCCTTTCCTCAATATAGCGAGCCATGACATGAATCCCATATTGAGTTCCCAATCCCACCAGAATCACCGCAAAGGTGATGGAAATAAGATTGAGATGCCCAATCATAAGGGTCGTCCACCCAAAGGTCATCGCCACTCCCATCAACAGACAGAGAAATCCAAACAAGGGACGCATGACCTCCCTGAATGCCAGAAAGAAAATAAGGGCCGTCGTCAAAAGGGCGATAATGGAGGCCAAGGTCATGTCCCTCTCCGAGGTCTTCACCTCATCATAGGTCAGTGCGGGGGAACCCGTCACTCCAACAGTAAGAGAGGGATACTGAGGCCTCAAATCCTGAATCAGGGATCGTACAAAGGTCACCAGTTTTTTGGCCTCATCATAGTTGCCGCGGGGATCCATCGGTTTGATAAAGACAACATAGAGATCCCCCTGAGCCACAGATATATACCCCTCGGGATCTTCATGCCTCTTTTGACCCTTCGATTGCTTGGCCAGTGTGGACTGATATTGGGACCCTCCCAACATATCCAAAAGATTTGCGTGAACAGAAGAAGGTTCAGAGGTTTGAAGAAATTTGTTAAATTCTGAAAATATGACATCAAGATCACTCAATCCCAACTGGGCTTCTTTCCAATCAATCTTTTGATTTTCACTCCCCAGTTCACGTTGAATGGTATGAGAAAGACCCCTCAAAAAATCATTGAGGTTATGGGCCTTTAAAGTATGAGACAATGTGCTTTGTGGGGAGGTCACTTCTTCATTTAATTTTTTTAGATCTTCAAGGGACAAATAGAGCAAGGCATGCTGGCGGATAAATGCTGGATCAATGCGATAAAAAATTTCCCGAATGAGGGAAGGGTGGTGGTCTTTTGATTTCTCCTGAAGGGTAGTGACAAACTCATCAATAAATTTCTTTATCTTGGAACGCGAGTCCCCTTGAACAACCACGATGAGATCGTCGGGATCGCCAAATTCTTCAACATATTCAGAAAACTTCCGGTGCACCGGATTGTCCGATGAATAAAGATCTAAAATCCCTTTGCGATTCTCCAAAAAAAGAGAAGAGATCACTATGGAAATGAACGTTAAGGCCACGGCGCCCACAATAATCCAACGGTGGTGGTGATAGAGAAAACGGGCGTATTTTTGAGCCAACGGGGGAGGAGGGGTCATGAATCTTCCTCAATAAAATTACCTTTACCAACAATGCCTATCAGATGTAAATCTTTCATCACCCATGAGTCAACCTATTCTCATAGACACCCACGCCCATCTCACTTTTTCCGACTTTGATGGGGATCGGGAGGCCGTCCTTACAAGGGCCCATGAGGCCGGTGTCCACTCTCTCATTGTTATTGGGTCGGGGCACGGCCTGGAGATCAACCGCAAGGCCCTCGACCTGGCCGAGAGACAAAAAAATATCTGGGCCACAGTCGGAATCCATCCCCATGAGGCCCAGGAGGCCGATGAGACCTATTGGGAGGCCCTACACTCCCTCATCTCTCATGAGAAGATCGTCGCCATGGGTGAAATGGGCCTGGACTATTACTATGGGAAGGAAAACAAACCACAACAACAAACCCTTCTTCGTCGCCAAATCCGGATGGCCCACGAAAGCAAACTCCCCATCGTGATTCACTGTCGCGATGCGGAAAAGGACATGCAACAAATTTTAAAAGAAGAAGGGGCGGAAAAAGTGGGCGGCATCCTGCATTGTTTTACGGGGACCCGGGCCTTTGCAGAGGCCATGATTGAGGAAAATTTTTTGATCTCTTTTTCGGGGATCATTACCTTTGACAAAAAGGTCCATGATCTTCAAGAAACCGCAAAAGCCCTCCCCCTTGAAAAAATACTTGTAGAAACCGACTGTCCCTACCTGGCCCCGCCTCCCTTTCGCGGGAAGAGAAACGAACCGGCTTACGTCGTTAAGATCGCCGAAAAAATTGCCCTCTTAAAAAATGTGTCTCTTGAAGAGGTGGCCCAACAAACAACTCAAAATGCCTATAAACTCTTTCGGATCCCCTCCGCCTCAGCCATCACCTGATCTTGTTTCGGATAACGGATCTCACGATAACCGGTCACTTTTTCAGGGAGCCTTAAGATTTTGAGCCAATCCTCATAACGCACCCTCCGGTGAGGGAGGTCGGCCAAATATGCCTCCATCATCGTCACATACCAATCACGAAAAACCTTTTCTTTGGCATGCCATCCGGGAAGAAGGCGGCGCAGAAATTTAAGACGCTTCATGACATGAAGCATCCAATTTTTGGTGGGCATTGTCCACCGGATATCCTTGCCAAAAAGAGTGAACTGAGGTCGGTTGTAATGAATATACTTAAGCCTATCTCCTCGCAGGACATCGATCTTGTACCGTTCCCTATCACGATTTATCTTCTCTGGACTCGTCAGGAGATGGGCCACCCACACCTCATCCTTGATCGCCATGACCTTATATAAATTACGGAGCACCGCTTGGGTGATCCGATAATGACGAGTCTTTGAATCATGGGCCGCGATCTTCACAATCCAGTTCAAATAATGTTCAGCCAGAGAAACACCTTCATACTGGATCAGGTCATAAACCCGCAGGGCCACATGATAGTTGGTTTCTCTGTCCAAGGTTAGATTAATGCCCGACTTGTGGATCATGGCCTGATAGGCCTGTCCCAGTTTTTGACTCTTCCTATTCAGGAGGGCCTCCTTTTCTTTTAAGATCTGCTCATAGGTCGGGGGGACAATGGGATCCAAAAAGGCCTTTTGCTCGACCACCAAACACCGCCCCAGTTGAAAGGCCTTCACATTATCCTCAAAGACCTCGGGAGGCACCGTCTGTTTTATCCCTGTCTGGATATTCTCAAAGGAGAGGGGAATGAGTCCGTGCTGATAGGCCATGCCCAGGAGGGCAACATTTTTGTACCGCTTGGTGCCCATATACTTTTGACAGACATCGCCCAAGGGCAGGGTCAAGAGTTCAAGGCTATAACTCTTGAGGACACGAACGGCCTCATCCACATCATAATCATTTTCTCCCATGAGCATGCTGACCGTCGGCGCCTTGATCGTATTGACCATGATCCGTGTTCTTTGAGGGTGGGCAATCTTAAAGCGAAACCGGGGCTCGCAGGCCCTCAATGTCTCCAGGAGATCCAGACCCAAAATAAGATCCGCCCCTCCATTGGGGATAATGGGAGAGCGCTTTTTGTCATCCTTCATAAAAAGGATATGGCTGTAAACTCCCCCGCTCCGGATCGAAAGCCCCTTTTTATCATTAAACTGAATCCTGTAACCTTGGACCGTTCCGGCACGGACCAAAATCGCCGAGGTCACACCCGCCCCCTGTCCCCCAACCCCCGCGACATAAGCCGCCCACTCATTTTTAAAATCACATTTTGGGGGAGACGGCAGATCGTCCAAAATCAATCCATCCAAGGGATTTTTCTGCGGTCGTTTTCGCTGAATGATGACCTTTTCAAAAGAGGGGCACACCATCCCCTTGGTACAGGCGGTGTCATCAACGCAATTAAAGAGATCCGTCTGGATCTTGGGTCCATAATCAGTTTCTTTGATGGTGAGACCCGGACAGCCCGTCAAACGCGTGCACTCCAAACAATTTTCACAGACCTCTTCGGCAATATTGATTTTTTTCTCAAGAGGTAAAAAACCCTGATGAGCGATTGTCTGTCTTTGTTGGGCCTTTTTTTTGCGATGATAGGTAATGCCGCACTCCTTATCAGCGATGATGATCTTGACCCCGTCCTTCAGGATCGTTTCTTCAATCAATTTTCGATATCTTGCCCGATCGGCGGGATTGATCCGTACAATAGAAACCTTCATCGACCCCATGGCCCGTAAAATGGACTCAATATTTTGTGAAAAAGTCCTTTGCCCGACAATATCCACGTCGTTTCCCGCATGAGGCTGATGACCCGTCATCGCCGTGGTCTTGTTGTCCAGGATAAAATAGGTAATATCCTGATTGTTTTTGATGGAGTCAGAGATTGCCAACATCCCAGAATGAAAAAAGGTCCCATCCCCCACAAAAAGAACTTGTTTGTTCGTAATAAAGGGATCGATGCCCGCCCCGCTGCCTCCGCCCAAACCCATCCCCGCATAGTTGTGCATCAGGGATTCATTGGGTGGAAAGATCAGCATGGAATAGCACCCCGTGTCTCCGTGAAAAATCAGGTCCAGCGGCCCACAGGCGTGGTGTCTTTTCATATAGTGAGGATCGGAAAAATCTCTCTTGATCTCCAAAAAAACAGTGGAGGTGTCCCTGTGAGGACAGCCCGAACAAAAAGTCGGCGTCCGAGAAAAAACAGGAAAGGGGGGCAGACGATCGACCTCATCGAAGCGTTTCACAACAGATTCAATGGACTTGGTATCAATATTGATCATATTTCTCTTTTGATATTCCTGAAAAAGGGGGATGAGTTGTTGGATGACAAGACTGGGAGAAAGCCCTCTTTCATGGGAAAAGCCCAAAAGATCAAATGGAAATTTTTTGCCCCAAATCCCGGGAGAAGAGGACAGCTCCCCCGACTGAACAAGATCCCGAACCAGTTCAATGACCTGGTTTTCAAGAAAAGGCCTTTTCTCCTCAACAACCACAACATTTTCAACACTCTTCAAAAAAGGGATGAGACTTGCCGGGTCTGCCGGATAAATAATCCCCAATTTTAAAATGGGAACTTTTTTCGAGAGACCCAATTCTGTCAGGGCATGTTCCAAATAACAGTAAGGCAGACCCGCTGTCACAAAACCCAAGGGGGCTCGCCCTCTGGAAGGATCATGATAAAGGATCTGATCCAGATTTTTTTGGCGGGCGAGATCCCAAAGGCGTTGATAGCGCCCCTTCAAACTCGCCTCACACTGCCAGGTACGGGGCGGCAAAACGACAAGATCGTTTTTCTTGATCTTTTTAGAATCAAGAATCGTGGGGTTTAAGGCATTCAAAGAGGGATAGTCATTGGGATGGACCTCCACCGTCCCCCCCCCATCCACCTGATTGGTCGTGACATGATAGGTGATGTAGAGGTCCGAGCCCCCGGAGAGCTCAAAACCTATCTTGACCCAATCCTTCAACTCCTGAAATGTCGCCGGTTGCAAGACGGGGATCTGGAGGTGTTGGGAGAGAAAACGAGAATCCGAATTGGTCTGCGTGGAATCCATCCACGGGTCATCCCCCACGACCACCAAGGCCCCCCCTTCAGGCAAGTGGTACTCAGCTAGATTCCCCAAGGCCAGGGCATCCGAGGCCACGTGCATCCCTACACTCTTAAAGACCGTCATGGCTCGAATCTTGGCCATCCGGGCCCCGTGCAGACGTGAGGCGCTTAAGGCCTCATTGTTGGCGATCTGGGCCACGATCCCCTTCTGAATAAAAATCTCCGATGAGACCTGAACCGTCTCAAAGACAGTCGCGACGGGAGACCCCGGGTATCCTGTGAAGAGGGACATCCGCCCCTCGAGCCCCCCTTTGACGAGACACTCATTCCCCGTCAGGATCGTAACCCCATGGTCTCTTACAAAACGTTCATCCATGGTCCCCCTTTATCCCCACTTTATTTTGAGCAAATATCTATATGACACACCAGGCTATAAGATATTAATAATATTAGCACTTTTGATTTTTTAGGTCAAACAAGGAGGTCTTTTTAGGAGGGGAAAACCCTGGAAAATCCAAAAATGATCGCCCCCATCCCAAGGGCCACCAACAGGAGGGCCAGGACCTGCATGAGACGATGGACCTTTAAGGGGGAAATGGTCCGCTTGATGGGGTGAGAAAGGAGGATGATGACAAGCCACCATATCAAACTCCCCAAAAAGACACCCAGAGTAGTTTCGAGGTAAAGGACATTTTTGGCCCCCGGGGGGATCAGATTGATCCCGGCAAAGAGGGCCGCAAAGGCCAGAACGGTCATGGGATTTGTCAGGGTCAAAAGAAAGGTCGAAAAGGCGTCCCAGGTATAATGATGGAGATAACGCGGCGTCAAGACCTCCTCTGTCTGTAAAACAAGTGATTTTTTAAAAAAGAAATACCCCCCCAAGACAAGGAGGATAAGACCGCCCATCGGACGAACCCAGATAATCGACTCTTCAATGGTCTCCGCCAAGGCCGCAATCCCCAAGGAGGCCAGAAAGGCAAAAAGGCCATCGGCCAGTGCCGCCCCAATACCGCTGGCCAAACCGGCAAGATAACCCAAACTCAAACTGCGCTGAAAAATGAGAATGGCAATGGGGCCCACAGGAACGGCAACGATAAACCCGAGGATAAAGGCCTTGGTTAATGTGACTTCACCCATGAGGGGCTCCTTCACTGAGGACAATACCCACGGGGCAATGGTCCGAGCCCATGACCTCGGGGAGGATAAAGGCCTCTTTCAATCGAGGACGCAGGTCGGGGGAGATGCAAAAATAATCAATCCGCCACCCGATATTTTTGGCCCGGGCATGAAACATATAGCTCCACCAGGTGTAGTGTCCCGGCCCCTGGTTGAATTCCCGAAAGGTATCAATAAATCCCGCCTCAATATAATTGGAAAACCCGGCCCGTTCTTCATCCGTAAAACCGGCGTTGCGGCGATTGGCCTTGGGATTTTTGAGATCAATCTCTTTATGAGCTACATTGAGATCCCCGCAAAAAATGACGGGTTTTCTCTTCTCCAGTCCTTTAAGGTATTTCAAAAAATCCCTGTCCCACTGCATGCGGTAGGAGAGTCGCGCCAAATCCCTCTGGGCATTGGGGGTATAGACATTGACCAGAAAATATTTTGGAAATTCCAATGTAATCACCCGCCCTTCATCATCATGTTCCTCGACCCCGATTCCATAAGTGGTCTTTAAGGGCCTGATTTTTGTAAAGACGGCCGTTCCCGAATACCCTTTACGGGTCGCCGGATTCCAATAGTGTTGATAAGGGATCACATGTACGTGTCTACACGTCCCTTTAGGGGAAGGGAGATCGACTTGTTCTGGATGGGCCTTTGTCTCCTGGAGGCAGAGGATGTCGGGATCCGATTTTTCGACAAAACCCTCAAAACCCTTTTTGAGGACCGCGCGAATGCCGTTGACGTTCCAAGAAATGAGTTTCAGTGACTCACCTCCATAGAAATAGCGCGTAAAACCTCGCCTTCCACTTCATAGGTTTCTTCTCGGGTCTCTGGATCAAAGATACGGCCTTGACCATCCACACTGGATTCAAGATAGTTTTGAACGGCTTGCGCATGGGGGCTCCCAATCTGTTTCAATGCCATGAGTCCATAAGCCGAGGGTTGTTCCAAGCCATCCCCATTTTCAGATCCATTCGTGATCAGGCCATTTTCACCCACCAGATTTTCCAGTCGTAGTGTGAGTCCATTGATGAGATCTGTGTAAGAATCGGCCACAGGGCTCCCTGCAAATACAAACAAAGGCATGCCTAATGAAATATCGCCATACAATAGTGTGGTGTCAGCATCATAGACAGGCAAAAAATCATTATTGAGAGAGGCGGCCAGCAAGGCTAATGAATCAGTGTAATCCCCTTCAAAATCAGGGCTGATCTCGGCCATAGCCCTAAAGGCCTCGACACAAAGCCCCATATCCCAGGGGATGATCCCAGGAATCGATGCCCTTCTTGTGATCATGGAGTTAAATAACCCATCTATGCGCATGGCTTCGTTATCTCCGTAATCACTATCACGCGCCTCCAGAGTGGCATTGAAGGCCGCAATCACCCGAGCCTCCAAGATCGGATCAGGATGGGCCTGCAAATATCTGGAAAGAACTGTATAGTTAGGGCATGAGAGTTTCATTTGAACGTTATGAGGATCCGCTAAAAGGCCATCAATACGATTATCAAAATAGTTGACTGAATTTTCAATGGCACTTGAGTCACTAGCGTCTTCAAGTAGATCCATAGCATCAAAAAGCCCCCACACGGAAACACCCGTCACATTTTGATACCCTGTGGTTTCAGGAGTTAAGGGATCATCCACAATCTGCTTCCAGTCATAGCTTCCATCATTGTTTTGGACTTGCCTCACCCTATCGGCTAAAAGCCCGACTACCTGCTTATTAATCACAAGATTCTCGTCTCTGCCTTTATAAAACCAAAATTTCTTGTTGGTGTCCTGGGCCACAAAAAGATCGCACAGATTGTTGACGGCTATTCCCTCTTGATCGTTTTGCGGCAAGCCTCTATCCACATAAACACTACCGTCATCAGGATCAGCTATCACAAGTCTGTCACTGGAATCATAGATCACAAAAACAACATTATACTCAGGGCTATAATCCATGCCCGACAGATCAGAGCGTCCTCCCACAGGCTGATAAATGGCTGTAGGGCTCACAGTCGTGGAGACAGAGCTTGAGACGATAGGGAGGTTAAAGGCATATATTTTGCCATTGCCTTGATGTCCTGCCCAAAATACACCGCCTTCAGGATGTCCTTCAATTTCGACAAAAGTCAGTGCCTCCAGCCCCTGACTGCTGCTTTCTGGCATCCAAGCCCCTAAGCTAAAAGTGCGCGTCACGGCTCCGGTTTCAATATTAAATTCCAAAATAGCGGCTGGATATTCTCGACCCATATAGACAAAATCACTTTCTGGGTCTGCAATGGTGACGCCTTCTAAATCACCGCCAATAGGCCAAGTCGTGACATCACTACCATCTTTATTCATCGAAAAAAGATAGCCATTATCATGGACACCAAAAACCTTATTCAGACGGCTGTGCCAATCCGCTCCACTGGGCTCATAACCACCAGGAAGGCCGACTCCAATATCGAACGCAGGACTACTCAAAGCCAGATCAATACAGTCTTCTGCCAAATCAGGATAACTCGCTTGAACGAGATCTTCAGGACCTTCATTGGCAAGATTTGTTGGATTATCGTTATCAACAGGCCCTGGAGCGGCATCATCATCTGGAGTGTCAACAGTCTCCTCTCCCTGAGGGGCCTCAACAGATTCAAGAAGAGAGGGTCCACAGCCTTGCAGGACAAACATGAAAATGAATGCAATAGCGCACAGCTTACAGGTCAGGCCGTTAATTACTATACGATATCCCTGACCAGTATCATGTACGTGTATACACGTCCCTTTAGGGATAAGCAGATTTGGGCCTAATGAGGCTTGCGATGTATAGTGGCTTTTGGCCTGCTTAATATTTTGGAAAGTCATGGTTTCTATCATCCACTGACTTTCGCATATTTGGAAATCTCAGACAAGGTAGAATATGTTGAACCCCATTACAACGCCTGGGCCGTACGCATCCTGGCCTGTAATTGGGCAATGAGTTGTGCCAAGACATTGGGACCGATGGTCACCCCACCAAAATTGTGTTCAAGGACACCCTCGGCGGCCTGACGCAGGGTCGGCCGGACGACCGTCTCTCCCGAATCCGTTGTCCCTGTGAAACTCCTCCAGGCCGGGATTTCCTGTGGATACAAATACTGGAGGGTGCCAACAATGATACGATTCAGGGTGAAGGTATCGTCACCTATCCTGAAGGGGACACGGGTCCCTTGGACCATTTCCCCACTAAATCTGGGGACATAATGAGCTGACCCGGGTTTCCCGGACACTATAATTAAGCGACAACTCGCATCTCCATCTTCTCAGGCGTAATGTAATTTAAAGACTGATGGATTCTTTGTCTATTGTAAAATATCTCAATATATTCGAATATTTCAGTCCGTGCCCGATCTCTGGACTCAAAGATACAGCCGGAAGCGAGCTCATTCTTTAATGTGCTAAAGAAGCTCTCGGCTACGGCATTGTCGTAGCAATCCGCTTTTCTGCTCATACTGCGTGACAATTGATGGGCTGACAGCTTCTCACGGTATTCATCTGAGGCATAGATAGCCCCTCTGTCTGTGTGATGCAATACTTCTGAATCGGGCCTGCGGCGAATAAGCGCCATCTCCAACGCATCAAGCGCCAGATGTTTGTCGATTCGACTAGACATCGACCACCCGATGATTTTACGTGAATACAGATCCAACAGTATTGCCAAGTACAGCCATCCCGTACGTGTTGCAATGCACGTTACATCCCCAACCCATACTTGATTGGGGCGTTCAACCCGGAAGCATCGGTTTAATCGGTTGGGCGCTATCCACTGCGTATTCTTTGAGTTGGTAGTCACTTTAAACCTTTTTCTGCGTCTGGCTTCTATCCCATTTGCGCGTCTTAATCGAGCCACCCGCTGTTTTCCGCATGTGACGCCCTCGGCATTGAGCGCTTTCCATGTTTTCAGAGAACCATAGGCCTGCCTGGATTCTCTATGAATGCGCTGAATCTCTATGAGTAACTGCTTATTCGACTCCGTTCGGCGACTCACAGGTCTTGTTATCCATTCGTAGTAGCCACTAGCACTCACTTTAAGAATTCGGCAGAGCTTGCGGACCTCGTGATTTTCACGGTTATCCCTGATGAACGCGTACTTTACCCGAGATCCCTGGCAAAGTACGCTGCTGCTTTTTTTAAGATATCCCGTTCTTCTTTGACCGCCTTAAGCTCTTGCCTTAATCGGCTCAATTCACTCATTTGGTTAGTTTTGGGTCTGCCAGGACCTACCGTGAAGGCTTCTTCACCTTTGTCATTGATCTGATCTCTCCACCGGTAGAGCAGGGTTCTTTTAATTCCCAGATGCATGGCTATCTCTGAAGCAGGTTTTCCGCCTTCATTCAACAGCTTGACAGCCTCAAGCTTGAATTCCTTCGGATATCTTCCTCGTTTTTTCACTGGACACCTCCGTATTTATATTACCCTTATTTAGGTGTCCGTCAAACCTGGGATAGCTCACTGTGTCCCCGGATAAACATTCTGACATCTTAGGAATTTATGTGACCTTCGCTGAAAAAAACGAGAAACGATGAGAAAGGGAGTGGTGTGTCTGTGATTTGAGGAAAACGTCCGGTGTGAAGGCTTTCGGGAGGTTGGAGAAGACTCCGGTCGTCCGAAGAAACCTCGACGATACCGGATCAGACTCCCAAGCATCGGTCACTGCCTGACACGAAGGCTCTCCTGAGGGGATCTTCGACCAGATTCCGCCAAAAAAGGGGCTTTAAAATTCCTATTCATTTCATTAATCTTATAGCGATCTTCGATTATCCGGATGAGATCCGAAAAGTCATATACACAACAAATGCAATAGAATCATTGAACAGCGTCATACGCAAAGCCATAAAAAATAGGAAAATTTTTCCAAACGACGATTCGGCCTTGAAATTAATTTATTTAGCTGTTAGTAAAGCTTCACAGAAAT
>Ga0209343_10005757_pt1 | contig 14937 bp, 12 predicted proteins | sample RifCSPlowO2_02_FD_184026 | JGI IMG/M metagenome (GOLD analysis project Ga0209343, IMG submission 184026) | Groundwater microbial communities from Rifle, Colorado - Rifle CSP2_plank lowO2_0.2 (SPAdes) (version 2) | ecosystem: Environmental > Aquatic > Deep subsurface > Groundwater | place... | reverse complement strand
AGAATCGCCCTCCATACCCTGAACCGAAGCCACTTGAACAGAGAGCAAAAGCGAAATATCGGATACATCGTTGACAGGTAAATCCATATCAGGGTGGACGACGCCAGCGCTCTTGTAGGTTGGGTTGAGCCGCGCAGCGGCGAAGCCCAACAGCGTCAGGCCAGGCTGCATCCGATATCCGCGATACCGTTCGTTGGGCTTCGCCGAGCTCAGCCCAACCTACGTCTAGTGCTGGCTGTGCAGGGGGCTGCTTATAGGGTCGCCTCGCCTGCCAGGTGCGGCAAGTTCTTGAAAGCGGCCAGGGCGCGGCTGCGGCTGGCGCTCAGCTCGACCATGGGCGGCGGATAGGCGGCCGCACCGAATAGGTCATTGATGGCCGCCGGGTTATGCAGGTGTTTGTCGCTCAGCCCCGCCAGCTCGGGCAGCCAGTGGCGGATAAAGCGCCCGTCCGGGTCGAATTTCTGCGACTGGCTGAGTGGGTTGAAAATGCGGAAGTAAGGCACCGAGTCGGTACCGCTGGAGGCGCTCCACTGCCAGCCGCCGTTGTTGGCCGCCAGGTCGCCGTCGATCAGATGGCGCATAAAGAAGCGCTCGCCCTCGCGCCAGTCGATCAGCAGGTTCTTGCTGAGGAACATGGCCACGACCATGCGCAGGCGGTTGTGCATCCAGCCGGTGGCCAGCAGTTGGCGCATGGCCGCATCGATAAGCGCAAAGCCGGTGCGCCCCTGTTGCCAGGCCGCCAGTTCGGCGGGGGCGTCACGCCAGGGCAGGGCCTCGGTTTCCGCGCGGAAGGCGCGGTGCATGGAGACCCGCGGGTAGCCGACCAGAATATGCTTGTAGAACTCGCGCCAGAGCAGCTCGTTGATCCAGCTCACCACCCCGGGATTGCCGCTGTCGAACTCACCCCGATTGGCCTGCAAGGCGGCGTGCAGGCATTGGCGCGGCGACAGCACACCGGCGGCCAGGTAGGCGGACAGCTGGCTGGTGCCAGGCTGGGCGGGGAAGTCTCGGGTGCTCTGGTAGCAGTCGATGCGCTCGTCGGTAAAGCGCTGCAGGCGGGCATGGGCTTCGGCCTCACCGGCCGGCCAGAGCTGGCGCAGCTCGGCCGTGGGAGGGGCGAAGCCGTCGACCTGGGCGGGGATGGCATCGCTGGCGATAGGCAGTGGGGCCTGCGCCTTGGGTCGAGTCACCCGCTTGGGTAGCGCCGTATGCAGGCGCTGGTGGCAACGCTTGCGGAACTGGCTGTAGACCTGGAAGTAGCCGCCGGATTGGCTCAGCAGGCTGCCAGGCTTGAACAGCAGCTGGTCCAGATGACTATAAACATTCACCCCCAGCGCATCCAGGGCCTTGCTCACCGCCTGATCGCGACGGCTTTCGTGCACGCCGTACTCCTCGTTGAGCCACAGGCTGCCGACCCGTAGTTGCCGGCACAGCGCGGCTATCAGCTGGGGCGCGGCGCTCCAGTGCTCGGCCTGGCGCACCAGCAGCGGCACATTGAGTTTGGCCAGCTCGCAGGCCAGCGAGTTGAGGTTGCGCAGCCAGAAGTCGACCTTGCACGGCGCGTCATCGTGGGCCAGCCATTGGCCGGGACTGAGCAGGTACAGCGCCACCGTCGGGCCGCTGGCCATGGCGGCGGCCAGGGCGCTGTTGTCCTGTACCCGCAGGTCGGTGCGCAGCCAGATCAATTGCAGCATGGAGTGTCCCATCAGCTGTGCGTCAGTTTGACGTCGGTAAAGGCGCCCAGGGCAGACGCTGGATGCGTTGGCTGAGTCGGCGTGCAGTTCGAACGCAGTATTGTGCCCTGTTCGTCATCGAGCAGTTTGGTGACCAGAGAGTGCTTATCGCGGTTTTGCGGCTGCGCTGTCGTCGATTTTGACAGCAGCAGCTTGTGTGGGCTAAGCCGCTGCTGGGCGGTCTTTATTGCAGATGTTCGAGCAGGCGCCGGGCGGCTTCCTGGCCACTCAGCCAGGCGCCTTCGACCCGGCCCGACAGGCACCAGTCGCCGCAGGCATACAGGCCCAGATCGGCGTCGGCCAGGGCGCCCCATTGGTGCGCCGCGGCTGGGCGGGCATACAGCCAGCGATGGGCCAGGCTGAACGCCAGGGCAGGTACGGCGCAGCCGATCAATTCGGCAAAGGCGCCATGCAGCTGTTCGATCACCTGCTCCTTGGGCAGATCCAGGTGCTGCTTGCTCCACTGGCTGCTGGCGTGCAGCACCCAGGTGTCCAGGGTGGTGTCGCGGCCTGGCTTGCTGCGATTGCGCGCCAGCCAGTCGAGCGGGCTGTCCTGCACAAAGCAGCCTTCAACCTTGGTATCCAGCGGGCTGTTGAAGGCCAGGGCCACCGCCCAGGTCGGCTCCATGGTTACGCTGGCGGCGGCGCCTGCCAGTTTCGGCGCGCTGGAAAGCAGGGGCGTGGCGTGCGGGGCCGGTGTGGCCACGACCACATGGCTGAAGGGGCCGTGGTTGTTGCCTTCGGCATCTTGCAGGTGCCAGTGCTGTTCGCCGCGGAACACTTCGGTGATGCGGCAGGAGAAATGCACCGGCAGGGCGCCGAGCATGGCGCGGCTGATCGCGCTCATGCGCGGGCTGCCGACCCAGCGCAGTTGTTCATCCGGCGAGGCGCTGAGCTGGCCGTTGCTGAAGTGATAGAGGCTGGGGGTCCATTCGGCGACCCAGCCGCGGGCCTGCCACTGCTGCACCACTTCGACGAAGCGTCGGTCACGCGCGGTGAAGTACTGCGCGCCCAGGTCCAGAGCGCCGGCATCGCTGCGTTTGCTGGCCATGCGACCGCCGCTACCACGGCTTTTCTCGAACAATTGCACCTCGTGCCCGGCCGCGTGCAGGGCCTGGGCAGCGGACAGTCCGGCAATGCCGGTGCCGATGATGGCGATGGGATTGATTGCTGTCATGGCTTACCTCGTGTTCGAGAGCATTAGGCTACGCTTTGGACAAAAGCTATACAATATTGTTTTCATGTATAAGCTATGTCGGTTCCAATCACGCCTACCTATAGTTAAGACAACTAGCTGCCGGAAGAAAGGCACGGCGTGGCATAAATCTTCAAACCACGCCTATTTATTGTTAGGCCATGCGAGGACGATGCCATGCACATACTTCTAACTGGCGGTACCGGCTTGATGGGCCGCGCGCTGTGTCGCCATTGGGCGCAGCAGGGGCACCAGCTGACGGTATGGAGTCGCCGCCCGCAGCAGGTTGCCGCTTTATGCGGCGCCGGGGTGCGCGGCATTGGCCGGCTCGAGGAGTTGCCCGAGGAGCCGCTGGACGCCGTGGTCAATCTGGCCGGCGCGCCCATTGCCGACCGGCCCTGGACGCGCAAGCGCAAGGCCTTGCTGTGGGCCAGCCGCATCAGCCTGAGCGAGAAGTTGCTGGCCTGGCTGGAGGCGCGCGCGCAGAAACCACGGGTGCTGTTGTCCGGCTCGGCGGTGGGCTGGTATGGCGATGGCGGCGAGCGCGAGCTGCATGAGGATTCGCCCCCGGTCAGCAAGGATTTCGCCGCGCAACTCTGTGGCGCCTGGGAAGAAACCGCCCAGCGCGCCGAAGACTTGGGTATCCGTGTGGTGCTGCTACGCACCGGGCTGGTGCTGGCCAAGGACGGCGGCATGCTCAAGCGCTTGCTGCCGCCATTCAAGCTGGGCTTGGGCGGCCCCCTGGGCAGCGGCCGGCAATGGATGCCGTGGATTCATCTGGCCGATCAAATCGCCCTGATCGACTTTCTCTTGCAGCACGAGCAGGCCAGCGGTCCTTATAATGCCTGCGCGCCGCAGCCGGTACGCAACCGCCAGTTCAGCCAGGCCCTGGCGCGCGCGCTGGGGCGCCCGGCCATACTGCCGGCCCCGGCCTTTGTCCTGCGCCTGCTTTTGGGCGAACTGTCCGGGCTGCTGTTGGGGGGGCAGCGCGCCCTGCCGACACGCTTGAGCGCCGCCGGTTTTCGTTTCCGTTTCACTGATCTGGATGCGGCCCTCGAGGACATTTTGGGTCGCCACTGACTAGGATTGCTTATGACCGATCACGCCCTGTTGCTGGTCAATCTGGGTTCCCCAGCGTCGACCGAAGTGGCTGATGTACGGCGTTACCTCAATCAATTCCTGATGGACCCCTATGTGGTCGATCTGCCCTGGCCGCTGCGTCGGCTGTTGGTCTCGCTGATCCTGATCAAGCGCCCGGCGGCCTCGGCCCACGCCTATGCCTCGATCTGGTGGGAGCAGGGCTCGCCCCTGGTGGTGCTGAGCAAGCGCCTGCAGCAGGCGATGCAGGCTGCGTGGACCCAGGGGCCGGTGGAGTTGGCCATGCGTTATGGCGAGCCATCCCTGCAGACCGTGCTGAGCCGCCTGGCCGCCCAGGGCATCCAGCAGGTGACGCTGGCGCCGCTCTACCCGCAGTTCGCCGACAGCACCACCACCACAGTGATAGAGGAAGCCAGGCGGGTGGTGCGCGAGCAGCAGTTGCCGCTGCGTTTCTCGGTGCTGCCACCCTTCTACGACCAACCCGAATACCTGGATGCCCTGGTCGACAGCGCCAGGCCTTACCTCGAGCAGGATTTCGACCATCTGCTGCTGAGTTTTCATGGCCTGCCTGAGCGCCATCTGCACAAGCTCGACTCGAGCCGGCATTGCCTGAAAGGCGCCGATTGCTGCCGCACGGCCTCGCCCGAGGTGCTCGCTCGCTGTTATCGCGCCCAGTGTCTGCGCAGCGCCGAGGCCTTTGCCGCGCGCATGGGCTTGCGTGCGGATCAATGGTCGGTGTCCTTCCAGTCGCGCCTGGGTCGGGCCAAGTGGATCGAGCCCTACACCGAGTCGCGCCTGGATGAGCTGGGCAAACAGGGGGTGAAGAAACTCCTGGTCATGTGCCCGGCCTTTGTCGCCGACTGCATCGAAACCCTGGAGGAAATCGGCGACCGCGGTCGCGAACAGTTCCGCGCGGCCGGTGGCGAAAGCCTGCAGCTGGTGCCTTGCCTGAATGATCACCCGAGCTGGGTGGCGGCGCTGAAGAGCCTGTGCGAACGCGCGCCGTTACTGCTGTGACGGTTAAGCCATTCGCTCGAAAGGATGCCTCGCATTCGCGAAGCTGATAAGCCCTTGGGGCGATACTCAGCGCCCTGTCTATCGGCCTAAGCTGGCAGTCCTTTCAACCGTCGCGCACCGCTAGGAACCGCGGTGCCGAGGAGACTGCCAGTGCCCAACAAGAATAACGGCTACCCCTCCAGTGCCCGCGCCTGGGCCACAGTCGCCATCCTGATGCTGGCCTATGTGCTGTCCTTTATCGACCGGCAGATTCTCAACCTGCTGGTGGGGCCGATCCGCCGCGATCTGATGATCAGCGACACCCAGATGAGCCTGCTGATGGGCCTGTCCTTCGCCCTGTTCTACACCGTCTGCGGCATTCCCCTGGGGCGTCTGGCCGACACCAGGAACCGGCGCGGGCTGATCGCCATCGGCGTGTTGTTCTGGAGCGCGGCCACCGCCGCCTGCGGCATGGCCAGGCTGTACTGGCAGTTTCTGCTGTGCCGCATCGGCGTGGGCGTGGGCGAGGCGGCCTTGTCGCCGGCGGCCTATTCGCTGATCGCCGACAGCTTCCCCGCCGAGCGCCGCGCCACCGCCATCAGCGTGTATTCCATGGGCGTCTACCTGGGCTCGGGCCTGGCCTTTCTGCTCGGCGGCTTGGTCATCCAGTTCGCCTCGGCCCAGGGCGATCTGTCGCTGCCGGTGCTGGGCGAGGTGCGGCCCTGGCAGTTGATCTTCCTGCTGCTCGGCGCGGCCGGGGTGCTCTTCACCCTGCTGATGCTGGCGGTCAAGGAGCCGGCGCGGCGTGGCGTGGGCGCCGGGGTGGCGGTGCCCCTGGCCGATGTCGGGCGTTATATCCGCGCCAACCGGCGCACCGTGCTGTGCCATAACTTCGGCTTCGCCGGCCTGTCCTTCGCCGGTTACGGCAGCGCGGCCTGGGTGCCGAGCTTCTTTATCCGCACCCATGGCTGGGACGCCGGCCAGGTCGGCATCATCTACGGCAGCATAGTGGCGGTGTGCGGTTGCCTGGGCATAGTCTTCGGCGGGCGCCTGGCCGACTGGATGGCCAAGCATGGGCGCAGAGACGCCAATATGCGTGTCGGCCTGTATGCGGCCATAGGCGCGGTGCCCTGCGTGCTGAGTTTTCCGCTGATGGACAGCGGCTTCTTGGCCGCGCTGCTGATGGCGCCCACGGTGTTTTTCCTGAGCATGCCGTTCGGCGTGGCCCCGGCGGCGATCCAGGAGATCATGCCCAACTCCATGCGCGGCCAGGCCTCGGCCATCTACCTGTTCGTCATCACCCTGATCGGCCTGGGCATAGGCCCGACCGCGGTGGCGCTGGTGACCGACTATGTGTTCGCCGACGATATGGCCCTGCGCTATTCGCTGCTGATCGTCTCCAGCGTGGCCGTATTCAGCTCGCTGGTGCTGCTGAGCCTGGGCCTCAAGCCCTATCGCGAGAGTGTGCGGCGCCTGCAGGATTGGAGCGCCAGTCCGGTCGAGCCCGAGGGGCTGACGATGCCGGACCGGGCATAGACAGGGAGAGTAGGGAATCGACGAGTAGCCCGGGAAAAAATGGCCGGGAGCCATTTTTAACGTCGCACTGCGACGGCCCGGAGGGTGGCCGCCAGGGATGGCGACCATAAAAAATCCGGGGGAATCTAACGCCTACAACCGCCCCCGGATTGCATCCGGGCTACGAAAGTCAGGGATGACGCCTTTTTCATCCACCGGTCGTTTAGGCGTCAGGCTGATCGCTTAGCGCCTTGCTGCGCCAGCCCTGGCCGCCGGGCAGCAGCAGGTTGAGCGCGATGGCGATGATGCCGCACAGGGAGATGCCCTTGAGGCTGACATCGCCTGCGCCTATGACCATGCCGCCGATACCGAACACCAATGTCACCGCCACTATCACCAGGTTGCGCGCCTCGGACAGGTCGACCTGATGGCGGATCAGGGTATTCAGGCCGACCACCGCGATGGAGCCGAACAGCAGGCAGAGAATGCCGCCCATCACCGGCACCGGGATGCTTTGCAGCGCCGCGCCGAACTTGCCGATAAAGGCCAGGGCCATTGCAATCAAGGCTGCCCAGAGCATCACCCTGGGGTTGAAGTTCTTGGTCAGCATCACCGCACCTGTGACTTCCGAATAGGTGGTGTTGGGTGGCCCGCCGAGCAGGCCGGCGGCCGAGGTGGCCAGGCCGTCGCCGAGCAGGGTGCGGTGCAGGCCGGGCTGCTTCAGATAGTTCTTGCCGGTCACGGTGCCGATCGCCAGTACATCGCCGATATGTTCGATGGTCGGCGCGATGGCCACCGGCAGGATAAACAGGATGGCGCCCCAGTGCAGTTCGGGGGCGACGAAGTTGGGCAGGGCCAGCCAGGGCGCGGCGGCGATGGGGGCGAAGTCGAGCATGCCGAAGTACCAGGCCAGGCCATAGCCCACGACCACGCCGCAGAGGATCGGCACCAGACGGAAGATGCCCCGGCCGATCACCGCGACTACCAGGGTGGTGATCAGCGCTGGCAGGGAAATCATCAGGGCAATGTCATAGGGCACCAGTTGCGCGCTGGCATCGCCGGCCTTGCCCATGGCCATATTGGCGGCCACCGGCGCCAGGCCCAGGCCGATGGCCATGATCACCGGGCCGATCACCACCGGCGGCAGCAGGCGGTCGATAAAGCCGGTGCCTTTGAGTTTTACCGCGCCAGCCAGCAGCATATAGACGAAGCCGGCTGCGACCAGGCCGCCCAGGGTCGCCGGCAGGCCGAAGTCGGCCTTGGCGGCGAGGATGGGGGCGATAAAGGCGAAGCTGGAGGCGAGAAATACCGGCACCTGATTCTTCGTCACCAACTGGAAGATCAGCGTGCCGAGCCCTGCGGTAAACAGCGCCACATTGGGGTCCATGCCGGTGATCAGCGGCATCAGCACCAGGGCGCCGAAGGCCACGAAAAGCATCTGCGAGCCGGCCAGGGCCTGGCGCCACAGCGGGTCGTTGAATTCGTTGTGCATATGATCCTGCATGCTTAGGCGTCCTTCTGCTTGGTGCCGAAAATCTTGTCGCCGGCATCGCCCAGGCCGGGAATGATATAGCCGTGCTCGTTGAGGCGTTGGTCGATGGAGGCGGTGAAGATCATCACCTCCGGGTGGGCATCGGCCACCGCCTTGATGCCCTCGGGCGCGGCCACCAGGACCATGGCGCGGATCTCCTTGCAGCCGGCTTTCTTCAGCAGGTCGATGGTGGCGACCATGGAGCCGCCGGTGGCCAGCATGGGGTCGATGATCAGCGCCAGGCGCTCGTCGATTTCCGGCACCAGCTTTTCCAGGTAGGTATGGGCCTCCAGGGTTTGCTCGTTGCGCGCCACACCCACGGCGCTGACCTTGGCCCCGGGAATCAGGCTGAGCACGCCGTCGAGCATGCCGATGCCGGCGCGCAGGATAGGCACCACGGTGATCTTCTTGCCGGAGATCTTCTCCACCTGCACGCTGCCTGCCCAACCCTCGACCTCGTAGCTCTCCAGGGGCAGATCCTGGGTCGCTTCGTAGGTCAGCAGGGCGCCCACTTCCTGGGCCAGCTCGCGGAAATTCTTCGTGCTGATATCGGCGCGGCGCATCAGGCCGAGCTTGTGGCGGATCAGCGGGTGGCGGATCTCGAGTATGGGCATGGGCGGGTCTCCGGCGGGTCGGGCGAAAATTGCCCTAGAGTAAAGCATCGGCCAGGCCAATGGCTGCGCGAGGCGTGGGTGAAACCGGCCATTAGCGGCTAAATTTCGCCTAGTCAGCTTGTATTGTGGGCAATTGCCACAGTTGGTCCGTCAGGGCTTGCTCTGCTTCGAGCAGATGGGTACCTTTGCCGGCTTTTATTTTGACGCATTGGTCAGCTTATCTGGACAGTGCAGGCCTACCCCAGAAGAGGAAACAGCATGTCCGCCGATCTCGCGCATATCCGCCAAGTCATGGCCGAAGCCGATTGCCTGTATAGCGAGGCCGAAGTGGAAGCGGCCATAGGTCAAGTCGCCGCGGCGATCAACGGCGAGTTGGCCGAACGCAATCCCGTGGTGTTCTGCGTGATGAATGGCGGCCTGATCTTCTCCGGCAAGCTGCTGCCCAAGCTCAGCTTCCCCCTGGAGCTGTCCTACCTGCACGCCACCCGCTACCGCAACGAAACCAGCGGCGGCGAGCTGTTCTGGAAGGCCAAGCCGGAAATCTCCTTTATCGACCGCGACGTGCTGATCATCGACGACATACTCGATGAGGGGCACACCCTGGGCGCGATCATCGACTTCTGCCGCCACGCCGGCGCCCGCGCCGTGCACACCGCGGTGCTGATCGACAAGGACCACCAGCGCAAGGCGCGCCCGGACCTGAAAGCCGATTTCGTCGGCCTGCCGTGCATCGACCGCTATATCTTCGGCTACGGCATGGACTACAAGGGCTACTGGCGCAATGCGCCGGGCATCTATGCGGTCAAAGGCCTGTAAGCGCTGTTCAGTAGGGTGCGCCATGCGCACCGAATCTGCTGGTATGCCTCGACTCGGCATTGTCCTAGGGCAGCCCGGCTGCAATCCGCGGGCGCTTGGTGCGCATGGCGCACCCTACCTCGCTCGGCGCAATCAGGCTCTCAAGCGCTGTCGCCTGGCGCCAGCCAGCGCAGCGCCTTTTCCCGGGCCTGGGGCAGGTCCTGCACATAGGCCAGTTGGCCTTCGCTGCGCTGAATGCCGGCGCGGCGCAGTTGCAGGCGCACATGGGGCGTCGGCCCGCTGAGGATCAGGGCCACCTGTTGCTCGCGGTAATCGCGCAGCACATTGTCCAGCGCCGCCAGGGCGGTCATGTCCAGCAGCGGCACGGCGCTGATATCCACTATCACCACCCGCACCCCCGGGGTAAAACGCCGCAGCACGCTGAGGGCCTTCTCCGCCGCGCCGAAGAACAGTGGGCCGCGGATGGCGTAGGCCAGCACATGCTCGGGTAAGTCGTGCAGCGCCTGGTGGAAATGCTTGGGCAGCGCCTCGGTGTCGGTCAGGTCGCTCATGCGCTTGATAAACAGCCCGGCGGCCAGCAGCAGGCCGACACCCACCGCCAGCACCATATCGAACAGCACGGTAAGGCTCAGGCAGGTCAGCAGCACCAGCACATCGCTGCGCGGGGCGATGCGCAGGGTATGGCGCACATGGCGCGCCTCGCTCATATTCCACGCCACCAGCAACAGCAAGGCGGCCAGCGCGGCCATCGGCAGGTAGCTGAACAGCGGCGCGAGAAACAGGATGGCGACCAGCACCACGCCCGAGTGAATGACCGCCGCCAGCGGCGAGAAGGCTCCGGCGCGCACATTGGCGGCGCTGCGGGCGATGGCCGCGGTGGCGGTGATGCCGCCGAACAAGGGCGCGATCAGGTTGCCGATGCCCTGGCCGATCAGCTCGCCATTGGGGTCGTGTTTGCTGCCGGTCATACCATCGGCCACCACCGCGCAGAGCAGCGATTCGATGGCGCCGAGCATGGCGATGGCGAAAGCCGGCGCGAGCAGCTGGCGGAACAGTTCGAAGCTGATTGGCAGCGGCTGGCCATCGGCGCCGGGCAGTAGCCAGGGCCAGTTGAAGCTCGGCAGAAAGGGCGGGATGCCCGGATGCGTGACGCCATCCAGGCTGTAGCTAAAGCGCTCGCCGATGGTCGCCACCGCGATGCCATTGGCTTCCAGCAGCACCCCGAGCAGGGCGCCGAGGGTCAGCGCCACCAGATGGCCGGGTACCTTGGGTACCCAGCGCGGCCAGATCAGCAGCACCGCCAGACACACCAGCGCCACCAGGCTGTCGCCCAGTTGCAGGCTGGGCAGGGCGTGCAGCAGGGCGTTGAGTTGCTCGATATAGTTGTTCGGCTGCGTGGCCAGGTGCAGGCCCAGCAGATCCTTGAACTGCAGGGTGGCGATCACTATGCCGATGCCGGCGGTAAAGCCCAGGGTCACCGGGTAGGGGATAAACTCGATCAGCCGGCCGGCGCGCAGCAGCCCCAGGATGATCAAGATCAGCCCGGCCAGCAGGGTGCATAGCAGCAGGCCGCCGAGGCCGAATTGCTGGGTGATCGGCAGCAGTATCACCACGAAGGCGGCGGTCGGCCCGGAGACATTGAAGCGCGAACCGCCACACAGGGCGATCAGGCTGCCGGCCACCAGCACGGTATACAGCCCGTGCTGCGGGGCCGCACCCACGGCTATCGCCAGGGCCATGGCCAAGGGGATGGCGATAATGCCCACGGTAACGCCCGCGCTCAGATCGCCGCGCAGGCTCTTCCAGGAATAGCCCGCACGCAGGCTTTGCCGCCAGGCGGCGAACAGCGGTGGCAGGGGTAGCGACATACATGACTCCGCGGTGGATAGCCGCAGTATAGAGGCTGAGCTGCCGACTCTGCGTTGACCTAAGTCGGTTGCCGCGCAGGTGCTGGATCAGGCGAGTAACCGCGGCTTAACGCCGATGCGTTGAGCCACGGGCCGCGCCGGGGGTAAACTGCCGGCCCCCGAGTGCCCGGTATGCTGGAGTTGATGATGCGTAAAGACAAGAAACAGGTGATTGGCGAAGAGATCAGCGACGAGTCGATCAAGCTGTTCCTCGCGGTGGAGCCGGCCGATGCCACGCCGCCGTCCCTGCACAAGCTGGTCAAGGCCTATCGCGGCCTGCGCGTCGACGATTTCGAGCGTTTTGTCGGCTTCTTCAAAGCCGCCGGTTACGACCTCAACGCCCAGGACGCCCTGGGCCAGGATTTTATCGCGCTGATCCAGGATCAGCGTTTTGCCGACGCCTATATCGACATCATCAAAGCCGCTCGCGGCTGAGAACCTGTCCAAAGTCTGCTGCGCGTCGGCCCTGCTGCGTTAAAAGCAGGCTCGGAAGCCGCTTGCGGCTAACGCGCTTTAGCGCGACCCGAAGGGCGAGTGGAACGAGTAATGCTCATTTACAACTCGTACACTCCGCTTGATTCGCTACGCTCACCCTCCGGGCCAGCCGTTGGCTGTTACTACGCTGCGCTGCGTTTCTCGCCTGCTTTGACCAGCCAGAGGCTGTTACTAACGTAGCGCCTTGCATGGCTCTAGCTCGCGAGACTTTGAACAGGTTCTATACCTCCCCCGATTGAGCCACGAGTTGATCGCGGCTCAATCCACTTGAACAAATCTTCTCTGCTTCTCGCTGCTAATCACGCAAATCAATAGTGCTGGGCGAGCGAGACGACCGGTCATATTCTGCCCGGCATGAACGCAAGCATCCGACTCGACAAGCGTGACCTGATCCTCGCCAAAGGCGCCGAGGTGATGACCCGTCGCGGTTATCACGGCGCCGGCGTGCAGGAGATAGTCCAGGCCGCGGGGGTGCCCAAGGGCTCCTTCTACCACTACTTCGCCAGCAAGGAAGACTTTGCCCTGCAGGCGTTGCAGCAGGTCTACCAGCCGCGCTTGCAGCGTTATGCCCAGGCCCTGGCCGATCCGCTGCTCAGTCCGCGCCAGCGCATCCTCAGCTATTACAGCGAACTGGTGGAGCACTTCGCTCGCCAGGAGCGCCTGGAATATCACTGCTTTATCGGCAGCCTGAGTTTCGAGATGGCCGAGCTGTCGCCGACCCTGGGCGCCGAGGTGGATGCCATCCTGCAGCGCTCGGCGGACATCCTCCAGGGCTGCCTGGAGCAGGCCCAGGCTGCCGGTGAACTGGCAGCTGGTGAGGACTGCCGCAACCTGGCGAGCTTTATCGGCAATGCCTGGCAGGGCGCGCTGACCCGCCTGAAAGTGTCGAGCAATACCCGCGTGCTGGAAGACTTTATCCACCGTTTGCAGCTGTTGTTGCAGGCCTGATTTTTTAACACCGTAGAACCCGTTCAAAGGTTCGCGAGCTAGAGGAATAAATGATGACCGATCCAGTTAAAGCCCTGTTCCAACCCTTCAGCCTGGGCGCGCTGGAGCTGCCGACCCGCGTGGTGATGGCACCCATGACCCGTTCCTTCTCGCCGGGCGGCGTGCCCAACAGCAAGGTCATCGAGTACTACCGTCGCCGCGCCGCGGGCGGGGTGGGCCTGATCGTCACCGAAGGCACCACTGTGGGCCACAAGGCCGCCAACGGTTATCCGAACGTGCCGCGTTTCTACGGTGAAGACGCCCTGGCCGGCTGGCAGAAAGTGGTCGAGGCGGTGCACGCCGCAGGCGGCAAGATAGTTCCGCAGCTGTGGCACGTGGGCAATGTGCGCAAGCTGGGCACCGAGCCGGACGCCAGCGTGCCGGGTTATGGCCCGAGCGAAAAAGTTAAGGAAGGCCATGTCGTGGTGCACGGCATGACCCAGGACGATATTAAAGAGGTGATCGCCGCCTTCGCCCAGGCCGCCAAGGATGCTCAGCGCATCGGCATGGACGGCGTGGAGATCCACGGGGCCCACGGTTACCTGGTCGACCAGTTCTTCTGGGCCGGCAGCAACCAGCGCAGCGACGAATACGGCGGCGATCTGGCCCAGCGTTCGCGCTTCGCCATCGAGCTGATCCAGGCCGTGCGCGCCGCAGTCGGCCCGGATTTTCCGATCATCTTCCGCTTCTCCCAGTGGAAGCAGCAGGACTACAGCGCCCGCCTGGTGGAAACTCCGGAAGCTTTGGAGGCCTTCCTCAAGCCGCTTTCCGACGCCGGCGTGGATATCTTCCACTGCTCGACCCGGCGTTTCTGGGAGCCGGAATTCGAGGGTTCCGAGCTGAACCTGGCCGGCTGGACGCGCAAGCTCACCGGCAAGCCGACCATCACCGTGGGCAGCGTCGGCCTGGATGGCGAGTTCCTGCAGTTTATGGTCAACACCGACAAGGTGGCCGAGCCGGCCAGCCTGGAAAACCTGCTGGAGCGCCTGAACAATCAGGAGTTCGATCTGGTGGCCGTGGGCCGCGCCCTGCTGGTCGACCCGGATTGGGCCGTGAAGGTGCGTGACGGCCGCGAGCAGGACATCCTGCCGTTCAGCCGCGAGGCCCTGACCTCGTTGGTCTGACACCCGTTCCCCGTGTGCGCCGCACAACGGCGCGTCACTCTTCCAGCCCCGGCACATCGGGGCTTTTTTTATGGCCCGCCATCCCTGGCGGCCACCCTCCGGGCCGTCGCTGCGCGACGTTAAAAATGGCTCCCGGCCATTTTTTATGCCCCGCCATCCCTGGCGGCCACCCTGCGGGTCGTCGCTGTGCGACGTTAAAAATGGCTCCCGGCCATTTTTTATGCCCCGCCATCCCTGGCGGCCACCCTGCGGGTCGTCGCTGCGCGACGTTAAAAATGGCTCCCGGCCATTTTTTCGTCTGGAAGAGATCCGTCGCCATGCCGGCAACTGCCGCAGGGCTGGCTTATAGACCATGCCGGTAAAAAAGTTCCTTTGTAATCAAATCTTTATATATCAGCAACCGCGCTGAAATATCTCGCCGCCAAGATTCCCTCCAGCACGAACGAGCCCCCAGTGCTCGGGTGTTTTCCAACACTTAAAGTCCATTAGAGGAATCTTCGATGATCCGTAAGCACTTCGCCGGTTTCGCCGCCAGCGCCCTGGCTCTGGCCGTTTCCGCCCAGGCTTTCGCTGGTACCGTCACCACCGACGGTACTGACATCATTATCAAGACCAAGAGCGGTCTGGAAGTCGCTACCTCCGACAAGCAGTACAGCTTCAAGCTGGGCGGTCGTATCCAGGCCGACTTCGATCACTTCGACGGCTTCTACACCACCAACAACGAAGCCGCCAACGAAGCCTTCTTCCGTCGCGCCCAGCTGGAGTTCGGCGGCAACTACAAAGACTGGCGTTACCAGATCAACTACGACTTCGGCGACAACCGCAGTAACGAAAACAAGTTCGACGAAGCCACCATCACCTATACCGGTTTCTCGCCGATCAACATCAAGGTCGGTCGCTTCGACCCCGACTACAGCCTGGCAAAA
>Ga0209343_10005752_pt1 | contig 14940 bp, 13 predicted proteins | sample RifCSPlowO2_02_FD_184026 | JGI IMG/M metagenome (GOLD analysis project Ga0209343, IMG submission 184026) | Groundwater microbial communities from Rifle, Colorado - Rifle CSP2_plank lowO2_0.2 (SPAdes) (version 2) | ecosystem: Environmental > Aquatic > Deep subsurface > Groundwater | place... | reverse complement strand
CGCCGCGCTGCCGGAGGTTCCGACGCTTGCTGAATCCGGCATCGCGGGCTTCGAATCATCCTTGTGGTTCGGCTTGAACGCGCCCGCCGCAACGCCCCGGGACGTGATTGAGCGCTTGAACTCGGAGACGGTTCGCGCACTGGCACTGCCGGAACTCAAGGCCCAGTTTGCGGCCCAAAGCGTCTACGGTTTGCCGGGCACCAGCGAACGGTTCCGCGCGCTGATCCGGCAGGACACCGAGAAGTGGGCGAATGTCATAAAAGCGGCGAACGTCAAGATTGACTAGTGCGTTGTCCCGTTGATACGGTGACGAATTAGCCGCGTGCCTTTTCCAGTCCGGAAACGGCAGGCGTCTAGCGCCGGCAATGACCTGCCGGCGTGTGCCTGGCCGCATGCGATTGCGAGGTGGTGGGAGCCGTATAATCCCGACCCGGAGCAGGCCGAAAGCTGTCATGGATAGAACACCCCAAACTGCGCAGCTCGCACGCAACGTAAAACGCCTCTCGCATCTCGACCTGCCTGGCGCGGGCCAGGTGTATATCGCGGTTGACTACGCTTATATCGCCCATGTCCCAAACAAGGACGGGATCGGCACGTCCATTGTGGACGTGTCCGACCCATACAAGCCGCGCATCGCATCGCAGATCTACCTCGACGATTCCGAGTCACATAGCCACAAGGCACGAGTGATTGGGAACACGATGATAGTGAATCACGAGCGCAACATGACGGTGATCGGCCGCAGGGCCGATGAACTGCCACGTCTCCGAGTGCACCTGCGGGAGATTCTTGGCCGCGACCCCAGCTATGCCGAACTCGCGCAACGGCTCGGCGTCAAGGAATCCGATCTGCCTCTGGTCGAGGCGGCCGAGCGCAAACCCTATGATATGGGGGGCTTCAAGATCTATGACGTGTCGGACAGAACCAAACCGAAATTGATTACGTACTGCAAAACAGGTGGCATCGGCGTGCACCGTTTCGACATGGACGAGAACTTTGCCTATATCTCGACCGAAATGACGGGGTATGTTGGCAATATTCTGGTGATATACGACATCCGAAACCCGACCAAGCCCGAGGAAGTTTCCCGCTGGTGGATGCCAGGGCAGCATCTTGCGGGCGGAGAAAACCCCACGCCGCATGGCCGTCGCTATCGCCTGCATCACGCGCTGCGTTTCGGCGACGAGCTATGGGCAAGCTGCTGGTTCGCCGGCCTGCGCGTGATCGATGTTTCAGATATCCGTGCGCCGCGCACCATCGGAGAGTACAACTACCATCCGCCGTTTCCCGAACCGACGCATACCGTAATGCCCGTTCCGTTTTCAATCGACGGCAGGCGCATTGCATTGGCGATCGATGAGGAGGAACAGGCGCAAGGTCCCGAGGAAATGGAGCGACGGCGCGGCCGCCCCCACGGGTGCCTATGGGTGCTCGATGTGACCAACGTCGCCAACATGAAGCAGCTGGCGATGTTCGAAGTGAGCGAGTTGGACTCACCGTGGAGCCGGGCCACGCTGCAACGCTTCGGAGCGCACCAGTTCCAGGAGCATATGGAGAACGATACATTGGTTTACTGTGCGTGGTTCGCTGGCGGCTTGCGCATCGTCGACGTCGCAGACCCGTTTGCCCCTCGAGAAGTTGGTTACTTCATTCCTGGGCCCGCCGCCGGAAAGGCCGCGCCGCAGACCAACGATGTCGACATCGATGGGCGTGGACTGATCTACATCGTCGATCGACATGGCGGCTTCGACGTTCTGGAATTCGCCCGTGGCTAAGTAGTGGCGCCCGGGCAGTGACCTGCTTTAAGAAAGCATGACCGCAACCGCACATTACCCGACGCTAAAGGGGCGGGTCGCGGTCGTGACTGGCGGTGGCCAGGGATTGGGCCGTTCCTTTGTCCGGCATTTCGCCGAACAGGGCGCCATCCCCGTGATTGCGCAACGCAACAGCGAGGCCGCGATCGCCCTGCAGAAGGAACTCGAAGGAAGGGGGCACCGCGCGCTCGCGGTCCGGACCGATGTCTCGGATCCGGCCTCGGTGGCCGAACTGGTCGAACGCACGTTGGCCTCCTTTGGCCGCATCGACGTGCTGGTCAACAACGCGGCCATGCTCGAAGACCTTACCATCGGGCCGTTCTGGGAATTGCCGCTCGAGGAATGGCGTCGCGTAATCGACGTGAACGTCACCGGCACGTTCCTGTGTTCGCGTGCCGTCGTGCCGGCCATGCAGAAGGCGCAGTGGGGCCGGATCATCAACCTGTCCTCGACCATCGTTCTCTCGGGCCGACCCGGCTATCTGCATTACACGGCCTCGAAATCGGCGCTGATCGGCATGACGCGCGCCATGGCGCGCGAGCTGGGTCGCTGGAACATCACCGTCAACGCGCTGTTGCCCGGCACGACGAAAACCGATGTCGGCCGGACATCGGCCCAAGGCGACCATTTCGAACGCGCCATGCGCGAGCAGGCGATTCAGCGCGTCGCGGACATGTCGGATCACGCGCGCGTGGTTCTGTTTCTTTGTTCCGACGACGCGGGTTTCATCTCCGGACAGAGTCTTCTCTCTGACGGCGGACGCAATTTTCTCTAAAATTAACTCGCTCCGATCGCGCCCGCCAGGGGTGCGTAGCGCAGCGAAATTGACATAATGTGCATTGCGCGCGCTTCGAGGCTGGTTCAAGCACCGGATTGCCGCGCGCCGGCAAGCCCTTCCGACTTCGCGGCTGGATTGATTCGCTTATCCCTTTGCTTGCCGCGCAGAGCGCAGACTCACGCGCGCCTCCGGCCGCCGCCTTGGGCAGCGCTTCAAGCGAAGAATAGATTCCTGAAGCGGCGTCCACCGGCGCCGCGGTATACGGAAAAGTCAGTCCGGTCCATGGTCGCAATCAGCACTGTGCCGAGGTTGCGCGACAACCACACCAGAGACGCGTCGGCCAGATCCATCGGCAGGTCGTCGTATTGGTCGAGCAAATCGGCAAGTACCGCGGATTGCTCATCCGGCAGGTGAAACACCGAAGCACCACCCGCGGCGATCCAGCGCAAAAATACGGCGCACGCCGGCTGCGGCGCTAGATGACAGACTTCGGTTATCACCGGCCAAGTGGTCACCAGGCGCTCGCGCCGCGATTTGAAAAAAGCGACCGCGCGCGCATGCTGCTTGTCGCGCGCGTTGAGCCACGCGACAAACGGGCCGCTATCGACGGCGAGCAGCTTCGGCACGCAGTTTTTTCCTGACGCGATGGCCGACCTTCTCGGACAAATCGGCGGGGCCGTCAAAGGCGCCGATCAGCCCCAGCTTTACCGCCAATTCATGCGGCGATTCGCCGCGCAGCTTCTCCTGTGCCAGCGCGGCAATGCCGCGCTTGACTACCTGCGAGCGCGACTCGCCCAGTTGTTCGCTCAATCGGGAAAGGACGAGGAATTCCCGGTCGTCCAGCCTCACGGAAAGCATTTTCACGACAGCCTCCAGCGCCATTTGTATGACACGGCATCATACAACATTAAAGCCGCGCCGCCAAATAGCAACGATCGACCCAGGGGTTGAGTAGCGAGACTCCCATATTTGCCAATGTGCATAGCGCGAAGGTTTGGGCGAGTTCACGCACGGGATCACGGCGCTCCGGCAAGCCCTTGCGACTTCGCGGCCGGATTGAATCTATCCTTTGGCGACAGCACGCAGCGGCACGGTCGTCAGCCCGCGGCGCCTCAGGCCGAAGCCAGCACGTTCGCCAGCGAAATGCCCGCGAGGTCCGCCGCGCCGGAGGCATCCATGTAAATCGCCGAACGCAGGTACTCCTTCACCGCTTTCACCGCGGCCGGAGCGCGCCGCGACAGAATCGTACCGAGTTCGTTGGCAACTCTGGTCAGGTCGGATTCGGGTACCACATGGCTGACGATACCGGCCATGCGCGCCACCGACGCATCGATCTCGGCCATCGAGTACACGAGATAGGCAATCGTCTTGGGCGGAACTCGCTGCAGCATCGCCGACATGGCGAGAGTGGGCGGGAGGTCCTTCTCCATCTCCGGAAGTTTGAAGCGAGCGCTGCTCGCCGCGATCGCCACGTCGCAGGCGGAGACCAGCGCGCAGCCCAGGCCAAATGCCCGGCCCTGCACGATCACGATAACGGGCACCGGCGTCTCGCGCAGGGCGCGATAGAGGTCGAGAATCGGGGCGATCAGGCCCGCGCGTAACTGCAGCGCCGTGGGCTTTTCGCCGCTGCCGCCCCCCTTGGTGTCACGCCCGAGGCAGAAATCCGATCCGGCGCCGGACAGCAGGATGGCCCGCCGGTCCGCATGCGCGCCAAGCTCGGTGACTGTCCTTGAGAGGGCGCGTACTGCATCGAGGGTCAGCACGTTGGCCTCCAGCGGCCGGTTCAGCGTGATGCGCGCGACGGGGCCCGCCGCATCGATAGTGAGAGAATCGCTCATGTTTTTGCTTCCATGAACTGTGCGTTGATGGGACGTTCGAAGACAACTTGGTCTGCTATCAGGGAGGTGATCTCCTGAGCGGAGCACCCCAGCACATCGGCCAGCACCGAGCGCGTGTCGCGGCCAAGCGGCGGCGGATACGCCGGTGGCAATTCAGGCTCACCGGCAAACTTGACCGGGTTGCCGGCGACCCGAACATTGTGGCCGGCCCCGTCGGACATGCCAACGACCATATTGCGATGCAGGACATGGGCATTGCTGAGCGCCCGATCGAGCGTGTTCACCACTCCGACGGGGATACCCGCTTGCCTGAAATCCAGAATCCACTGCTCCGCCGGACGCTTTCGGAACGCTTCTTCCAGCAGCGGCGCCAGTTCGCCACGGTGGTCATGACGATCCGAATTGGTGCGGAACCGCTCGTCGCTGACGAGCTCACCCAACCCGAGAATGCGTGCCATGTCCTGCCACATCTTTTCCGTGTTGGCGCACACCACCACGCTTACGCCGTCGCCGGCCTCGAAGGTGCGGTAGGTCGCAAAGGACTCATGCTCCCGGCCCTGGGGACCGGGCACTTTCCCCGATGCGAGGTAGTACGCCGCCTGATAGCACAGCATCGAGACCTGGCAATCCAGCATTGCCACGTCGATCTGCTTGCCGCGCCCGGTAGCCTTGCGCTCATGCAGCGCGGCCAGAATGCCGATCACCGAAAACATGCCGGCTGCAAGATCCCCGAGCGGGATTCCCGCGCGAACGGCCGGGCGCCCTGCCTCGCCGGTCAGGCTCATCCCCCCGGAGAGCGCCTGGACGATCATGTCGTAGGCAGGGAAATCCCGATACGGTCCATCCTGGCCGAAGCCGCTGATGCTCGCCCAGATGATCGCCGGATTCGTCTGTGAAAGCGCTCGGTACCCAAGCCCGAGCCGGTCGATGACGCCCGGGCGGTAATTCTCGATCACGACGTCGCTCGCCTTGGCGAGCCTCAGCACCAGTTCGCGCCCCGACGCCTTCTTGAGGTCGATGGCGATGCTGTGCTTGTTGCGGTTGATCGACAGGTAGTAGGCGCTGTCTGCGCCGACGAAGTTCGGAGGAATGCTGCGCGTCGCATCGCCCTGGGGCGGCTCCACTTTGATGACTTCGGCGCCAAGATCCCCCAGGATCATGGTCGCGTAAGGTCCCGACAGGAACTGGGTCAGGTCGAGGACGCGCACGCCCGCCAGCGGCCTGGACGGTTGAGAGTCGTGGATCATGCCATTGCTTGCTGCGCCGGTACCGGTTCCCGGCGTGGCGCGTCTTTCGCGTACGCCCCTGCGGCCTTCAGAAGTTCGACGATGCGCTGCGGAAACACCGGCGTTTGGGTGAGCTTTACGCCGAATGGGCTGAGCGCGTCCTCGATTGCCGCCGTGATCGCAGCGGCGGCCGGAATCGTGCCGCCTTCGCCGGCGCCCTTTACGCCCAGTGGATTGAGCGGGGAGGGCGTCTCGATGTGCGCCATCTTCACCCTCGGCACGTCGGTCGCCACGGGAAGCAGGTATTCGCCGAAATTGGTCGTTACCGGCTGGGCATTGTCGTCGTAGCCCATCCACTCGAAAAGCGCGTTGCCGATCCCGTGCGCGACCCCGCCCTGAATCTGGCCGTCGACGATGAGCGGATTGATGAGCTTGCCCGAGTCGTGCGCTACCGAGTAGCGGAGGATCTTGACGTAACCGGTGCGAATGTCGACTTCGACTTCGGCAACGTGCGTGCCGTTGCAGTATGTCGAGCGCTCCGGCGAGAAATATTCCGTGTGCTCCATGCCGCAGGTGACACCCTCGGGAAAGGAGAAGCCGGGCATCCCCTGCGCGGTTCGGGCCAGCTCCGCGAATGTCTTGTGCTTGCCGGGAACCCCTTTCACCGACACCCGGGCGTCATTGAGTTCGAGGTCTGCTTCGGCCGCTTCCAAAAGGAAGCCGGCAAGTTTCAGCAGCTTCTGGCGCACCGCCTGCGAAGCGATATGGACGGAGTTTCCCGCATTGACGGTGATCCGGCTAGCGAAGGTACCGATCCCCATCGAAACCGCGTCGGTGTCCGCGGTGACGAGATCGATTCGATCCAGTCCGACGCCAAGCTGGTCCGCACAGATTTGTGCGAGCGTCGTCTTGTGTCCCTGGCCATGCGGTGCGGCGCCGGTCAGGATTGTCACGCGCCCGTTCTGCTGGACGCGCACGATCGCCCCTTCGAAGGGCCCGAGTCCGGTGCCTTCGACGTAACTGCCGATGCCGATTCCAATGTAGCGGCCCTCGCGCAGCGCCGAGGCCTGGCGGGCCGCGAAGCCCGCGTAGTCTGCGAGTTCCAACGCCTTGGCCTGGCAGGCCGGATAGTCGCCGGAGTCATAAATTACCGGCTTGCCGTCGCGATAGATGAATCCCACCTCGTAGGGCATCTGCGCGGGCTGCACGAGGTTGCGCCGGCGAATTTCGTCCGGACCGATTCCCAACTCGCCGGCAGCCTTGTCCAGGATGCGCTCCATCGCAAAGACGCCCTGCGGCCGCCCCGCGCCGCGGACCGGCGTGGTGGGTACCTTGTTCGTAAACACGACCCTGGCCTCGACAGTTATATTCGGTACGACGTACGGGCCGGGCGTCGTCGTTACCGCGATCCAAGGCAGGACGATGCCCCAGGGGAGGTACGCGCCGCTGTCGTGGGTCATGGAGACGCGCAAGCCGAGAATCTTTGCGTTCGCATCCAGCGCAAGTTCCGTGTCCCAGACCTGATCGCGCTCCTGCGTGGTGGCGAGAAAGTGCTCGCGGCGATCCTCGATCCACTTCACCGGGTGGTTGAGCCTCACCGCCGCGGCGGCAACGACCGCTTCCTCGGCATAGAAGATGCCCTTCGGTCCGAATCCGCCCCCCACGTCCGGGTGGACAACGCGGAGCCGTTCCGGGTCCCACGCGAGGAGGTCCACCAGGCACTTCTTTTCCAGGAAAGGCGATTGCCCCGAACACCAGACGGTGAGCTGTCCCGTGATGGCGTGAGTCTCGGCCAGCACGCCGCGCGCTTCCATCGGATGAGAGCACCCACGATGCTGCAGGAAGGTCTCGCGGACAATGACATCGGCCCGCTTGAACGCCTCATCCGCATTTCCATAGGCCATTTTCACGTGGGCCGCCAGGTTATCGCGGTTACCGCTGTGCGCGATCGCTGCGCCGGGCTGGAGCGCGGCGGTCAACTCGGCCGCGGCCGGCAGCGGGTCGTACTCCACGCCCACCATTGCGGCGGCATCCTCCGCGATGTAGCGGCTGTCCGCGACCACGACGGCCACCGTTTCGCCGACATAACAGACCTCCTCTTTCGCCAGGCAGTACTGCGTGCGCGGGTCACGGATCGCGGGGTTTGGCACCAGCAGCGGAATGCGCATCTGCGCCGACGACGGAAGATCCTTCCAGGTAAGGACCGCGTGCACGCCGGGAACCGCGAGCGCTGCCGAAACTTCGATGGACTTGATGCGCGCGTGCGCATGGGGGCTGCGGACAAACGCCGCTTCCAGCATCCCCGGCAAATGAATGTCATCGACAAACCGGCCCCGACCGCGGAGCAGGTCCGGATCCTCGGTCCGTTTGACGCGCGCGCCGACAAATTTATTGGGCGTGGCCATGAGTTCTCCCTAAGCGCGAGTGCGCATCCGTTCGGCTGCCAACAATGCCGCGTCCACGATCGCCTGATAGCCGGTGCACCGGCACAGATTTCCCGTGAGCACCTCGCGAATCTCGGTTTCTGTGGGTGCCGGATTTTCGTTCAGGAGCTCGGTGAGGGTCACCAGCATGCCCGGGGTGCAAAAGCCGCACTGCAGGCCGTGTGTCTCCCAGAACGCCTGCTGCAGCGGCGAAAGAGCGCCGCCGGGCGCGCCAAGCCCTTCCACCGTCGTCACGGACCTGCCGTCGGCCTGGACGGCGAGGGTCAGGCAGGCGCGGGCGGTCCGGCCGTTCAACAGAACCGTGCACGCTCCGCACACGCCGTGTTCGCAGCCGATATGCGTGCCCGTCAGAACCAACTCGTGGCGCAGGAAATCCGCGAGCGTCATTCGCGTTTCGATCTCGCGCTCGGAGCGCTCGCCGTTGACCGTGATGGTAATTTTTCGCTTGTCAGCCATGGCTCTGCTCCTCAGGTCGTGCGTACCGCGCGCTCAAGCGCGGTGACGAGCGCGCGCTCGGCCAGCGTCGCCGCAAGCTGCTGCCGGTAGGTCTTGGACGCGTGCACGTCTTCCATCGCATCGATCGCGCCCGCATGCACCGCCGCGGCGCGGAATGCGTCGGGGCCTGCAGCCGCACCCAAAAGACATTTTTCGGCTTCGGCCAAGCGAGTCGGCCGCGCGCCCACGCCGCAAAGCGTGACCGATGACCGGCTGATTCGGCCGCTCGCATCGACGACAAGCAGCGCGGCGGCGCCGACCACGGCGAAATCGCCGTGCCGGCGAGCGAACTCGACAAAAGCGTGACCGTGCCCCTTCGGCCAGAGCGGCAACAGGACGCCGGTCACGATCTCGTCGGACTCGATCGCAGGCGTCATGAAGGTCAAAGGGAAATCGGCCATCGCGATGTCGCGCCTGCCTTGCTCGTCCTGGACCGAAATCGTGGCATCCATGGCCATCGCGACCGTTGGCAGCTCCGCGGAAGGATCGAGCTGGCAAAGGCTGCCACCGATTGTGCCGCGATTGCGCGTCTGCCGATGTCCGACGTTCGTGAGCGCCTCGACGAGCAGCGGGCAGTGGGTCTTCACGACGGGGGAAATCTCGATGTCGCGCTGCCGGGTCATCGCCCCGATGTAGAGCGCATCCCCGCGCAGCTCGATTCCGGCGAGGCCGTCCACATCGTTCAGGTCGACGATGTTGTCCGGCATGGCATAGCGCATGTTGAGCATGGCCATGAGCGATTGTCCGCCGGCGAGGACCTTGGCATTGTCGAGCCTGCCGAGCAGTGCAACCGCCTCGGGAATCGTTTTGGGATTGTGGTACGTGAACGGTGCCGGTTTCATAGTGATCTCATCGTGCGAGTGTGTGGATGGGGCAAGCGCCGTGAGCGATGCCGCTTCAGCGAGCGCGCCCGAACAGCCGCGCCAGGAACCGCAGCGCGGCACGCCATAACGCGCCGGCGAGCAAGCCGCCAACCTCGGCCTCCTGCGCCGCCGCGGGAGCGGGCTTCGAGGCCTCAGGCGAGGAAGCCGGAGATGCCGTGAGCATCTCGAGGTTTGCGGCGAATCGGGTGACCAGCTGTTGAGTGAGATCGGTGATCATGCCTTGGCCCCGGCCGTATTGTGCAACCGACCCGGACAGATCGACCGATGAATCCAGAGCGATACTCGTCGTGCCGGCGTCCGCCGCGAGCTGGCACCGCACAGTGCCCTGCGCGCCGCCGCGGCCTTTGGTATCGCTGCCAGAAGCCATTATCACGGCGAGGCCGCGGTCCTCGTGCAACTCGACAAACCCGACCTTGCCCGCGAAGTTCAGGGAAATCGGTCCCAGCTTCACTTTGAAGTTGGCCCGATACATGCCGTTTCCAATTGCCTCGGCGAGTTCGGCACCGGGAAAACACGGCGCGACGCGCTCCAGATCGGTGAGGAGCCGCCACGCCTCATGGGGCGGCGCGTTGACCTTGAAGGCCGACTGAATGTGCATGCTCATTGTTCTGCTTTTCGGAATTGCATTCTACGCGAATCGGACGGTTAGCATTTCCGTGTTAGCATTTCCGCAAGCCGGTTCCGATGCTGTATTGCGACGACCACGTTGGGCCGCAGTATGTTGTTCCAGTTCGCATTACCCATTGCAAATCATGCCATGAAAATAGCCGCGAATCTTCAACGCCGGGGTCCGGTCCGGACAGATCCGATGCAGATCGAGCGGGTTAACAACGTCGACATCGCGTACCGCCGCGCCGGAAACGGCGCGCCGGTACTCTTGCTGCATCCGATTGGCCTGGATTCGAGCTGGTGGCGGCCATTTTCGGAGCAGCTTGCGCCGCGCTTTTGCGTTGTTGCCATGGACTTTCGCGGCCACGGCGGCTCGGCGCCCATCAGGGGAGACTTGGAACTCGCGGATCTCGCCGACGACGCAGCCGGACTTCTGCGCGCGCTGGGGCTCGTGCCAGCGCAGGTGGTGGGTTTGTCGATGGGGGGAATGGTGGCGCAGTACCTCGCCATTCGGCACCCGGATGTGGTCCGATCGCTGGTTTTGCTTGCGACTGCCTGCACGCTGCCCGACGAAGCCCGCAAGCAGATGGTCGAGCGCGGCGAGATCGCGCGGCAGGACGGCATGCGCGCGGTGCTCGATGCGACGCTCGAGCGATGGTTTACACCGGCGGCGCTGACCTCTGAGCTGGCGAAGCGCTGCGAAAGGCGGTTTTTGGAGAACGACGTGGAAAGCTGGGCGGCGTCCTGGCGCGCCATTAGCCGCCTCGACACACTTCCACTCCTCAAGCGGATCGAAGCACCGACCTTGGTTGTGACCGGGGACAGGGATCTAAGCACGCCGCCTGCGGCCGCGCGGGTGATCGCCGACAATATCCCCGCTGCTGCGCTGACCATTATCAAGGGAGCGCCGCACATGGGTCCGTTTGAATTTCCGGAGGCCTATCTGGGGCCGGTGACTGCGTTCCTGCAGGAAAACTCCTATTGACAGGGCGTTATTGAAAGGCGGTCCCGACATGCTCAATGATGCGAAGAAAAATTCCAGTGTCTCGCAACCCCTGTCTGCGAGAGCCCCGAGACTGAATTTCCAGGACCATCTTGCCGATCTTGAAGCCGCAGGTCTTCTCGTTCGCGTCGACAGGTCGATCAATAAGGACACCGAGCTGCATCCCTTGGTGCGTTGGCAGTTTCTGGGTGGTATTGCTGAAGACAAGCGCCGGGCGTTCCTCTTCACCAATGTGATCGATTCCCTTGGCCGTCGCTACGATATTCCGGTGGCGGTCGGCGCTCTCGCCGGGTCACCGCGAATTTACGCAATGGGCATGGGAAGGCCGATAGAGGAGATTGGCGCCGCCTGGATGCACGCGATCGCAAATCCGATAGCGCCCGTCACCATCGCCTCGCCGGCCTGCCAGGAAGTCATCATTACCGGAGAGGATCTGCGCCGGCCCGGCGGCGGCGTCGCTGCCTTGCCGGTGCCTGTTTCCACACCGGGTTTTGACTCTGCCCCCTACCTTACGGCAACGTTGTGCATCACGCGCGATCCGGACAGCGGAATCCAAAACATGGGCATGTATCGCGCTGCGCTGAAGGCAACGGACCGTCTTGCGGTACGCATGGTCGCCGGTGCCGGCGGGGCTGGCGGCTATTATCATTGGCTCAAGTATCGTGAACGCAAGCAGCCCATGCACTGCGCGATCGTCATCGGTTGCGCACCTGTGGTCGTCTTCACAGGTCCGCAAAAACTTGCCGCAGACATGGACGAATTGGCCGTGGCGGGTGCGCTGGCGGGCGTACCGATAAGAAAGGCGAAAGCCATAACGGTCGACCTGGAGGTGCCTGCGGATGCGGAGATCGTCATCGAGGGAATCATCGATCCGGAAATACTCGAGCCTGAAGCACCTTTTGGCGAAAGCAATGGATACGTCGCGCTTGAGGGATTCAATATGCCGATGCGCGTAACGGCCATCACGCGCAAGCGCTCCCCGGTCTTTACGGCCATCATCAGCCAGGTCACGCCGAGCGAGTCGAGCGTCATCAAGAAGGTCGCCTTTGAGCCGTTTTTCCTGGCCCATTTGCGAGACCATCTGTCGATCAAAGGGATCCGTCGGGTGGTCATGCACGAGCCGCTGACCAATCTTCGTCCCGTTATTTTCCTTCAGTTCGCGCACGGCGCGGACAAGAGCGAGGTGTGGCGCGGGCTCCATGGGACGGCGACCCTGCGCCCCGATTGCGGCAAGATTGTGATGGCGGTCAGCGAAGACATCGATCCGGCAAGCACGGATGCCATACTTTGGTCGCTCGCCTATCGCTCGAACCCCATCGAGGACGTACACATCGCGCCCTACCGCGGCGGGGTGCAAGGCGCGCAATACGGGCCGCGCAATTCGGATTCGACCATGCTCATCGATGCCACCCTCAAGCGCGCCATGCCGCCCCTCGCGTTGCCGGGCCGGGAGTTCATGGAACGCGCGCGTAACATCTGGGAGGAGCTTGGCTTACCCCCCCTTGTTGAATCGTCGCCGTGGCACGGTTACACCCTCGGAGATTGGACTGACACCTGGCAGCTTTTTGCCCGCCGCGCGGCGGCCGGCGAGTGGGAGCAAAACGGAGCAGAAACCCTTGTCCGGCAACGTCGCGGACTCGATCCGGAAACGCCCGTCCGCGCAGTCGAAAAGCCTCTCTAGGGACGCAGTTAGGCCGGTTTCGTCTTATCCTGCGCCCGGCTGGTCAATCAAGAAGCGTGCGGTCGTTCATTTGATCGCAGGTGGGGTGTAAGCTTCGACGGACGGCCCCTATTAATCATCACCAACAGCCCGGAATTCGGAATTTCGCAAGGCCGGAGCGCAGGTAACGGAGGACAATGACATGCAACGCTGCCAGTTGTACATCGAGGGCAAGTACGTCGATTCAGCGTCAGGCCAGTGGTTCGACAGCTACAATCCCTATACTGGCGAGCCTTGGGCGCAGACAGCGCAAGGCAACGCAGGAGACGTCGATAGCGCGGTGCGTGCCGCGCACAAGGCCTTCAGTGAGGGGCCCTGGTCGCAGTTGAACGCAAGCCAGCGCGGCTTGCTGCTGCACAGGCTGGGCGACCTGGCGGCGCGCGACGCGAAGAAGCTGGCCGAAACCGAGGTGCGCGATAACGGCAAGCTCATTGCCGAGATGCAGGCACAGTTGAATTATCTTCCGCAGTGGTATTACTACTTCGGCGGGTTGGCCGACAAAATCCAGGGGGCAGTCGTGCCTCTGGACAAGAAGGGCTATTTCAATTTCACGCGGTACGAGCCGCTCGGCGTGGTGGGTATGATTACCCCATGGAACTCGCCGCTGCTGCTGCTTGCGTTCAAGCTGGCCCCGGCGCTCGCCGCGGGCTGCACCGTGGTGATCAAGCCGTCAGAATTCACTTCGGCTTCGACGCTGGAATTCGTCAATTTGTTCGCAGAAGCCGGTTTTCCTCCCGGTGTGGTCAATGTCGTCACCGGCTTCGGCAAGGAGGTGGGCACCCCTCTGGTCGAGCATCCGCTGGTGAAGAAAATCGCCTTCACTGGTTCGGACTTCACCGGCCGGGCCATCAACGAGCTGGCCGCGAAAACCTTCAAGCACGTGAGCCTGGAGCTGGGCGGGAAGTCGCCCAACATCGTTTTCGCCGATGCGGTCATCGGGGACGCAGTCTACGGCGCTATCTCGGGTATTTTCGCGGCCACGGGCCAGACTTGCATTGCCGGATCGCGCCTGTTGCTGCAGGAGAGCATCCACGACGCTTTCGTCGAAAAACTCGTTGCCTTGGCCAAGACTGCGCGCATGGGCGATCCGATGAGTATGGAAACTCAGGTCGGTCCCGTCACCACGCGGCCGCAATACGAAAAAGTGCTCGGCTATATCGACATCGCCAAGAAAGAGGGCGCCAAACTGCTGCTGGGCGGCGGGCCGGCGAACCGTCCGGAGTGCGGCAAGGGCTGGTTTGTCGAGCCGACTGTATTTGACCATGTCGACAACAAGATGCGCATTGCGCAGGAGGAAGTTTTCGGTCCGGTCCTGTCGGTGATCAAGTTCAAGGACGAAGAGGAGGCAGTCGCGATAGCCAACGACGTGCGCTTCGGCCTGGGCTCGGGCGTATGGACCAGCGACTTCGGACGCGCGATCCGCATGGCCGAGCGTATCCAGGCGGGGACGGTCTGGGTGAACACCTACCGTGCCGTGAGCTACATGTCGCCGTTCGGCGGCTACAAGGATTCCGGTTTGGGGCGCGAAAACGGCATCGATGCGATCCGCGAATACCTGCAGGTGAAGAGCATCTGGATGAACACCGGCGCAGTGACGGCAAATCCGTTCGTGATGCGCTGAGGACGGGGTCTTGTGCGGCCGCGCCGGTTAAGTGCGAGAATCCCCTTTCCGATCTCAACGCGGGACGGGCGAATGTTCGTGCAACGTGTCGCTGCAGCACCGGCCACCCGCTGGGTGCCGCCGGGTAGTCGAACTGCTCGGGTTGCGACCGTTTCAGGAATCCTGATGTTCCGGTCAATTCGGGATCATGCGTAAGGCTCAAGTCACTCGCAATACCAATGAGACGCAAATCGCGGTCTCGGTGAACCTCGACGGCTCGGGGCGCGCCAGGCTCGCCACCGGAGTGCCTTTTCTCGATCACATGCTCGACCAGGTTGCCCGGCACGCGTTGGTCGATCTGGAAGTGAAAGCCACCGGCGACCTCCACATCGATGCGCATCACACGGTCGAGGATATCGGCATCACGCTGGGCCAGGCCGTGGCGAAGGCGGTGGGCGACAAGAAGGGCATCCGTCGTTACGGGCATGCTTACGTGCCGCTCGACGAGGCGCTTTCGCGCGTGGTCATC
>Ga0209343_10005751_pt1 | contig 14940 bp, 13 predicted proteins | sample RifCSPlowO2_02_FD_184026 | JGI IMG/M metagenome (GOLD analysis project Ga0209343, IMG submission 184026) | Groundwater microbial communities from Rifle, Colorado - Rifle CSP2_plank lowO2_0.2 (SPAdes) (version 2) | ecosystem: Environmental > Aquatic > Deep subsurface > Groundwater | place... | reverse complement strand
GGATTATGGTGCAGCGGGATTATTTTATCTTCAAAAAAATAATCAGCTTGATTTGATTCAGACAACTGTTGGTGTTGCAGTTATGATACTTTTTGTCCCCTGCCTCGCAAACTTTCTTGTAATAATAAAAGAGCAGGGTTTGAAGAGGGCGGCGATGATTGTATCTTTCATATTCTTCTACGCAGTATTTGTAGGGTGGGTTTTGAATCTACTCCTGCACACTATCCGAATTCTCTGAAGAAGGCTGAAGATAGAACACAGATGAACGCAGAAAAACCCAGATTTAAAAATTAGAAGATATTTATCTTCTTAACTTCTCATCTTCTTTACTCTTTAAATCCTGATAATCTGCGATTATCTGCGTCCTATTAAGATTTTGTTCTTTTTCTGCCTTAAGTATCCCCACTTCCTGTGAAAGATTTTTCATCTGATTTGCAATAGCTGATATTTTTATTGAATAGTAAAGATTTATGAATATTAAAAATACAAGCCCAAAAAGAAGAGGGTTGATGTCGCAAGAGAAGCACCTATAAGGGATGTAATCGCTAATAAAAGGTCATACCATATAGCAAGGATAAAGAGTAAAAAACCTGTCAGAAGCCAAATCCAGGAATATTCCTCCCTGAGTTTTCGCTTCCTTACCAATTCAATTATAACAATAAAAATAACGATGCTTATAAGAATTGCAAATATCTGTTGTCTTAATGGCATATTTATATCAGTAGGCAGTATACAGTATGGAGTAAGCAGTAAAATCATCTGCTGCCTACTATTTCTTGGTTACTGCCTACTGCCTACTCCTTACTGCTTACCGGCTCCCTGAGAAGTGTTACAAATATTGAGAGCATCATCTTAAATAGATAATAGATTGGCTTTAATCCACTGTGCATCGATTTTCCTGTCAGGCTCGGATTCATATCAACAGGTATCTCTCTTATCCTGAATCCTGCCTGATGGAGCATTATTATAACATCTGCATCAGGATAATCCACTGGATATATATCGTTAGAATAAAATCTGAGGATGCTGTCATTTATAGCCCTGTAACCTGATGTCGGGTCGGTAAACTTCTGTCCAGTTATAAAATTTGTAATGATACTGAATATCTTCATCCCTATTTTTCTTAAAGCAGGTGCATTATAACTATTACCGCCAAGGAATCTTGAGCCTATAACAACATCTATATTATTTTTTTCAACCTCTTTTATAAGGCTCATCAAAGAAGACGGGCTATGCTGGCCGTCTCCATCCATCTGTATTGCATATTTGTAACCATGCCTGACTGCATATTTAAAACCTGTCTGGAGTGCAGCCCCATAGCCGAGATTGAATGGGAGATTTATAACAAATGCCCCCGCATCTATTGCAGCACTCTCAGTCCTGTCAGACGAGCCGTCATTAATAACAACAACATCCGATGTTTGAGCAACATTACGAATCCCTTTTATTACATTGCCTATAGTCTTTTCTTCATTATATGCAGGGATGACTATTAAAAGGTTATTTTTCATAATTTATATTAATCCTGAGGCACAACTTTTACAAACCTTTTTTTGCCGACCTTAATTATATATTCAGCACGTTTCAATTTCTTCTCTATATCCGTTACCCTCTCTCCATTTACAGTAACAGCACCTTCCTTAATCAACCTTCTTGCCTCTGAACTGCTCTTTGAAACCCCCGATGTATGTATTATATGAGGCAGCCACAGTTCATCTCCATCCCACTTTAATTCTACAACAGGCATATCATCCGGAAGCTCCTTTTGGCTAAATACCTTTTCAAACTCCCTCTGTGCATCGGATGCCTCCGCTTCACTATGAAATCTCTGAATAATCTCCCGTGCCAATTTCTTCTTCAGCCCCATGGGATGTATTGAACCATCTTTTATTCCATTCCTTAATCCCTCAAGCTCATCAATAGTAATATCGCTTAATAGTTCATAATATCTCATCATCAGCTCATCCGATATTGACATTATCTTTCCAAACATCTCCTTTGGCGGCTCTGTAATACCTATGTAATTGCCAAGGCTCTTACTCATCTTCTGAACACCATCTGTCCCTTCAAGCAGTGGCATCATAATAACTACTTGTTCTTCCATCCCCATTGTTTTCTGCATATGCCTTCCCATAAGGAGATTAAACCTCTGGTCAGTCCCGCCTAATTCTATATCAGCCTTTAAATAAACCGAGTCATAAGCCTGAAATAGGGGATAATAAAATTCCAGTATTGTTATGTCCTGATGATTTTTAAATCGCTCCTTGAAGTCCTCCCTTTCGAGCATCCTTGCTACTGTTCGCATAGCACCGAGCTTTACAACATCCATCGCAGTCATTTTTTCAAACCATTCACTGTTAAATCGTACCTGAGTTTTCTCAGGGTCAAGGATTTTAAATATCTGCTCCTTATATGTCTCGGCATTTTTTAATATATCTTCCTTTGTTAAGGGCTTTCTTGTTTCAGACCTTCCTGTCGGGTCACCAATCATTCCGGTAAAATCCCCGATTAAAAAAATTACCTCATGTCCAAGTTCCTGAAACTGCCTCATCTTATGGATCAATACCGTATGCCCTATGTGTATATCAGGTGCAGTTGGGTCAAAACCTGCCTTGACCTTCAATGGAATACCTGTAGAGATTGACTTTTCGAGCTTTTTTACAATCTCATCCTCTGTTATAATCTCTACAGTCCCCCTCTTTATAATTTTAAGCTGCTCTGTGAGATTCATTTTACCAAGTCCTTTAATTCCCAGTCCTTGAAAAGGAGCTTTTTGATATTAACTGGGTTTATCATTCTAAAATCGTCAAATCTTATCCCCTTATTCAGTCGTATATATTCTATGGCAGATAGAAATAGTGCTGCAGGGACAACAAGAAATTCAAATCTTGATAAATACGAAGGCAATCTATTCTTTACACAATAGTAGCAGTATGCATATACATGGTTAATCGGAGCCCAACCGTAATGTATCATTCTAATATTTATGCTTTCTTTATTCCTTTTAAGCCCATGAATATCCGAGATACTCTTCGATTCAGCATGTAACCTATATATTGATAGAAAATCTGGGAGATATGCAACCTTAAATCTCTTTGTCATTTTCATCCATAGGTCGTGATCCATCAGGTGGTGGAGGGTTAAATCTATTCCCCCCACAGCAAAAAAGGCATCCCTTTTAAAGAAGGTGGAGGGCTGGCAGATAGAATTGGATACAGCCAGCATTTTATAATCAAATACCTCCGGGGGGTTATACTCTCCTATGATTTTACTGCCCTCATTACAAAACATAGCCTTCCCGTAGAGCATATCTACATCCGAATTTGCATTCAGAAAGGCGACAGCCTTGCTTACCGCATTATTTAAATAAATATCGTCAGAATTCAGCCATGCAAATATATCTCCTCTTGCCATCCTGAAACCTTTATTAATGGCATCGGACTGCCCCCTGTCCTTTTCAGAAACCCATTTAATTTTTTTCCCATATTTTTTAAGAATTTCAATTGTATTATCAATAGAGCCGCCATCAATAACTATATATTCAATTTCTGGATAGTCCTGACTCAAGACACTCTTTATCGTCTCCTCAATAAATCCACCCTGATTATATGATGGTGTTATAATTGAAACTAACGGCGAGCCTTTCACCTTACAAAACCTTCCCATCAACTACAACCAGAGACTGACCCAGCAAAAGCTTCTTAACCATAGCAAGTTGGTCTTTGGCCTTTTTAGCCATTCTATAAATAATGTTGCCTTGAACCCTGCCTCTGATTGAGCTTATTTTCATATAAGAACTACCGTTAATATTAGATAGCCAGTTTGTAACATCTTTTAATTCCCGTATATATGGGCTATATATATGCCTCTTTAGGAATGAGTCCAAACGAACCTTGTATTGTGTCAGACACGGGTCATATAACCACTTCTGAACCTCCTTTAGGTCATGAAAGTGGTAAAAAATCAGAGGCTCTGCATCCACCATTATTTGCCCATTATTTTCGCTGAGTTGATAGTTTGCCAGATTCCACGGAGAGAGACCAGCACCTTTATTCTGAAGTATAACTACCCTCTTAAAGCGGTTAGTCCAGTCATCAAGATATTTCTGGTCGCTAAAGCGTCCATCTTCCAGACGGTCATAACACCATTCAATACATTTTTCCCTCCACCAGTTGAGACATTTTAAACCTACATCATCCCTCCTGAAAGAAAGAAAGCCAACATTATAAATACCGTATTTTTCAAGATGCTTAAGATATGATGGAAACCGGTGTCCGATAATTAATATAGAATTATTTCCAAGCTCATCATAGACAAGAGATGGATTTGAAAAGAAGAAAAAGTCAGCATCAACATAAGCAATCAAATCCACTTCAGGATGTTTTTTAAAAATATAAAGAGGGAGAGATGGAGTGCAGGTAAAATAATATTCAATCTTGGAACGATTACCCTTTGCCTTCAGGAGTTGTTCATCACCCGATTCAAAATCTGACAACAATATCGGATGAATTTGAGGAAGCGACAGTTTTTGAAGTATTTCGCATGTTAAATTATCAAAACACAAAACCCACAAACGGAACGGCATAGCATGAAGCACCAATGACCTGTATAATGTCAATCCCTTTGACAGATAATTGGAATCAAAATAAGTGCAGAAATAAAGCATATCTTTAAACCACGAAGACCACGGAGATTAAAATTTTTTTCTTCGTGTCCTTCGTGTTCTTCGCGGTTAATCAGGTCTTTTCTTTCCATTCAGCAATCGTATCGGCAACCTGAATAACACTGTCAGGCGTCAACTCAGGATACATTGGCAAACTAACAATTTCCTTTACAGCCCTTTCTGTATTTTCCATAGAGAAGCATATAAGGCTATTCTTATATGCAGGCTGCTGATGAACCGGAACAGGATAATGAATCAGCGTCCCAATTCCTTTTTTCTGTAAAAATTCTCTAAGTGCATCCCTATGACTGGAGCGAACTACATACTGGTGATAGACATGAGTAACATCTGAATTGCAGACAGGCAATATAAGATTTGAAGATGAAAGTCTCTCATTATAAACCGATGCCAACGCCTGCCTTTTACTGTTTTCCTCATCAAGATAACGTAGCTTCACCCTCAAAATAGCTGCCTGCAATTCATCCAGACGGGAATTTAAACCCGGAATCTCACTGATATACCTCTGACGCCAGCCATACTCTCGCAGCAATCTCAATTTCTCAGCAAATTCTGAATTATCTGTCACAACAATCCCTCCATCACCTATTGCACCAAGATTCTTTGTAGGGTAAAAACTAAAGGCAGCAATATCTCCCAATGCCCCTGTCTTACGCCCTTTATAAATGGCACCATGAGATTGTGCACAATCCTCAATGACCTTAAGCCCATAGCGACGGGCAATCTCTGTAATCTTCTCCATGTCTGACGGATGACCATATAGATGGACAGGGATAATTGCCTTGGTTTTATTTGTAATTGCCTGCTCAACCTGTTTTGTATTAATTGTATATGTATCTAAATCAATATCAACCAATACCGGTTTTGCACCACAAAGCTGGATTGCCGCCACAGTTGCTACAGCAGTATGAGATACAGTTATAACCTCGTCATCTTTTCCAATTCCACATGCTCTCAATGATAGATGTAGTGCCTCTGTGCCACTACCAACACCAATACCAAATTTAACACCACTATATGAAGCAAATTCATTTTCAAATGATTCTACCTCCTGACCTAAAATATATCTGCCACTGTTAAGAACACGGGAAACAGCTGTATCAATCTCATCTTTGTGAGCCAGATAATTTGCGTTAGGATTGTTTGGAATTATAGTCATTTGCATGTATTAGTGCCGTTACAACTAATTCCGCCTAAAGATGAATTTTACTTTTGGAGACGGATAGCAGTATACAGACGCCTTATGTTGTCCATATCAAGTTGTAACGGCATTAGATATACTTATCAAGGTTTGTCCTGTAATAATCCAAAGTTAATTTCAATGCCTCCTTTAAAGACACCTTTGGTTTCCAGCCTATAGTAGAAGAGAGCAGATTGTAGTCGCTATAAAAATCACCAATATCAATTCGTTTGCGGTCTGACGGAAACTCCTTCAGTATGTATTTACCTCCGCTGTTGACATTAACCAAAAGTTCTGCAAGTTTCTTTAAGCTTATAGCATTCTCCCCACCGAGATTAAATATCCAACCGTTAGTATTATTACTGACCGCTGTCATTAAGAAGGCATCTACAGCATCGTCCACATAAGTAAAGTCTCTCAACTGGTCTCCATCCCAGACTTCAAAAGATTTGCCCTCAACCAAGAGCCGAACCCAAATTCCAAGAAAGGTCTGACGGGCATCCTTAACCCTCATCCTCGGACCTATAGTATTTGTTAATCTAAGAACACATGTTTTAATGCCATATACATTATTATAGAGGAGGTGATACCACTCCCCTGCCAATTTATTAACCCCATTAATATCCACAGGACTTAATGGGTGTTTCTCATCCACCGGTAAATACTGCGGCTTACCGTAAATCTGCCTTGTGCTGGCAAAGATAATTTTAATATTCGGATTATATTTACGGCATGCCTCAAGGATAAAAAGCTGTGACTTAGCATTGATTTCCATATCTGTAATGGGGTCCTGCATAGAATCCATGTGGCTTGTTTGTCCAGCCAGATTAAAAAGATAATCAACACCCTGAACGAGATATTTCATACTATGCTCGTCACGAACATCAGAGATATTAATCTTAACCCTGTCCTCAATACCGCCAATATTAAACAGGTTGCCCCCATATTCAGGAATCAGGCTATCCACAAGCGTAATATTAGCATTTAACTGAACGAGACGATGAGCTAATGAAGAACCAATAAAACCTAAACCTCCTGTGATGAGTACATTTACCCCATTAAATTCTTGAAAGTTACTCATATCCTTTCCGCATTCTAGATAAAACTATACAGTAAAGATACAGGCCATATTCCTAATTGTTGGCTCAAGTAGTTCAAATCAAACAGAGTACAATGTGGTTCATCCATTTATCCCTAATAGCCTGAATATCTTGTGCACAATCTTTCTTCCAATATATAATGGCAATTTTAAGTATCTCTGTTTTATCTTTCTATAAACAAACTCTTCCATCTGAATAAAAATCGGGTCATCAAATCGTTTATATCCACCAATAGCTATCTCTAAAGCAAAACCATATTGTCTCTCAATAACGGCAAATATCCATCCTAATAGAAAATCTCGCTTATCTAAATACATTACATATGCTGGAAACATGTTGAAATAGACTACTTCACCCCAGCATGGCGAGGTTTTTAATAATATATGAATCATCTTTTTATCAAGAGCAGTCAATTTAGCATTAATAGTTTCCCTGCAGATGCGTTGTGTACCTAAGATATTGATATCAGCCATCCAAAACGGATGTTTATCCATATATGCCATAAGTCTCCAAAGCTTATCCTCCCCTTCATATGCATTTATAATTCCTGGCTCGAATTCTGCCACCAATACCCTATTAATGCATTCATCACCAAGGCAATCAAATAAGCGTAGGTCAATGCCTTGTGAGTCAGTTTTAAACCAGTCGATTTTATGTATTCCAATCTCCTTCAAAACCATGGGTAGGGCCACTGCCTTAAGGATTACTTTTTTCTCAATTTCAAACAATTCCGCAAATGCCCAGTTATTTAAACTTTCGTGATTCGGTTGCAGCAAACTAGAACAGTAAGGTGATTTAGTGAGATAAAATTCTGATTTGCCAATGATTTTATCTGTTACAATTTTATTATAGATATAGAGCTTTTTAAAACCAGAAGACTCCTTTACTGTATACCCTATTTCCCTGTCATCCGCATCAAAGGCAATACAAATTGAATATCTGGCAATATCTTTCCACTTTGGATGAATTGATCCTGAAGCACCTATATCCAAAAGTACGGGTGGATTATCGACAAACTCTTTGCGAATAAGAATCTTGTCAATTATATTCATTAATTATGTGCTTTTCCTTAAAACCTTATTTCACTGCTCTTTTTTTTAAAGATAAACCCTTTGTCATGATCTCGTCCTTTTCCAAGATATATAATTCCAGTAAGGGTATTAAATTCTGCTATTTATCCAGACCAAAAAAATTTAGGAATTTCTCCAGACTAAAAACCCATGCCTGATAACTTACTGGGTATAGTATATATCATCAGGAACTTTTTGCACAGTTATTCGATCATCTCCTTCCTCTAAAAAAGATGTCCTATCAAAGATAGATACTATAAGAGAATCCCTTAGTTGTAATCTATTCCAATAAGGCTATCCATCAATGTCACCTCTGAACCCAAATCAACCAACTGTCTTGCCTAGTTAGAACCAATAAAACCTAAACCTCCTGTGATTAAAACTCTACGACCTGAAAATGTTTTTATATCCATATTGTTAATGATCAATTAATCTGTTATTTCACACAAATAAGTCTTGTTTAGAGTAGGTTCATGCAGTACAAAACTCAAGTCATAAGGAACACTGTCAAAGCTGTATCTAACTGTCAATCCGTTCTGCCTCATTAAATCCAACAATTCTGTTTCATTAAAAATAACCTCTACCACTGGCTTTCCATAAGCGTATTTGCTAAGTTTGGTTGTAGCCCTCCTTTGCATAACTGGAACAGTATGAAAAATACACCATTTTTTTGCGAGCCGCCGACTTTCACAGATTGCCTTTTGATAACCTGCCAGATGCATTAATACTGTACCTGACAGTAGAATATCACATACTCCATCCTGAAAGGGTAGTGCTGTGGCATCACCAACAACAAAAGGGATGTTTGGATAGCATTTTTTCCCAAGGGCAGCCATTGCAGATGAATAATCTAATCCAAGATAACGAACAGGATGTCTCAAAAGAGAGGCTAATACCTCTGAATTCCAGCCACTGCCACATCCAACCTCAATTATAAAAGGGGCTTCCAGTTCAGTCATTTTTACAGCCTTTGCTACCGCAATAAAATCCTCACGCGGTTTTCCTTCCCGCATCTGCTGCAGAATAGGTATAAAAGCTTCATACTGTTTTTTTGCAACTATCGGGTCCTGCCACCCACGAAGCAATTCTGAAGAAGTATTATTATTTATTACCTTATACCCATATGATACAGGCACCTCTCTCCTGAACAACCGCCATAATGTTACTTGAAGACTGTCAGGTAAAACTTTAATCGCAATAGCTTTCAATATTGGTCTAAATATATTTATTAACAATATCTACCAATTCTCCCATACGCTGATAATAGGTATGCTCACGCAATGTCCGTTCCTGTCCTGCACTGGCAATAGTTTCAAGTTCGTTATCGTGCTCTAAATAATATTTAATCAATTCCACACATTCCTCGGCTGAACGATAAGCAACCACTTCCCTACCTGGTTCAAACATCTCGTGCAGGTTTTCCTTCCAGTCGGTTATAAGCAGATCGCCTACGCCTGTAGCCTCATAGAGCCGCATATTGTTGGCATAAGATTCTGCAATGTCAATGTGATGGTTCAGTGTTATTTTTGAATTATGCAGAACTCGATACATCTCAATACCCCACGCCTTTCCCTGATAGCAATCTCTGATCAATGACTGCTCTGCCAATCCGTCAAATCCTTGTCCCCATATCTCCATATCAAAGTGTTTGCAGATATGCACCAACAGATTAATCCTTGATTCATGGTTACAAGACAGGCTGCCAACAAATGATAGTAAAGTCTTACATTCTCTTTTCCCCAACGCATCTAATATTCCCGGCTCAAAGGCAAAACGATTGAGTTCAGAGGGAACTCCTATTCTACGGAAGTATGCAACTATATTGGGGAGAGAAGAGATAATAACTCTATAGCAGCTAAAATCTTTACTCTGAGGTAACGGTGAGGCAATCTGCCCGACTACGATTCTTGTATAAGGCTTTATCTCTTTCAGAAAATTGCTGCCAATTTCTGACATCGCCTGATTGATTACTATATCCGGCTTATAGTATTTAACCTGAGCCTCCAGAATATTATAGAACCATGAATCCAATGAGCGGACGAGGGGCCAAAGAATTGAGTTAATCTGCCTAAGAGATATTTTAGCGGCTATACCATTTACATAGCGTAATGCATACTGTTTTAAAAAAGGAGGCTCATCAAAGTGGACGACATTCTCCCTTGCCCACATTTTTTGCATGAATTCGTTATTGGCATGAATATCCCATGCCTCATGTCCAAGTTTCCGTAGATTGCTTGAATAAAAATCAGCCACTCCAAAAAGACTTTCATTCCTTACCCGCATCTGCTCTTCATAGGATTGATTTTCTAACCCTGGATGGCTACTATAAAACTGGCTTAAAAATTCAGGATAGTCTGTATTCAGTATAAGGAATCTCATCACGAAGGGTTTTCTAAGTTAATCCACGCAATCTAAGACGGAAGATGTCTAAATTTTTCTGAACAAATTCATATATCGAATTATATTTCTGGAGGAAAAAAATCAATGTCTTCCAGTGTGGAAGCATAGAAAATATTCTCTTATATAATTCATTGTTGATTTTGCCGAAGACAAGCTGAAACAGTTCAACTTTTACTGCTATCGATTTTATATTTTTCCCTTTTTCTTCTTCGTAAACTCTATTAACCTTTTTAAACATCTGAATTAATTCTTCTTCACTCATTCCTGAAAGATTTACAACATAGTTCCAATCCCCCACTCCAGAACCTGAAAAATATCTGTCGTAAAATTCTTGGTCGTCCTTTAAATAACCCTTTTCAAAAATAAGATTGTATAGGTTTGACCCTGGAAATGGTGTAGTAATAGTAAATGCATATTGAATGTTTGGATTACTCCTTACAGATTTTCTCATCAAATCAATAGATAACTCCACATCTTCTTTTGTTTCGGACTGTTGCCCCACCATAATTGATACAGTCGGCAAGATACCTGCCTGTTTAAGCCGTTCGAGTCCATTCAGAACATTCTCCGCTGTAAATCTTTTGCCAATGGTCTTCAGGATACGGTCTGAACCCGATTCAATTCCCAGCCCCATAATTCTGCAGCCTGTTTCCTTCATTTCAGAAAGAAGGCTGTCATCTATTTTGGACAAGGTATCGAATCGGGCTGAAACAGAATACTGAATCGGTTTTTTCAGTAATCTGACGGCATCAACCAGTTGGCGGGACCTGGCAGGTGTGGCAAGAACCAGATCATCGGAAAAGTAAAGCATATTTCCATTAAATCTTTCCAGCGCTTCCGCAGCTTCAGTCATCATCTGTGGTATCTTTCGGTAACGGGCTTTGCTGTGATGATAGCAAAAATTGCAGGCAAAAGGACAGCCCCGCCCTCCATGGACATTAATTACACGGTCTTCAAATCGCCAATGTGGTTGAGGGACATTTTCCACATACCAGCGTCCAATAGGCAGCCATTGTTCGGTAGGGAACAAATCGTAAGGCACAGGCGGCAGAAAGTTTATATCTTCAATGACTTCTCCTGAACCGGTTAAGATAACATCGTCACCCCGTCTGACAGCTAAACCTTTAACCGTTAAAGGGTTTTTATCTTCTCGTAAAGCACTAACGAGAGAGTGTAATATAATTTCTCCTTCGCCTATAACACCAAAATCAGCTCCGGTAACTTTGACGGCAAACTTGGGGATAGGAGTAACCATCTGTCCGCCAATAACTATCGGAAATTGCCTTCCAGCCCTATCCAACATATTTATAATCTCTCCAATCTCTTTCAATTCTGGATATAGATTGCCAAAACCAACCAAGAGAGGATTTAAACTCATTATCTGGTTTACTAATTGCAAATGGTTCTGAGTCTTGAATAAAATGCGAACATCTTCACCCCTTTCTATAAGATACCCTGCAAGATAGGCATAAGAAAGGGGAAAAGTAAATGCAATTGGTCTGGATACAAGAATAACAGGTCCTTTCTTACATTGAGCTTTAAGTAGTTCTGACATTTTATCTTACAATCCCCAGAAAAAGCTTTAGACGGTCATACCATGTTTGTAACGGTCTTGTAGTCAAATCAATATCGATACCTTCTTTTTTACATAACTCTACTGCATCAGGCACCCATTTCCCACGAACTACGGCTGTGCAAAAATAAGGAATTGGATAATTGTTGTCAGAATTCCTTTTAACGCTGAGAAAAGAAGTTTCCATAGTATCAGTTCGTTTCGAACCGCGTACTTCAAGTTGCCATGGCGTCTCTCCCGCCACCAAAAGCCTTAACAAAACCTGTTTGTCCCAGATAGCAGCCTGTAATGACAGCCTGTAATCCGACCCCTTAAGAATCTCTCCAATATCAATGTTATCATTGCAGGGCACATCAGGACCGGGACAGGGAAAAAGTCTCAAACACCCTGCCATTTTCCGCTTCATATAAACTGCCAGTGCCTGTATTCTATCGCCATCCACCCGCTGTTTCAATAGATAATCTTCTAAAAGCAAAATCACATAGGGCTGTGGAATCTGCTCCAGCATTTTTCGAAAACCTGAAGACCAATCTTTGTCATCGCCAACCGCTATTGTCTTTACCCTTTGATCCGCATATATACGCTGATTTGAACCAAGATAGATTGGATAGGGACAGTCGTGCCAATACCTGAAGAATAACGTAAAAAAAGGCTTCCAGATATCCTGATACTTGTCACAGGATACTACTAAAACAGATGTATCGGTTGTCATCTATTATTCAAAGTTTAAAATGTCTATAAAAATTAGCAAAGAAGCCAACAGGCGAAAGCCAATCTTCCCAAAGTTTATGGCACCTTTTCTGTAATTCAGTAAAATCTTCAGGAGAAAGGGTTTTATGAAAATCAATTACTTTTTCGGCTGTCCTATCAACCTCAGTTTCATCCACCCACACACAATATTCTTTCCAATTAATATCTGAATGATAAGGCAGAACACAGTCCGTATTAATAAAAACAGGAATACGCCCACAACTGAGTGTCTCATACAGTCTATACGAAAAATTCCCACCTCCTCTCGTACAGAGAATATAATCACTCTCTATCATGTTTTGCACATATTCCTGTCTCAATCTATTCATCCTCTCAAAATCTATTTTTCCCGATGAAGGAGATGCACCACCTAAAAATTGTTCACGGATGATAAAATTGGAGTCAATTTGATGATTCATTGCCAATACCTGTAAAGCTACTGTCCGGACATAAGAATCGGCATTGTTGTAACCTATCAGTTTTTTGAGCATGCGTCTGCTATCACGTATTATAGACTTCAATTTCTGGCCAAAGGAAAGGGGCATCCCTCTATATGGTGGTGCATAACCACAGAAACCAATTACGGGTCTTTGTTTCTTTTGCCGTATAGGCAGTTGTCCATTATGATACTTTGCAATAAAATCTTCACTCCATGCCGGCATGGCAAATTCGTTTGGTTTTCTGTGAGAACGATACAAAGAGGTGCGGAATATTATAGTATTTTTGTATGGAATATCCTCATCAGAATCGCTAAAGAAAAAAATAACTGTTGGTTTTCCTGCCTTGCTTGCATTTTCTATAAACTTCTCGGCTTTTTTTAAAGCTGAAGTATCTCCAACAACATGCTCCCATGCCGCTGGAAAAATTGCCACATCAGCATCTTTTAAAGGCGTCATCTGAAAAAAGCGGCTCCCTATTTTTACATACTGATCAAATCTACCGCTGCTCGGGTCTTTCGAGTCTTCTGGATTTTTGCCCCAGAAGGGATAAAGCATAGTAACATGACCCTTACCAACCGGTAGATATGCCTTATCCGAAAATATCTTAAGTATCATTTTATTTTAACCTTCTCCAAAATTAGCCTAATGAGGTCACGATTGGAATTGATACGCATATAGACATGAAAAGAGCAATAGTCATAATATAGAGACAACAAAAAGAGATTTAATTTTTAGGGAGTCTTATAAAGTCCACATTATATTGTTCGTAAGGCTGCAACGATTCTTTCTGCCGCCTTTCCATCGCCATATATACCGGTCGGTTTTGCCATTTGATTATACTCTCCTGATTCCTCCAGCAATTTGAGAATATTGGAGACAATCGTCTTGCGAGATGTTCCTACAAGCCTTGACACGCCTGCTTCTATGCCTTCTGGACGTTCTGTTACATCTCTCATTATCAAAACAGGCTTGCCTATTGCAGGTGCCTCCTCCTGAATACCACCAGAGTCTGTTAAAACGAAGAAAGATCTCGTGAGCAAATAGATAAAGGAGATGTAATCAAGGGGTTCAATGAGGAACAAGTTAGGTAGCAAGCGTCTCATATCAATTCCTTCCTTGTCCTCTGTCGATATTATTGAGCCTAAAATTTTTTCCACAGGCTTACGAACATTTGGATTAAGATGAACGGGATAAACAATCTGAATATCCGGACGCATCACTGCTATATCCTTAAGCGCATTGCAAATCACTTCAAATGCCGCTCCAAAACTTTCGCGTCGATGTCCTGTAACCAGTATGAGTTTCCTATCCAATCTAATAAATGAAAATCGTTTTTTCATTTTTTCCATGAGTAAGGTATCATTATTAAGACGAGAGATGACAAAATATAATGCATCGATAGTAGTATTTCCTGTAACCCAGATACGATCTTGTGGAATATTTTCTCGCAACAGATTGTCTCGTGCCCAATCTGTGGGAGCGAAATGTGCATCAGCAAAAACAGCAATTGCGCGTCTATTTAATTCCTCTGGATATGGAGAGTTTTTACATTGTGTGCGGAGCCCTGCTTCGATATGTGCAACCTTTACATGAGAATAATAAGCAGATAATGCTGTTGAAAAAGCGGTTGTCGTATCTCCCTGTACCAATACCCAATCTGGATTCACATCCTTCAATATCTTTGAAAGTCCTTTTAGCGATTGAATTGTAACATCAAAGAGGTCCTGATCTGGCTGCATAATATTA
>Ga0209343_10005750_pt1 | contig 14944 bp, 13 predicted proteins | sample RifCSPlowO2_02_FD_184026 | JGI IMG/M metagenome (GOLD analysis project Ga0209343, IMG submission 184026) | Groundwater microbial communities from Rifle, Colorado - Rifle CSP2_plank lowO2_0.2 (SPAdes) (version 2) | ecosystem: Environmental > Aquatic > Deep subsurface > Groundwater | place... | reverse complement strand
TCTATAGTAATAGGATGTAATCCTTCTAATTTATCTTTTTCAACTATCTCAATTACACCACCTTTAATAAGTAGGAATATGAGATCGTCTAGTGATATCTCGCTGTTTTCAGTTTCAACTTGTAGTTTTGGATATCCTCTGTCATCTAAAATTATACTTGTGGTAACCCCTTTTTCATCAAGCCACTCCTTGGTTGCTGCAATAAGCTGACTGGCTCTTTTAAAAATAGGATGGTTAGGATCAACTGAAATTACTAGAGCTTCCATTTTATCTACTTCTTCTATAGAAGCTGACAAAGGAGAACCTTTGTAAAATTCCATTGCGCGATTAACTTTATCCTGAAAAGATATAGTTGGATCAACTCTATTGAAAATGACTGTTTTTCCGTAATAGGAACCAAGCATGAATTTGACTCTGGACAAGTACTCATTAATAGCACCTTGAGATTCATCTTTTGGCAGCTCACTAAAGACTTTTTCTGGTTTAGAATCATGGTTTACCTTCAGTTGCTGTGTAATAAAAGGCTTAGCACCTACTTTCATATATTTGTCCTCCTGTTTATTTATATCAACAATTCATTGAAAGAATATAAAACATAAAGTTCATAATTATGAATATTAATATTGAGTTTTAAGTTTAAAAGCCAAAAAAGTGGCAAACCTAATTTGGTAGTCAAAAAAATATTGAGAATCTATTTACCTATAAACATCTTTTCTGTGCCTAATTTTATAAACCGTCACTATTTTATTTCTATCATCGATCTCATAAATTACTCTGTACATTCCTACTCTAATACGGTAGCTGGTATCATTCTTTAGCTTTTTAACACCCATTGGTCTTGGGTTATGTATTAGCAAATGGATTTTGTTAATTATTTGTTCAGCAAACTTTATAGGGATTACATTTAATTCTTTTTCAGCAGTAGGCTTAAAGGCAATATTATATTTTCCCATGTTTTTTGTAGAGTCTTTTTTCTACCTCTTCAAGTGGGATAGATTTTTCATGTCTGCGATCTTCAATAGCTTTTATATCTGCTAAATCTTCTAGCAAATTTTCATATTTATTAATAGGAATAATAACATCAGTCTTATTACCTTTGTCATCATAAATGTATTTGATTTTTTTTTGTGAACTCATGATTTTATTTTACCATCAAGAAAATCTGGAGGCGAGGAGGAACTGCCCCCCCTGTCCAAAAATGATTTACTCTAAATATCTACAAGCTTATTTTGTTATTTGACCAGAACCGCTGATCAATGGTACAAAAAACCTCCGGTGTTTTGGTTTTGAGCTTAAGTGAATTACTAAACCAAGAAACTTAATCACTGCAGCCACCGTGTTTTTCAGAGTTTGGGCGGGTAGCCAAGCTTACGCTCTGTATGCGATACCTAGAAACTAGGCAGCTTGTTTTTGAGCTCGACGGTCACCTATAGCAACTACCTTGCGGTGATTTGCTTTAGATTTCTTCCATTCGCGCATAGAAATAACATTTGATTTGTTATTTGTTTTTTGCTTTGAGGATTTAAGTGGTGACTAAGCTTCCACTGCTTGCAATTCAGAATACTTCAGGTTTGTCGAATCTAAACGCCCCCGTGTATGATTATACCCAAAGATGGTTAATATAGGTTTTTGACATCTTTATTATTTCTTAAACATCTTCCTGTGTTAGCATAGTTCCTGATGAAAAAAGCAATTATTCTTGCCGCTGGTGCTGGCAAAAGATTAGGTGAGCTTACAAGGAGTATACCTAAATGCCTCCTGCCGATTGAATTTGAAAGTGGAAATACTTTGTTAGATCTATCCATTAAATTTTTGCTTGATAATGATATTTTAGAAATTATTATTGTTACTGGTTTTGGGGCTGAAGTATTAAAAACTCATATTAACCACAAGTGGAAAAATAAAGCCTCATTCAAATATATTTTCAATGAATATTACAAAGAATATAACAATATTTATTCTGCCTGTCTGGCTAAAAATATCTGGGACGATGAAACCTTGTTATTAAACTCAGATATTATTTACCATCCATTTATATTAAAAAATCTTTTTTGTGAAATAAAAAATAATAGCAAACGAAAATCTTTTCTTGTAATTGATGATAAAAAACAGCTTACCTCTGAAAGTATGAAAGTTAAGGTTAATTCTAAGGGTGAAATTAAACAAATTAATAAGGCACTGGAAATTAAAGATTCATTCGGTGAGTATATCGGAATTACCTATTTAAGAGGGTTTGAGAGGGTTAAATTCCTCGAATCCCTTGAAGACAATGTTAAAAACAGAAGGCTTGATCTATACTATGAAGATGCAATTGCTCATGTTTTAAATGAGGTTTCTGTTTTTCCAGCTTTAACATCTGGAAAGCCATGGACTGAAGTAGATACAAATGAAGACTACAAAATCGCCAAACAAATTGCAAATGAAATAAAAAATGAACTCAGTCAATATACCGGATAAATTACGCCTTCTAAACTCAAATTCAGAGGTTGCTCTTGAACTTATTGATTTTATTAAAGAACGGAAATTTTCAAAGATTGCTCTTATTACTACTACAACACCAAATTATTTAATTACAAATGAATTAGAGATCGATCTATACAAATATCTGGAGACATGCAGCATGCCTTTACTTAAGACATTCCAGGTTATCACTCCGTCTGTGTCATACGTTAATCAGTTACAGCTTTCTGACTTTGATTTAATCATTGGAATAGGCGGTGGGAAAGTTATAGACACTGCAAAATATGCTGCTCATATAAATAATATTCCATGTGTTAGTATCCCGACTTCTATATCAAATGATGGCATTTGTTCTCCTATTGCAGTTTTAAAAGAAAAACAAAACAAACATGTGAGCCTTGGTGCTACTATGCCTGTTGCTTTATTAGTTCCGCTTCATCTCATTGAAAAATCTGGCGAAGAGTCTTTAATAAGCGGAACCGGAGATCTTTTGAGTAATCTTTCAGCTATAGAAGACTGGAAACTGGCAAATAAAGAAACAAATGAATATATTGATGATTATGCGGTTATGATTTCGGAAAATGCAGCACTGAATCTTTTTACTCAGGTAAAAAATTATATTCTTCAAAACAAATCCAGGGATCAGTTTTTAAAAGATAATCTAAAAATGATAATCGAATCTATTGCGCTATCAGGAATAGCTATGGAAATTTCCGGAACCAGTCGTCCTGCAAGTGGTGCTGAACATTTAATAAGCCATTCTATTGATGAGCTTTTTGGAGGTTTGAAGCCTCACGGTATTCAAGTAGCTTTTGGAATGTACATTACTACTTTTTTAAGATCAGAGTTAGGTTATATTTCAGAAAATACATTTCAGGAGTTAAGAGCAGTTTTAAGATATCTGAGCCTGCCAACAACTCTTGCAGCTATAAGAATTACAAAAGAACAACTGGTAAAAGCTATTATCCATGCACCTCAAACCAGGGCAGGCAGATATACAATATTAAATAAAATAAAGCTGGAAGAAAAATATATTGAAGAAATTCTAAATGAATTATTTGAAGAAAGACTGGGATTAAACATAACCCAGATCTTCTAATCGTTTTCTAATCTCTTCCTCCTCTTCTTCAGAATAAACAGTTTGGCATCGTTCAGGAATAAGTTTTTCCAAGGTTAAATATTCAATTATTTCCTTTGCATTTTCTTGTGGAGTATTTTTTAGACTTAAATCTAAATCACAAAGCAGATCTTTAAAATCGCCTATGTTTATTTGTATATAATTTGCATAGTTTTGCTTAACTGTCTTTCTGTCTTCGACTGAAGCATTAGGTGAAATTATCAGGACAAAAATATCATTTCTGTGTAAAAGATTTCCTAAAAATCCCAGTCTGTCTGTAAACGTGGATCTGTCTTCAGGATTGTCTTTTAAACCACGACCTAAAATTTCTCTTATTTCACTTTCTACTATAAGCTCTACGTTTTTATCCCGGTTAATTAATTCTTCACCGACAAGCTCAGCGATTGACGTTAATGTGTTTTCATCATTTCCACAGAACCATATTGTTTTCATAATGTCATCCTCGTAAAGACGTTACATGCAACATCTCTACGATTGATTTTCCCTGCATATCTTTTGGAATTTCTACACCTAATAAATCTAAAACAGTTGGCGCTATATCCATTAAATGTTGTTTGTCATTTCTTTTTCCCTTGAGATTATGTGCTGGATTGTAAAGCATGTACATCCCTTCCTGAGCATGATTTGCATCATCAGGACCTGTATCATTTTCATATGTATAAGCAGAATTTGTTCCTATGCTGCCCACTGACCTCCATCTTAATTCATCAAAAATTACTATTAAGTCAGGAGGAATTCTTTTTACTTCTTTATAGGTCTCTTCAGGAATATAAGCAACGGTCGTTAATTTTCTTCCTTGTTCATCTTTTATATTTTCGATTTTTTCTTTCAGTTCTGCTCTGAACTTTTTATATTCACTTACTGGAATTTGTCCGTTTGGTTCACGTCCTTTAACATTCAGGAAAATACGCGCATAATATCCGCCAGCACCCCATACCTTTGTTTTAGCCCAGTCTATCTGTAATTTTTCAATTGGTGTGAATGCTTTCGGGTATTCTTTTAATGTTAGTAAACCTTCTTTTATCAACCATTCATTTATGCAAATCCCGCCAAGCATTGCTTTTGCGCCATGATCGGATACAATCATAACAGCAGTTTCATTTAAATCAATAAGCTTTAATGTCTCTGAAAGCTCATTATCAAGATATGTATAATATTCAGGAATAACATTTTCGTATTTGTTTCCTTTTTCGTATTTCGGATGAGCTGGATCTAAAAATTGCCAGAAGCTATGATGTATGCGATCAGTACCCATCTCGACTATCATGGCAAAATCCCATTCTTTATTTTTTAAGAGATGCCTGAAAGTTTTAAATCTGATTTTTGTGGCCTCGTAAATTTGCTTTAAGATAAAATCCCGATCTTCGGTTCTGAAGTGCCTTACATCAGGAATATATTCACCGATATTTTTTTCTATTTCATCTCTAAGTTCATTTGGATAAGTATATTGAGATTTAATACTTGGAGTTAAAAAACATGTAACCATTTGTCCATTTATTGGTTTTGGTGGATAGGTTTGTGGGACACCTACAAGAATTGATTTTTTATTATTTTTTCCAAGGATATCCCAGACTGTAGGCTCTAAAATATCTGCACCATTTGAAAAATACTGACCGTCATAGCTATAGTCTTTTCTGTTTCGAAAGCCATATACACCTAATTGTCCTGGATCTTTACTGGTTAGCATACACTGCCAGGCTGGAACAGTAATAGGTGGAATAGTACTTTTTAGATTTCCATACACTCCTTTTTTTAAAAGAGTTTTTAAAGTGGGTAAATTATCGATCCATTTATCGAAAACCCAGTCTGGCGGTGCACAATCCCAGCCTATGATTAAAACTTTCTTTGTCATCTTTATAGCTTCAGGCAAGCTGAAGCTTCCTTCAAAAATATTTTACGCTTGATCGGCTTTGCCAAATGAATTGGACAAAGCCTATAGTCATGAATGCATAAAAAGCCTTACCGTTATAAATGATAGCAAATGAATTTGTAAGATACATAATATGAAAAGCTGATTTATTGCTACTTTCAGGTGCTGTTATTAAAGAATCCTCTAAGAGATAACTATAATAAAATGAACAATATGGCAAAGCAAATTTCTATCTCTGGATTGATTCTTATATTATTTATTTTATTTTGTTTACAGTTTATCTCAAAAGCAGAAACAATTAATCAGATTCAAACCTGTAATGGACAAAAATGTTTTTCAAATATAAGTAATGCAAAAGTCGCAGATAACGGTAAGTTTTTTCTGATAGCTGATTCTGTCGGTAGTCCATATATAAGAAAATTTGATTTTTCATCAGATACTATAACAAATGATACAGTATTGTCTTTAAGTGAAAGCAATGCAGAGCAAGCTTCTTTTATGCTGGGTATAAGCAATGATAGTAAAAAAGCTTTTGCTTACAGGATTACAAGTGCTTCTACAGGTTCAACACGAGTTATAGTGCAAGAAAAAGAAATAACTTTATACGAACAAGTAGAGCAGGGTACTGCTTGTCAGTGCCCGTTAAATACCTACTTTGATGGAATGCTATGTGTAGCAGGAATGCTAACATGTACGGATACTGCGCAAGATACAATTTGCGGGTGTAATAATTCAAATTATTTGAATAGTTGTGCTGCACAGGCAAATGGAATTAAACTATTTACAAAAGGAACATGTGGTACCATGTCAAATCTTACATGTTCAAACGACAGTCAATGCCCTACTGGAACTTGTTCGGGTGGAGGAACATATAAGCAATATACCTGTACTGGCGGTATGTGTGCGTTAACACAGTTTTCGATTGAGCCTTGTTTATCTTCCAGTAGTTCCAGCAGTGGTTCCAGTGGTACTTGCAGGTGCTCATCCGGAGCTTATTTTGACGGGACTAAATGTGTAAGCGGGATGCTTACTTGCTCTGATACTACTTCTGATCCTGTCTGTAGCTGTGACAGTCTTAATTTTTTAAATGTTTGTGTTGCTCAGGCAAATGGAGTTCAGCGATTTACAAAAGGTTCATGTGGAACTACAAGTACTCTTAGCTGTAACTCTGATGACCAGTGTCCGATAGGTACTTGTTCCAATAAGTCTGCATTTAAACAATTTGCATGCAGTGGTGGTATGTGTAGATTAGTAGAATATTTATCAGATCCATGTACACAAACCACATCTTCCGGCTCTTCAGGTCCTTTGGGTTCTTCAGGTTCTTTAATTCATATAGTAGATTTAACACAGAACTCGGTAATGATAATTATTCCAAAGGTTTCATTAACTCCTAGCAGTGCCGGGATTAACACTGTAAGTTTTTTAGACCCGGAGGGAACTCAGCTTATTGCAGGTAATAATGATCAAAGCGCGCCGAAGCTTCATATAATTAACACTCAAAGCGGAGAAATAACACACAGTATCACTATCCCTGACATTGCAAACTCTATAGAGGTTTCACCAGATTTTAAAAAAGCAGTAGTAACTTTTAAAGATCTTCTTGCTCAGTCTATAGGGATTTATAGTGTTAGTGCTAAAAAGTTAATTAAATTAGATATTCCAAGTAGCATATTCTTTAAAGTAGATCGGTTTTTAAGTAATGTTAGTTTTGATATCTTTGGCAATAAGTGTGTTGTGTCTTCATTAGGTGGAAAACATGTTTTATATCTGACTGATTTAAAAAATGACAAGCTGACAGTAAGATTTTTAAGTGATAAATTTGAAGGTAAAACAATTTCAAAAATAAGTCCTGATGGAACTGTGGCTATATCAGTAGGAAATATTTCTGACAGAGATGGAATCGTGATCTATAAAGTAGATACTTCAAATTTAAGAACAATGAGAGTTATAAAAACATTAAAATTGGCAGATAAAAGTAATGTTCTTGATGTAAAAATTACTCCTGATGGTAATAAGGTTTTAATATTGTTATTGGGGGAAAATGAAAAAAAAGTAAAAGTGCTGAATCTTAGAAACCTTTCAGTATTATGTGAGCATGCTGTTTCCGGCAATATAAAAGACGGTATCTTGGTTAATGATCCATTTGGAAGATTTTTTCTGGTACCTGACTTACAGAGCAGCTCAGTAAATTTTACCAAGCTTAATCCTGGACCTGTCTTTTTAAGCATCAATCCACTTAAAGCACCAAAAGAAGGCAAAACAGAATTTGTGATTAGCGGTTATATTGATGCTGAAAGATCTTCGGATAATTTAAAAGTGTGTTTTAATTCTGAACAGTTTTGTGCAACCTCAGTCATGGTTTCAAATGACAGAAAAACAATAACAGGTGTTACACCAAAATTTCCATCAAGAGCACTTACAAGTTTAATAATTCTTGCAGAACAAAATCTTTTACCGGGAGCTGGTAACTGTTCAGATAAATTTGATAATGTTAGTAGATATAAAAATATCTTTAGATTTGAGTAGTAGATAAACAACTTCTCGATGAATTTAATTTTTTTATTTCAAATGCTTGACCATTGTTAATTGAAACCTGCAAATGTTTTTTGTCTATTAATTTTAAATTCAATTCTTTAATTAAATCATTTCCACCTTTAACTGTTACAGAAACTTCGTTATTTGAAATTATGTTTTGAGAAATTATTTTTCCATTTTCTATTTCTCCTGAAATATCAACAATACCGTCTAATTTCTGATTTTTAATACAAAGTTTTAATGTAATTGTTTTTGAATTATTATTTACGATTCTGTTTTTCCATATACCAGTGAAATTTTTATTTAAAGCAGTCATACTTCCGGAACCTGATAATGAATCCGGACAAATACACATACAAATTTTTGGATCATAGATCCCGAACCGTGATTTACATCCCGGGAGTTTACCAGCGCAATCAGTATGTATCTGAGGGCAGCCTGAGCTGGTAGATGAGGTAGACACACAATGTGCACATTCATTACACGACTGTGGAATAAGGATTTCATTACTCAAGCAGTTAGGAATTACCTGAATACAAACAATACATTGATCTGAACTAGCAGGATTTGTTTGTCCATTACTTTTTCCTAAAGAGAAAAGAGTAAAGCAACCAATCAACATGATAAAAAGAGTAAAATTTATTTTTCTCATATAGTAATTATATTACTTTAATTGTACCTGGGGTGTATAAACTAAACGCTGGGATATGTGATAGACACTGTTTTTATAACGTCACCAGTAAAAGATTTACACACCCTATGAAAACTAATTGGTAGAATAGTGAAGTATTCTGAAAACTTATTGTTAACTAGTGCCGAAGCATTATCAAGGAGAGGTGGCCGAGCTGGTTGAAGGCGGCATCCTGCTAAGATGTTGTAGGGCCAAAAGCTCTACCGAGGGTTCGAATCCCTCCCTCTCCGCCAACCTGGTCCCAGATTCCCCGTTTTTATAAGAAAGTAGTATGTTCTACATCAAAGACAGAAGCTAGTTCTTTTGCAATATTTGGAGTAATGCGGACTCGCCCTTTTATTAAATCATTTATTTTTGAAGTAGATAAATCAGTCTCTTTTGCTAAATCTGCTTGAGTCATTGTAAATAATGCTATATAGTAATTTTTACGCAGTCAAAGCTAACTCTGGAATATAAATCTGTCCTTTATGGTTTATAATTTTTTGTCCCGGATTTTCCGGTTTATTACCCTACGAAAGTCAATGCCTTACCAGTTTTATTTGCTCTGCCTGTCCTGCCTATCCTGTGGATGTAGTCATCATATGTAGCAGGTGGATCATAATTTATAACATGCGTTATATCAGCTATATCTAATCCTCTGGCAGCAACATCAGTCGCCACAAGGGTTTGCAGTTGATTTGTTTTAAAGAGCTTTAAAACTTTTTCTCTGTTTGACTGGGATTTGTTTCCATGGATAGAGCCTGCTTTAAAACCTCTTTCACGCAATGTGTTTGATAAATGCTCAACACCTCTTTTTGTTCTGCCAAAAATCAAAACTTTTTTAAATTCTTCTTTTATGAGCAAATCATGCAGATTTTCAATTTTTTTGCTTTTATCTTTTATTCTTACAACATCCTGTTCGACATTATTCGGAGTGTCGCCTGATTTTACTGAGATTTTCACCGGGTCAGTTAAAAGTCTTCCGATTAAATTTTCGGCTTCTTTTGAAACTGTTGCTGAGAAAAACAAAGACTGTCTTTTTGCCGGAAGTAAGGATATTAAATGCTTTATCTCGCGAACAAATCCCATATCAAGCATTCTGTCTACTTCGTCCAGCACTACATTAGAAAATTTAGAGAGAGCCAGACACCTTCTGTTAATTAAATCTTTTAACCTGCCCGGAGTTCCAATTACAAAATTTGGATTTCCTTTTAATGTATATATTTGATTACCTAAACCTGAGCCACCGATACATATTGCTGAATAAATATTCAGGGATTTTGAAAAAGCCTTTAGCTCATCTACTATCTGCAACGCAAGTTCCCTTGTAGGAGTTATGATCAATACCTTTTCGTTTTTATCTTTTAAAACCTTTTCAATTAAAGGTATTAAAAACGAAGCTGTTTTTCCTGTACCGGTATTTGCAATTCCAAGCAAATCCTTGCCTTCCAAAATCACAGGAATAGCCTGATCCTGAATAGGAGTCGGTTTAATATAGCCTCGATTTAAAATATTTTGTTTCAACTGCGTATTTATATTCAGTTCAAAAAAATTATTTTTAGGGATATATTCTTTCTCTGGCGTTTTTTCCATAGCTTTTCTTACATACCTGGATATTTCTATATCACTATTACTACTAATACCTTTACCTTTTTTATTTCCAAAGAATTTCTTCCTTGAACTATTATTTTTTCTATTTTTAAAAGAATAGTTAAACTTAAATGCTTTTTCTTGCATGCTTGTTTTCCTTAGTTTATATTTTTCTTAAAAATTATTGAAACAGAGACTCTTATATTAGTTAGTTAAGTTTATTGCTATTTAGGGAGAATCTATTAAAAATGATTTTTAGACTATGTTAGTATAACATCTAAGTGAAATCACTTTTCTCAATTCCCCATAAAAAGGCTTATTGAGGCATATCAAAAGAAAAACTTAATATTATTTTTATATTTATTGATCTTCATCTGCAAGTTATCTACAATATCCTCTAGTTACCAATTGGAGGAAAATCAATGGATAAATTTAGCAAACTGGTAAGTTTAGTATATGGAGTAATGTTAGTCTTTGGTGGTGTAATAGGCTTTTTAAAGGTTCACAGTAAAATTTCACTGCTTACAGGAATTGTAAGCGGATTAATAGTTTTATTAAGCTGTAAAATTAAATCCGCATCCGCATATTTATATGTTTCCGCAATAAGTCTGATTCTTGCCGGATTCTTTTCCTACAGGTTTGCATATTCTCACGCACTAATACCTACCGGGTTAATGCTTATCCTAAGCACCACTGCTTTTTGCATAGTTTCATTAAGCTGGTTTAAATCCAAAAAGAAAAAATGACATGATTGCAATACCTCATTACAGCTGGGATGTGGCGACTGTTTTGTTTTTTAATAAGTTCTGCGGAAAGTCACAATTCTGGGACACATTGGCACTTTTATTTTTATCGGTTGATGCGCTAAGAACAGCTATTTTAGTGGCATTGACAGCAGGCATCTGGCAATATGGAAAATCCAAATCAGATAAAAACGCTCAAAAAAGAGTGCTCTGTATTTTATTTAGCATTATTCTTACTCTTGGAATAATTGAAATATTAAATGCACTCATTGACAGCCCAAGGCCTATAGTAACCATGGGACATTTAATTTACAACCCGATTACTACTTTAGATACACAAGCGTTATGGAAAGAAGGTTGGGTTAGAAATCCAAAACACGGATCATTCCCAAGCGACACAGTAGCACTGCTTACCACAATAGCTGCCGGATTATTTGTATGGAACAGGTTCCTTGGAATCACAGCATTTTTATTTGTTCTTATAGCAGGAATTTTACCCAGATTATATTTCGGGCTTCATTATGTATCAGACATGGCATTAGGTATGGCAATAGCTGTATGCTCAAGTATTATAATTGAAAAAATAAATTTGTTTAAATCTCTAAGTGAAAAAATATTAGAACTTGAAAGGCGGTTTCCTTATTTATTTGGAGTAATTAGTTTTTATACAGCTTATGTAATCGCTGAAAAGTTTGTTTTACTTAGAAAACTACCCCTTTGGATAAGAGCAATGCTGGAGCATTAAATAATACCGACAAAATACTTTCTTCTCAGATCAAGGAGTTTAATTCCGGCGAAAAGTTCTTTGTATTTTTCAATATCTGACGAATGCCCTATTACAAAAACATTGCTGTCATGTAAATTTTTAATTTTCTTAATTTGATATTTTTTATCACTAAAGTCAACCGGCAAGCCGCTGTAATAAACCAGAGAAGGGCGATACATACCAAAAGATATAATTTTAGCTGCATTGTTTTTTTTAGCAAGTCTGGCAAAATCTCTTAAGTCTGCATGTGTATGCTTATAATAAGGAACAAGGTAAGAATTAAGTCCAAAGATAAAGAAAACAATAAAACTTAAAGCAAAGCCAATAACCAATGAATAGGCTTTTTTCAGGCAAAAGACAGAAACCAGTAATCCAAAAAACAGAAAAGCTGCACACAAAGATATTTTTAACAACACTATGGATTTAAGTGATTGTTCTGTGTTCCATTTCAACAATAAATTAAAAACACAAAAAAATACCGGAATTAAAAGCAGCAATAAAAATATAATTATATTTCTTATAGCACCAGGGCTTCTTTTAGATAAAACTGAAGCCCAGTACCCGGTAATAATTGAAAGCGGAGGAAATATTAACAAAATATATGTAGCAAGTTTTGTAGTGCTAAAGGAAAAAAACAAAAATACCGTTACTATCCAGACAAAAGAAAATAATAAAAGTTTATTAAACGATTTCTTTAAAACCCGTTTAAAGAGATGTATAACAGCATCAATAAAAAAAAGAGTCCATGGCATAAATCCACCCAGAACTACAGGTACATAAAACCAGAATGGTCCGGGATGCTCTCCTACCACAGAAGTAAATCTTTTTAAATTATGTTCAAAGAAAAACTCACGGGTAAATTCTCCATTTGTCACCAAGTGTACCTTCAGATACCAGGGAAGACTTATCAGCAAAGCAAAAAATAAAATTGTAAAGTAAACCCTTAAGTGCTTAATGTCAAGCTGTTTTTTAACGATTAGAAATCCGGTTAAAACAACTAACGGCAATAAAACGCCGACAGGACCTTTTGTTAATGCTGAAAACCCGCAAAAAACACCAGCCAGAATACACCAGAAAATTTTTATCTTAAAATCTTTTATATAGCAACTTAAAAAAGCAGAATACAAAGAGCCTGTAAAAAAGAAACATAAAGTCGTATCAGTAGCAGCTCTTCTCCCAAGCAAAACAAACTCAACAGATGTAATTAAAATTATTGCTGATAAAAATGAGACTCTCTTTCCGAAAACTTTTTTTGTGATATACCATGTGAATAAAACACATAAAGTTGCACACAGTGCCGATGGTAATCTGCTTGTAAAATCACTTATTCCAAAGAGTTTATATGAAAGTGCAATTAACCAGTAAAATAAAACAGGCTTATCAAATCTGTTTTGAAAATTAAATTGTGGAATAATCCAGTTATTGCTTTTAAGCATCTCAAGAGCAGTACCGGCATAGCGCGGTTCATCTTTATCAAGCAAGCCATAATTACCAATTCCAAAGAAAAAAACAAAAAAGCATAAAAGCAACAAAAGCAAATTAAGTTTGCTCATCAGGCGCAAACCCTCTTCGCATGGTATTTTCTGTTATTACTCTGGGTTCTACAAATTGTAACAGATAATCCCTGCCACCAGCTTTAGAACCAATGCCTGACATTTTAAATCCGCCAAAAGGCTGCCTGCCTACCTTTGCACCTGTAGAACCACGATTTATATAAAGATTTCCTACTCTGAATTTTGCCTTGGCAAGTTTTATATTCCCAGGGCTTCTGGAAAAGATTCCACCTGTCAGAGCAAACTTAACACCATTTGCAATATTAATTGCATCTTCAAAATTTTCTGCTTTAATGACAGCTAATACAGGAGCAAATATTTCTTCCTGAGCTATCCTTGTGTCTGGTTTTACATCTTTAAAAATCGTTGGTGAAATAAAATAACCATTAGCAGATACGTTGCCATCGCCACAAATCATTACACCTTCACTCTTACCAATTTCAATATATTTTTTTGTATTTTCAAAAGCATTTTTATCAATTACAGGTCCCAGATATGAGGCAGGATCTTCTGAAGCAGCAACCTTAATGCTTTTTGCAGCTTCAGTTAGTCGCTCAAGGAAATGTTCATAAACTTCTTTCAGAACAATAACTCTTGAAGCAGCTGAACATTTTTGTCCGGCATAACCAAACGCACTGTATATAATACCTTTAACAGCCTCGTCCAGATCAGCATCAGCATCAACAATAATGGCATTTTTCCCGCCCATTTCACAAATAACTTTTTTTACAAAATCCTGCCTGTGAAAAACTTCTCCTGCAAGCTTATTAATAGAGAGTCCAACCTCCACAGAACCAGTAAAAGCAATAACATTTACATTTTTATGTTTAACAAGATAATTTCCTATAACTTTTCCATCTCCAGGCAGGTAACTGCATACACCAGGCGGCAATCCTGCTTCTTCTAAAATTCCTGCGTACTTAGAAGCAATTATACTTGCCTGTTTTGCAGGTTTTAAAATTACTGTATTTCCACAGGCAAGTGCTGCCGAACTCATACCGGTTAAAATTGCAAGCGGGAAGTTCCACGGAGATATCACAGCAGTAATACCCCTTGGCTGATAAAAAGAATAGTTTTCTTCACCTAAAGGAGAAATAAGTTTTTCAAAAGTAAACAGCCGTTTTACTTCTAATGAATAATAATTTAAAAAATCAATCGCTTCACTTACATCCCCATCTGCTTCTCTCCACGGCTTTCCTTCCTCCAGAGTCATAACAGCAGAAAGTTCAAACCTTCTTTGTCTCATAATTTCTGCAGCTTTTTGAAGAATTCCAGTTCGATAATTAACATCAGTACCTGACCAGTTAACAAATGCACATTTAGCAGCATTAACAGCATCTTCAGCATGGTTAATATCAGCCATTGAAAATTTTCCAATAACTTCAGAATAGTTAGACGGGTTTATAGAATTACACCATTTATCAGTTTCTATTCTTTTTCCATCAATAATCAGGGGGTATTTTTTTTCAGACTCTTTTTTAAAATTTTCAATTGCAGATTTCATCAGATATCGGTTTTTTAAAACTGTAAAATCTGTATCAGGCTCATTTAAAAATTTCTGCAGATTTGATGTGTGAGCTTTGCTTACGGGCAGCTTAACGTTTTTAGCTGCTTCA
>Ga0209343_10005749_pt1 | contig 14945 bp, 13 predicted proteins | sample RifCSPlowO2_02_FD_184026 | JGI IMG/M metagenome (GOLD analysis project Ga0209343, IMG submission 184026) | Groundwater microbial communities from Rifle, Colorado - Rifle CSP2_plank lowO2_0.2 (SPAdes) (version 2) | ecosystem: Environmental > Aquatic > Deep subsurface > Groundwater | place... | reverse complement strand
CCGCTTTCTGATTCCGCTCGCCGTGTTCGCCGTACTGGTGGTGTTTCTGGGCGTCGGCCTCACGCTCAACCCGCGCGAAGTGCCCTCGCCGCTGATCAACAAACCTGCGCCAGCCTTTCAGTTGCCGCAGTTGCACGCGCCGGACAAGAGCTTCGCGCAGAAGGACATGCTCGGCAAGGTGTGGATGCTGAACGTGTGGGCCTCTTGGTGCGTAGCCTGCCGCGAGGAGCACCCCAACCTGGTGGAGCTCGCGCGCAGCGGCGTGGTACCGATAGTCGGCCTCAACTACAAGGACGAGCGCGCCGACGGCATCGCCTGGCTGGCGCGTTTCGGCGATCCCTATCAACTGTCCGCCTACGATCGCGACGGCCGCATCGGCATCGACTACGGCGTATACGGCGTTCCCGAAACCTATGTCATCGACAAGGCCGGCGTGATCCGCTACAAGCGCATCGGCGTGGTCACCCCGGAGATCCTGCGCGATAAAATCCTGCCGCTGGTGAAGGAGCTGAACGCAAATGCGTAAGCTACTCGCGCTGCTGCTCGGGCTCATCCTCGCCGGCTCAGTGCTCGCCAGGGAAGCGCCGACCGTCGCGGCGGATCCGTTGCTGGAAAAGCGCGTCATGGCGCTGGCGGAGGAACTGCGCTGCCTGGTGTGTCAGAACCAGACCATCGCCGATTCGCACGCCGAGCTCGCAGTCGACCTGAAGAACCAGATCCGGGAGAAGCTGAAAGCAGGCATGAGCAATGCACAGATTATCGACTACATGGTGGCGCGCTACGGCGATTTCGTGCTCTACCGCCCGCCGCTCAAGGCGAGCACGCTGCCGCTGTGGATCGGTCCGTTCGTGTTGTTGTTCGCGGCGCTCGCGGGATTGTTCTATTACATCCTGCGCCGGCGGCGTTCAAAACCGGAACAGCCGCTGAGCGAGGCGGACGAGGCGCGCGTGCGCTCGCTGCTCGATGAGCAAGAGGAGCGCCCATGACCCTATTCTGGGGATACGCGGCGCTGCTGGCGGCAGTGGCGCTTGCGTTCCTGCTCACGCCGCTGGTGCGTGGCCGCGCCGTGGCCGGCGCGTCGGTATCGCGCGCCGCATCCAACCTGACGGTATTTCGCGATCAACTCGCCGAACTCGACGCCGATGTTGCAGCCGGCAGCATCGGTCGGGAGCAATGGGAAGCGGCGCGCGGTGACCTGCAGCGCGGATTGCTGGAGGACGTCGGCGCGCCTGCGGCCAGCGCGGCGGCGCCGGCCCAGCGTTCCAAGGCAGCGGCCATCGCCATCGGGATTGCGTTGCCCCTCGCTTCAGTATTGCTGTATTTGGGTCTGGGCAGCCCGCAGGGGCTGGATCCGCGCAAGCAAAGTGCTGCACCGGGAGCGCCGCACCAGCTTTCGCAAGAGCAGATCGAATCCATGGCCACGCGCCTGGCGCAGCGGCTGGAATCGAACCCAGACGACGGCGAAGGCTGGATCATGCTGGCGCGCACCTACGGCACCATCGGGCGCTTTGCCGAGGCGGCCGGCGCTTATGCCAAGGCTGAGGCCAAGTTTCCGCAGAATGCGCAACTATTGGCGGACTATGCCGATAGCCTGGCCATGGCCCAGGGTCAGAACTTGCAGGGCAGGCCGGAAGCGCTGGTACGGCGCGCACTGCAGGCGGACGGTAACAATCTCAAGGCGCTGGCGCTGGCCGGAACCGTGGAATTCGAGAAGCGCGATTTTGCCAAGGCGGTCGAATACTGGAGGCGGATGCTGCCGCTGCTGCCGCCGGATTCGGACATGGTGGATTCGGTCCGCGCCAGCATCAAGGAAGCCGAGGACAAGCAGGGTGGTGCGCCGAAATCATCGACCCCGATAGCACAGGAAAAGCAAGGCGGCGCAGCCAAGTCGTCGGCCGCCAGCGCGAAGGCCGCAAGCGTCAGCGGCACGGTAAAGCTTGCGCCGGCGCTTGCTGCACGTGCGGCGCCCGAAGATACCGTGTTCGTGCTGGCTCGCCCCGCGCAGGGTTCGCGCATGCCGCTCGCGGCGGTGCGGGTCAAGGTGAAGGACCTGCCGTTGGCGTTTTCATTCGACGACTCGATGGCGATGAACCCGTCGTCGAAGCTTTCCGATTTCGCCGAGGTGGTGGTCGCGGCGCGCGTGTCCAAGACCGGCAATGTGGTGCCCCAGGGCGGTGACCTCGAGGGCGTGAGCAAGCCGGTGCGCCCGGGGGCGGCCGGCATCATGGTCGAGATCGGGAACGTAATCCCGTAGCCGTTGGGGCCTGATATATACGGCGTCTAAAATACCGTCGCATGCCGCGAACGGACTTGCGCGCTGCGCGCGCGCCAACCGTGTTTTCTGTACGGATGAAAAGCGTATCCGTACAGAAAACACGGTTATGGATAAAAACAACAAGGGTTTGGGGCTGTTCTTATCCAACATCGCCGATTGCGTATGGACAGCTTCTAGTCCGCGCATCATTGCAACGCTGCAACAGGCTCTAATGCTTCTCGATGCCGATGAGATGCAACGAGTCTTGGCGGCTTTGGTTGTATTTGTGCAGCCTGATTACCAGCAGCATGGTGAGGCACACGAATACGCCGAACGACACGATGATGGTATTGATGCCGAAATCGGCGCGGATCATCAGCGCATACAGGGCGAGCATCAGCAGGATGTTCAGGTTCTCGTTGAAATTCTGCACCGCGATCGAATGCCCGGCCGAGAGCAGCAGGTGGCCGCGGTGCTGCAATAGCGCGTTCATCGGCACCACGAAAAAGCCGGCCAGCGCGCCCACCAGGATGAGCAGGAAATAGACCAACGGCATCCAGGTGACGAAAATCAGGGACATCACGGCAAAACCCATGGCCACCCCGAAAGGCAGCACCTGGAGAGACTTCTTCAACGGTACCAGGCGACCGGCGAGCACCGCTCCCAGCGCGACGCCTATGGCGACCATGCCTTGCAGCATCGCGCTTCGGTCCAGAGGCATTTCCAGGCGGCGTTCGGCCCACCTGAGCACGATGAACTGCAGCGTCGCACCCGCGCCCCAGAATAGCGTGGTGACGGCGAGCGAGATCTGCCCCAGTTTGTCGCGCCACAGGGTGGCGAAACAATCGACGAAATCCTTGACCATGACGACCGGATTGCGCGTCTGTTCGTGATAGCGCGCGCCGGTGTCAGGGATGCGCAGGTTGAATACCGCCGCGATCAGGTAAAAAAGCGAAATCACCAGGATCGCCGCTTCCGGCGGGGTGTCTATTCCGGTTTCGATGTGGGGCAGGTCGATCGACAGCAATATCGCCGCGATCCTGGGGTTGATGAGGGCGCCGCCCAGCATGGTGCCGAGAATAATGGAGGCGACCGTCAGTCCCTCGATCCAGCCGTTGGCGATCACCAGTTGCCGTGGCGGCAGCATCTCGGTGAGAATGCCGTATTTGGCCGGCGAGTAGGCGGCGGCGCCCAGCCCGACCACCGCATAGGACGCGAGAACGACCAGGTGAGTGCTTATTCCCAGCAGCGCAAAATAATCGTAAAAGAACATGAGCGCGCAGCCGGAAAGCTTGATGGCATTGGTGACGAACATCACCTTGCCTTTGGGCATGGAGTCGGCAAAGGCGCCGACGAAGGCCGCGAGCACGACGTAGGACACGGTGAAGAAAAATTTCAGCAGCGGCGTCATCCATGCCGGGCCATGCAGGTTCACCAGCAGAGCAATCGCCGCGATGAGCAAGGCATTGTCCGCCAGCGACGAGAAAAACTGCGCCGCCATGACGGTGTAGAAACCGCGGTTCATCTAGGGAAAATGGCTGAATCGATTGTTGTAATTGTAGGCACGGCGCTTTATACCATGAATTGTCTGGCGCTATGCGCGTGCGGCGAAGCCCGGCTGAGTTGGCGAAGAACGGCCATAAGCTAGTCTTGCGGAAGGATTTATGGTTCAATAATGCGGGGTAATACTGGGCCTCGGAAGGTGCGGAGATGGCGGACAGAAGATTGCAGGTTTTTCATGCGGTGGCCAAACAGAGCAGCTTCACCAAGGCCGCCGAGACGCTGTTCATGACGCAGCCGGCGGTGACGTTTCAGATCAAGCAACTGGAGGAGCATTTCAACACCCGGCTGTTTGACCGCGGACACGGCAAGATCTCGCTTACTCCCGCAGGCGAGGTGGTGCTGGACTATGCGGAGAGAATTCTCGCGCTTTCGGCCGAACTCGATACGCGCATCAGCGAGTTGACCGGCGAGATCCAGGGCCTGCTGCTGATCGGCGCGAGCATGACCATCGCCGAGTTCATGTTGCCGCGGGTGCTGGGAGAGTTCAAAGTCGCCTATCCCGGGGTCAAGGCGCGGCTGACCGTGGCGAACTCCGAGACCATCGAGCACGGCGTCGCGGCGCACAGCCTCGATATCGGTCTGATCGAGGCGCCTTCGCGTCTTCCCATCCTTTCCACCGAGGAATGCTGCGAGGACGAACTGCAGGTGGTGTGTTCGCCGGCGCACCCGCTGGCAAGGCTGAAGACGGTAACGCCCAAGCAACTGTTGCAGCACGCGTACATCAGCCGCGAGCCCGGCTCGGGTACGCGCGAGGTGACCGACAGTTATTTCCGCCGCGCCGGCATTGCGCCGGAAGATGTGAATAGCGTGATGGAGCTGGGCAGCCCGGACGCGATCAAGGGCGTGGTCGAGACCGGCTTGGGCTTTGCCATCATGTCCAAGGTGATCGTGGCCAAGGAAAAGCAGCTCGGCGTGCTGGTGGCGCTGCCGCTCGCGCCCAAGCTCACGCGCACGCTCTCGCTCGTCTATCCGAAGGAGAGATTCCGCTCGCGTCTGGTGTCGAGCTTCGTCGAGTTCTCCAAGGGCAAGCTGAAGAGCACCGGCAAGGGGTGAGGAGGTGATCCGCTTTTTCGCTCATTTGCCAACATAAATGCCGCGCCCGATCCGCGCCAGTTTCAAGCTTTCCGCCTTAAGACACAACCTCGGCGTCGCGCGCCGCCACGCGCCGAAGTCCAAAATCTGGGCGGTGGTGAAAGCCAATGCCTATGGCCACGGCCTCGAGCGCGTGGCGCAGGCGCTCGCCGCCGCCGAGGGCTATGCGCTGCTCGATCTGAACGAGGCGGTGCGCCTGCGCGAGGCGGGCATCTCCAAACCCATCCTGCTGCTCGAAGGCGTGTTTCAGCCGGCGGATTTCGCGCTTGTCGATCGCTACGCGCTGGCGCTGGTGGTGCATGACGCGGAGCAGATACTGATGCTCGAACGCGCCCGCCTGTCGTCTCAGATCGCGGTATTGCTCAAGCTCAATACCGGAATGAATCGACTGGGCTTCGCCGGAGCCCAGGTTCGCGCCGCCTATGGCCGGCTTGAAGCGAGCGGCAAGGCCGCGGCGATTTCGCTGATGACGCATTTTGCCGATGCCGACGGCCCCGCGGGCGTTGCCGCGCAACTCGCGCGCTTTTCCGAATGGACCGCCGGCTTGCAAGGCGAGGTAACGCTGGCCAACTCGGCCGCCATTCTGCGCTACCCCGAATCCCACGCCGACTGGGTGCGGCCGGGGATCATGCTCTATGGCTGCTCGCCTTTCGCCGAGCTGAGCGCGCAGGAACTGGGCCTGCACCCGGTGATGAGCTTGACGAGCGAGATCGTCGCTATCCAGGAACTCAGGCCCGGCGACCGGGTTGGCTATGGCGGTACGTTCGAGGCGACGCGCCCCATGCGCATCGGCGTTGTCGCGTGTGGCTATGCCGACGGATATCCGCGCCATGCGCCCGGCTTCAGCGACAGGAGCACGCCCATCGTTGTTGCCGGCAAGCGCACCACCACCGTGGGCCGGGTGTCCATGGACATGTTTTGCGTGGACCTGAGCGCCATCCCGGAAGCCCACGTCGGCAGCCCGGTGATCCTGTGGGGCGAGGGATTGTCGGCAGATGAAGTCGCCGCCAGTGCCGGCACGGTTAGCTACGAGCTGCTGTGCGCATTGGCCGCTCGGGTGCCGGTCGTGGAGGTCTGAAAGCGCGGTATGATTCGGCCCTGACAGGACAACAACGACGCCGATGCTGGTGCCGTTCAATCTCAAGTAGAGGTCATCATGGCAGTGCACAGCTATACCGCGATCGTGGAAAAGGAAGGCGATATGTACGTGGCGCTCTGTCCGGAGCTGGACGTCGCCAGTCAGGGCGCGAGCATCGAGCAAGCGACCGCGAACCTGAAGGAGGCGGTGGAACTGTTCGTCGAATGTGCCGATCCGCAGGAGGTCGCGAAGCGCCAGCACGGCGAAGTTTACGTGACCCGATTCGAAGCAGTGCATGGGTAAACTTGCCGTTCTCTCCGGCAAGGAAGTCTGCAAAATTCTCGGGCGTCACGGCTTCGTCGAGGTGAGAAGGCGCGGCAGCCACGTTGTGATGCAACGTCGCATGCCTGCCGGCAGCACGACGGTTCCGGTACCCGATCATGACGAGTTGAAGATCGGTACGCTTCAATCGATCATCCGGCAATGTGGCCTGCCGCGCTCGGAGTTCGAGTCCTGAAGTCTGAAACAGTGGCGGAACCCGACCGTGGCTAAATCCAAATCCATCTACACCTGCACCGAGTGCGGCGGCAGCGCGCCGAAATGGCAGGGCCAATGCCCGAGTTGCGCCGCCTGGAACACCTTGGTCGAAACCGTAGCCGAGGCCGCATCGACGCACCGCTACAAGAGCGTCACGGGCGCCTCCAGACTGCAGAAATTGGCCGAGGTGAGCGCGCGCGAGGCGCGGCGCCTGCCTACCGGGGTGGCCGAGTTCGACCGTGTGCTGGGCGGCGGACTGGTCGCCGGGCAGGTGGTGCTGATCGGTGGTGATCCGGGCATCGGCAAATCGACGCTGCTGCTGCAGGCGCTGGCCGCCATGAGCAAAGAGCATCTGGCGGTCTATGTCAGCGGCGAGGAATCGGCCGAGCAAGTGGCACTGCGCGCTACGCGCCTAGGACTCGATTCCGGCGGGCTGGAACTGCTGGCCGAGATCAATCTGGAAAAAATCCAGACGGTTCTCGCCGCGGCGAAGCCGGAAATCGTGGTCATCGATTCCATTCAGACGCTGTATTCCGATGCGCTTTCCTCGGCGCCGGGGTCGGTGGCACAGGTGCGGGAATGTGCCGCGCAGTTGACGCGCCTGGCGAAGCAGACCGGCACGACTATCGTTTTCATCGGCCACGTGACCAAGGAAGGTGCGCTCGCCGGGCCGCGGGTGCTGGAGCACATCGTCGACACCGTGCTTTACTTCGAGGGCGACACGCACCAGAGCTTCCGCCTGATTCGCGCTTTCAAGAACCGTTTCGGCGCGGTGAACGAACTGGGCGTGTTCGCCATGACGGACAAGGGACTGAAGGGGGTGTCCAATCCTTCCGCGCTGTTTCTGTCGCAGCACGACGGCGAGGTGCCGGGTTCCTGCGTGCTGGTGACGCAGGAAGGCACGCGGCCTCTGCTGGTCGAGATCCAGGCGCTGGTGGACGCGGCGCATGCGCCCAATCCGCGCCGTCTCTCGGTCGGGTTGGAGCAGAACCGCCTGGCCATGCTGCTCGCCGTGCTGCACCGGCACGCGGGCATCGCCTGTTTCGATCAGGACGTGTTCGTCAATGCGGTGGGCGGGGTGAAAATCAGCGAACCCGCCGCCGACCTCGCCGTGCTGCTCGCGATCGTGTCGTCGCTGCGCGCCAAGCCGCTGCCGCAAAAGCTGGTGGTGTTCGGCGAAGTGGGCCTGGCGGGGGAAATCCGCCCCGCGCCACGCGGGCAGGAGCGGCTGCGCGAGGCAGCCAAGCTCGGTTTCACCCAGGCGATCATCCCCAAGGCCAATGTACCCAGGCAGGCGATAAGCGGTCTGGAAATCATCGCCAGCGACAGGGTCGAGGACGCGATCGCGCGCCTGCGCTAGCGCTCGCGCGCGAGACGCGCGGCGAGCACGCCGCTGCGGACGGCCGTCTCCAGCGTGGCCGGGTAATCGCAGGCGGTGTAATCCCCCGCCAGATAGAGATTGCCGACGGCAGTTTGATTGCCGGGCCGCGCGAGGCCGGGACGGCAGGAGTAGGTGGCGCGCTTTTCCGCGATCACGCGCGACCACAGCGGCTGCGGCAGGCCGGGCAGAAATGCGGTGAGTTCGCGATGCATGGCGCTTGCCACCACGTCCTGGGAAACGTTCTGATGGACGCCGCGCGCGCTGATGACCGCTGCCAGCAGTCCTGCAATGCCATTGAGTCTGCCGCGGTCGAATACCCACTGAATCGTGCCGCCATCGAAGCCGCTCATGGCCTGAGGCATCGACACCTCCGGCGGATACTGCAGATAGCAGGTGTAGATCGGCTCGTAGGCGAAGGCTGCCAGGCTCTGGCGTGTAGTCGCGAGCATGGGAAACCGGTCCAGCAACGCGTCGATTTGATGCGGCCCGACGGCGAGGATGGCATGGGTGTAGCGCTCCGGACTCGCGTCCAGGACGAAGCCGTCCACGCTCTTGTCCAGCGTTCGCACCGGCGTTCCCAGCCGCACCGCGCCGCCGTTGGCGCGCACAAATGCCGCCGCGGGCTCGGGAAAGAGTTTGCCCAGATCGGTGCGCGGGATGAGAAAATCGCTCGCCTCGCGCGCGCCGTCCAGCCCATCGCGCAACACGTATAAGAACACCTGCGCCGAGGCCGAGGCGGCCGGGGTGTTGAGGGCGGACACGCACAAGGGCTCCCATAAATAGCGCGCGAGCGCCCCGCTCTGGCGGTGCAGTGCGAGCAGCTCGCTGACCGGCATGTCGGCGGCAAGGCGATAAGCGTTGCGGCGCATCGCCGCGATGAAACGCAGAGCGGCGATGCGCTCGCCCCAGGTGAGCCCGCCGGCAGTCAGCAGGGCTGCGACTAGATGCAGCGGCGCGGGAAGGCGTGGCGCGCGCAGGCTGAACTTGCCTGGGTACTCGATGGCGAGCGGCTGGCGCGCGAGCAGCCGATCCGGATCGGCGCCGGCTACGCGCATCAGGCGCAGGGTTTCGCTGTAAGCGCCGATGAGCAGGTGCTGGCCGTTGTCGAGTTCGATGCCTTCGATTTGGACCGAGCGCGCGCGGCCGCCAAGCTGCCGTGCTGCTTCGAATAGCGTGACCGGGATTTTCGCCTGCGCCAGCGCAACCGCAGCAGCCAGGCCGGCCCAGCCGGCGCCGATTATGGCGACGTTCACGCCGTCATCCAGGTCTTCCACGCAATCCACAGCTTACGCACGGGCGTCAACTCCGTGCGCTGGCTGAGTACTTTGCAACCGTCTTCGGCTATTTCCCCGAGCAGCGTGCGGTAGATTGCGGCCATGATCAGGCCGGGCCGCTGCGACTTGCGGTCGACTTCAGGTAATTTTTCCAAGGCCGCGGCGTAATAGCGCTCTGCGCGCCCGATCTGAAACGCCATCAGGCGGACGAAGTTCTCGCTCTGGCGCGCGTGCAGGATGTCGGCCGCACTGACCCCGAATTGCTGCAGTTCGCTCATGGGCAGATAGATGCGCCCCTTGCGGCTGTCCTCGCCGACGTCGCGGATGATGTTGGTGAGTTGGAAAGCGAGGCCCAGGGTATGAGCGTAGGCCAGTGTCTGCTCGTCGCGGTAGCCGAAGATGGAGGCCGCCAGCAGGCCCACCACGCCGGCGACGCGGTGGCAGTACTGTTCCAGCGCGGCGAAATCGAGGTAGCGGTTCTGGCTCAGGTCCATCTCCATGCCGTCGATGATCTCGGCCAGATATTCGTGCTTGATGCCGAAGGGTTGAAGTGCGGGCTCGAGCGCGCGCGCCACCGGATGCTGCGGTTCGCCGGCGTAAAGCCGGACAAGTTCCTGCCGCCACCAGGCAAGCTTGGCGTGCGCGACGCCGGTATCGGTGCATTCATCGACGATATCGTCCACCTCGCGGCAGAAGGCGTACAGCGCCGTGATGGCGCGGCGGCGTTGCGGCGGCAGGAACAGGAAGGAGTAGTAGAAGCTCGATCCGCTCTGTGCGGCCTTGTGTTGACAATAATCGTCAGGAGTCACGGACACTCGAGCATCTGGATAGGGTGATCGAAAAAGATTATCCCGCCAACGCCCTGGCAAGAATCAACGGCCAGTCCCATGCCTTGAGCACCGGCCGGTGATGGTAGACGTCGCCTTCGACCTTGTCTATTTTTTTCAATATGCGCAGACCGCCTTCGACGATAGTGCGGATTTCCAGACCGATGCGACCAGGCAGCGCGCGCCCCAGGGGAGCTCCGGATTTTATCAGCGCGCGCGCGCGCTCCACTTGAAACCGCATGAGCGCTTTCCATTGGCCGGATGTGTCGCCGGCTGCGATCTGGTGCTCGCTCACGCCGTAGCGCTGCATCTCGTCTTGCGGCAGGTAGATGCGGTTCTTGCGCCAGTCGATCCCGACATCCTGCCAGAAGTTGATCAGTTGCAGGCTGCTGCAGATCGCATCCGAAAGCTTCAGGTTTTCTTCGGTCGCGGCGCCGAACAAATGCAGCAGCAGGCGACCGACAGGGTCGGCCGAGCGGCGGCAATAATCCATGAGCTCGGAGAAGTCAGCATACCGGCCTTTGACCACGTCTTGCGCAAACGCATCGAGCAGGGCGTGAAACAACTGCAGCGGCAACCGGTATTGGTTCGCGATCTGCCCGAGTTCGGCGAAAAACGCTCGTTGTGGCGCAGCGCCTGCCCCCAGTTGTCTGAGTTCTTGACGATAACCATCCAACTGTGCCAGTCGCTCGGCGGCCGGCAGATCGCCTTCGTCGGCAAAATCGTCCGCCGAGCGGGCAAAGCGGTAGATGAGCGAGACCGGATGGCGCAATGAGGCCGGCAGGAGCACCGAGGCGACCGGGAAATTCTCGTAGTGGCCTACCGACATTAGCTTGAAATTCTTGAGGAATTACTTAAAGTTTGGGCTGACAGTATATGGGGAAATCGCGTAAAATTGCATCCGCGCGAAGGTGGCGGAATTGGTAGACGCACTGGATTTAGGTTCCAGCGCCTTAGGGCATGGGGGTTCGAGTCCCTTCCTTCGCACCATGCCGTGGGGCTGGATAAGTGGGTAAGCAAAAGGGGGCGCCTCCTTTTGTCCTTTTGATTTCCCGGTTTAGATACGGACTTTGAGGGAATTTGATGCAAACAAGTTTGGAAAATCTGGGCTCGCTTGAGCGCCGCCTGAACATGGCGGTTCCGGTTGAGGAGATCGAAAAACAGGTCGACGAGCGTCTGAAAAAACTCTCCCGCAACCTGCGCATGGCGGGCTTTCGTCCGGGCAAGGTGCCGCTGAAACTCGTCGCCCGGCAATATGGACCGCAGGTGCGCTCCGAGGTTATCGGCGACGCCGTGCAGAAAGCTTTCAACGATGCGGTGCGCGAGCAGAACCTCAATGTGGTCGGCGATCCGCGCATCGAGCCCAAATCGGGCGGGGCCGATGCCAAGAGTATAGAGTTTAGCGCCATATTCGAGATCTATCCGGAAGTGGTCCTGGGCGACATTGGCGAGAGCAGGATCGAACGCCCCGCGCTTACGCTGGGCGATGCCGAGGTCGACAAGACGCTGGCAATCCTGCGCAAACAGCGCCAGCATTTCCACCGGGTGGAACGGCCGGCAGCAGCGGGCGATCGCGTGACGGCAGATTTTTTGGGCAAGATCGACGGCGTCGAGTTTGCCGGCGGCAAGGCCAGCGATTTTGTCTTTGTGCTGGGCGAGAAGCAGGTGCTGCCCGAGTTTGAAGCCAACGCCCTCGGACTTGCGGCCGGCGGGAACAAGACGTTCGATTTGACTTTCCCCGCCGATTATCATGGCAAGGACGTAGCCGGTAAGAGCGCCGGCTTCGAACTCAAAGTCAAGCTGGTCGAAGAGGGGCACCTGCCCGAAGTGGACGCCGAGTTCGCCCGCTCGCTTGGTGTGGCCGACGGCGACCTCGCCACGATGCGCGCCGAGGTTAAGGCCAATATCGAGCGCGAGGTGAAAAAACGCGCCCAGACCGATATCAAGAACAAGGTCATGCAGGTGCTGATCGACGCGACCAAGATCGATCTGCCCAAGGCGCTGATCGAGATGGAAACGCAGCGCCTGGTGCAGGCTACGCGCGCCGACCTGGAGGCGCGCGGCATGAAGATCGAGCAGGTGCCCATCAATCCCGAGATGTTCGAGCAGCAGGCCCAGCGCCGCGTATCGCTCGGTTTGATCATCGCCGAAATGGTGAAGGCGCATGGTCTTGCGGCCAAGCCGGAGCAGGTGCGCGCCATGGTGCAGGAGCAGGCCGAGAGCTACGAGCAACCCGATGAGGTGGTAAAATGGGTTTATTCGCAGCCTCAGCGCCTGAGCGAGATCGAAAGCCTAGTGCTGGAGGACAACGTCGTCGCCTGGGTGCTCGCGCACGCCAAGGTCGAGGACAAGGTGGTGAGTTTCGATGAATTCATGGGGAAGGCCGCATGAGCAAAGAGGCGACGGCATGATGCAGCCAGGCTGGAAGCCGCGCGCGGCGGGATGGATGGAGCCGCAGGCCGATTTCGAAGGTGCCCGGAGCCTGGGCCTGATTCCCATGGTCATCGAGCAGAGCGGCCGGGGCGAGCGCGCCTACGACATCTACTCGCGCCTGCTGAAGGAACGGGTCGTGTTCCTGGTGGGCGTGGTGAACGAGATGACGGCCAACCTGATCGTCGCCCAGTTGCTGTTCCTGGAATCGGAAAATCCGGACAAGGACATCTCTTTCTATATCAATTCGCCGGGCGGTTCGGTCTCCGCCGGACTGGCCATCTACGACACCATGCAGTTCGTCAAGCCCGACGTGAGCACCTTGTGCGTGGGCCAGGCCGCCAGCATGGGATCCTTTCTGCTCGCAGCGGGGGCCAAGGGCAAGCGTTTCTGCCTGCCCAATTCGCGCGTCATGATCCATCAGCCGATGGGCGGCTTCCAGGGACAGGCCTCGGACATCGAAATCCACGCCAAGGAAATTCTGTACCTGCGCGGGCGGCTCAACGAAATGCTGGCTCTGCACACCGGCCAGAGCGTGGACACCATCGCGCGCGACACCGATCGGGACAATTTCATGTCGGCTGACGAAGCGGTGAAATACGGCTTGGTGGATAATGTGCTGAGCAACCGCGCCGACACCCAGAAATGAGGCTTAAATGAGCGAAAGAAATGCCGGTGAAAAACTTCTGTACTGTTCCTTCTGCGGCAAGAGCCAGCATGAGGTGAGGAAGCTTATCGCCGGGCCCTCGGTGTTCATCTGCGACGAATGCATCGAGCTGTGCAACGACATCATCCGCGAGGAAACCAGCACCGACAAGAGCGGCAAGACCGTCAAGTCCGATCTGCCCACGCCGAAGGAGATCTGCGACATTCTCGGCGAATACGTGATCGGCCAGGAGGTGGCGAAGAGAATCCTGTCGGTGGCGGTATATAACCATTACAAGCGGCTCAAGCACCTGTCCAAGAACGATGAGGTCGAGCTGGCGAAGTCGAACATCCTGTTGATCGGGCCCACGGGCTCGGGCAAGACCTTGCTCGCGCAGACGCTGGCGCGGCTGCTGAACGTGCCCTTCGTCATCGCCGACGCCACCACCCTTACCGAGGCGGGTTATGTCGGCGAGGACGTCGAAAACATCATCCAGAAGCTGCTGCAGAACTGCGACTACGACGTGGACAAGGCCAAGCGCGGCATCGTCTACATCGACGAGATCGACAAGATATCGAGAAAGTCGGACAACCCGTCGATCACCCGCGACGTCTCCGGCGAGGGCGTGCAACAAGCGCTGCTTAAGCTGATCGAGGGCACCATCGCCTCGGTGCCGCCGCAGGGCGGCAGGAAGCATCCCAACCAGGATTTCGTGCAGGTGGACACGACCAATATCCTGTTCGTCTGCGGCGGGGCCTTCGACGGCCTGGAGAAGATCATCCGTAGCCGTTCGGAGAAGAGCGGCATCGGCTTCGGCGCCGAGGTGCGCAGCCTCAAGGACAGCAAGGACATCAGCGCGGTGCTGCGCGCCGTCGAGCCCGAAGACCTGATCAAGTATGGCCTGATCCCGGAGTTCGTCGGGCGCATGCCGGTGCTCGCCACCCTGGAAGAGCTGGACGAGGCGGCGCTGATGCAGATCCTGACCACGCCGAAGAACGCGCTGATCAAACAGTACCAGAGGTTGTTCGGCATGGAGGGAGCCGATCTCGAAATACGTCCTGCAGCGCTGTCGGCGATTGCGCAGAAAGCGCTTGCGCGCAAGACCGGCGCCCGCGGCTTGCGTTCCATCCTCGAGCAGGTGCTGCTCGACACGATGTACGAACTGCCGACCATGGAGAATGTAAGCAAGGTAGTCATCGACGAGCCGACAGTCCGCGGCGAAGGCAAGCCGCTCCTGATTTACTCCGACCCGCCCAAGGTCGCAGGTTCTGTTTCCTGAGAACGCCGGCGGGGTTGAACTAATGTCCCCCGCGCCCATCTTATTCGTAAATACCCCCTCGAGGTTTCGCCATGTCCGCTACTGAATATTCCCCCGATTTGACCCAGTTTCCGCTGCTGCCGCTGCGCGACGTCGTGGTCTTCCCGCACATGGTGATACCGTTGTTCGTCGGCCGTCCCAAATCGATCAAGGCCATGGAAATCGCCATGGAAGCAGGCAAGAGCATCATGCTGGCGGCGCAGAAATCCGCGGCCAAGGACGAGCCTGCCGCCGACGACATGTACCAGATCGGCTGCATCGCCAACATACTGCAGATGCTGAAGCTGCCTGATGGCACGGTAAAGGTGCTGGTCGAAGGCAGCCAGCGCGCGGTGATCAAGGAAATCGAGGACCAGCGCAGTCATTATGTGGCCATGGCGCGCCCGGTCCCGGCGGACGCGAGCGACAATAACGAGGTCGAAGCGATGCGCCGGGCGCTGATGACCCAGTTCGACCAGTACGTGAAGCTGAACAAGAAAATTCCGCCCGAGATTCTGACCTCGCTCGGAGGCATCGAGGAGGCAGGACGCCTGGCGGACACGGTG
>Ga0209343_10005748_pt1 | contig 14947 bp, 14 predicted proteins | sample RifCSPlowO2_02_FD_184026 | JGI IMG/M metagenome (GOLD analysis project Ga0209343, IMG submission 184026) | Groundwater microbial communities from Rifle, Colorado - Rifle CSP2_plank lowO2_0.2 (SPAdes) (version 2) | ecosystem: Environmental > Aquatic > Deep subsurface > Groundwater | place... | reverse complement strand
ATGCCGGTTCAGGCACACCACCTGGTCGGTGGTGCTCATCACCAGGTGCAGGTCGTGGGACACCATCAGCACGCCGCAGCCATGGCGGTCGCGCAGTTGGGTGATCAGCCGGTACAACTCGGCCTGACCGCTGACGTCGACGCCCTGCACCGGCTCATCCAGCACCAGCAGCTCGGGCTCGCGCAGCAGGGCGCGGGCCAGCAGCACCCGTTGCAATTCGCCGCCGGAAACGCTCTGCAGCGGACTGTCGATCACCTGCTCGGCGCCCACCTCGGCCAGCGCCGCCTGCACCTGGGTCCGTTCGACGCCGGGCACCAGACGCAGAAAGCGCAGCACCGAGAGCGGCAGGGTGGCGTCCACATGGAGTTTCTGCGGCATATAGCCGATGCGCAGCCTGGGCTTGCGCCAGACGCTGCCGCGGTCCGGCTTGAGCAGGCCGAGCACGGCGCGCACCAGGGTGGTCTTGCCGGCGCCGTTGGGGCCGATCAGGGTGACTATTTCCCCCGGCTGCACGCTGAGCTGCACGTCCTGCAGCACACTCTGCCCGGCGAAGGTCACGCCCACCCCGGCGAGGCGAATCAGGGCCTCGCTCATGCGACCTCCCGACAACCGGCGCACAGGCCGACCACTTCCACGGTCTGACTTTCCACCACGAAACCGACGCCGGCGGCGCCGGCCACTATCGCCTCGCTGATGCTTTGCTGCTCCAGCTCGATGGCGGCGTGGCAACTGCGGCAGATCAGGAACTGGCCCTGGTGGGCGTGTTCCGGCTGGCTGCAGCCGACGAAGGCGTTGAGCGAGGAGATCCGGTGCACCAGGCCGTTTTCCAGCAGGAAATCCAGGGCCCGATAGACGGTCGGCGGCGCGGCGCGGCGGCCGTCCTGCTCGCTCAGCACGCCGAGTATGTCGTAGGCGCCCAGGGGCTTGTGGCTCTGCCAGACCAGCTCCAGCACGCGCTTGCGCAGTTCGGTCAGGCGCAGCCCCTGGCGCGCGCAGAGGGTTTCCGCCTCGGCCAGGGCGTGGCTGACGCAATGGGAGTGGTCATGGGGACGTGAAGCCAGGGGTGGCTGAGTCATGGGCGACGACTTGGGCGGTGAGAGACGTTATTATATTACCCGTTCCTTCCCGTTTGAGTGCTGCCCGTGTCGCGTCTTTTTTCTGCTGCCTGCCTGCTGTTTATCACCCTCTCCCTAAGCCTTGCCGCCCAGGCCGAGCTGCGCGTGCTGACCAGCATCAAACCGCTGCAGCTGATCGCCGCCGCCGTGCAGGACGGCCTCGGCCAGCCGGAAGTGCTGCTGCCGCCGGGCGCCTCGCCGCACCACTATGCGCTGCGCCCCTCGGATGTGCGCCGCGTGCGCGAGGCCGACCTGCTGTATTGGATAGGCCCCGAGCTGGAGAATTTCCTGCCGCGGGTGCTGGCGGGCCGCGATAGACCCAGCGTGGCGGTGCAGGATCTACCCGGCATGCACCTGCGCCATTTCGGCGATAGTCATACCGAACAGGGCGAGCATGACGAGCACGCGCCCGCCGCCGAGCAGCATGACCACGACCACCGCCCCGGCAGCCTGGATGCGCACCTGTGGCTGCTGCCGGCCAATGCCCGGGTGATAGCCGCACGCATGGCCATCGACCTGGCCGCTGCCGACCCGGCCAACGCGGCGCGCTATAGGGCCAATGCCCAGGCCTTCGACGAGCGTCTGAGCGCGCTGGATCGGCGCCTGCACGCGCGCCTCGCTGGCCTGGCCGGCAAGCCCTATTTCGTCTTCCACGAAGCCTACGACTACTTCGAGGCCGCCTATGGCCTCGAACATGCCGGGGTGTTCAGCGTGCTGGGTGAGGTGCAACCCGGCGCCCAGCATGTCGCCGCCATGCGCCAGCGCCTGCAACAGGCCGGCCCCACCTGCGTATTCAGCGAACCGCCGCTGCGCCCGCGCCTGGCCGAGACCCTGACAGCCGGCCTGCCGGTCACCCTGGCCGAACTGGACGCCATGGGCGGCGCCTTGCCGGTCAATGCCACAGGCTATGAAGCCTTGCTGGAAAAGCTGGCCGGTGAACTGGCAGGTTGTTTGGAGGCGCTATAGCAAAATGGGGGGGCATGCGAGTCTGGCCAATGCCCTCCAGGCTGTACTCGAGCGGGCTATGTGCTTGCAGTGAACCGTACCCCTTATATTCCTTAGGGCGCCCCCAGGGTCACGCAGCGGCCGCTGTGCCTATCCTCCAAGGGGCCGCTGAAACACAGACGCCCCTGCTCAGCCTCCCAGTACGGCGGCTCCTGCGGACGGTAAGGGTTGCCCGACTCCGGCAAAGCCGCCAACTGTTCGGCCGTCGGCACACCGGGGGGCAGCTGGCTGCTGAGATTGACCAGTTTGAGCTTGGCGTCCAGGTCCTGCAGCCGGCCGATGTAGCGGTTAAGGTCCGGTACGGCGATAGCCAGCAGCACCGATCCGACGTAATTGCGCAGACTCAGCGGTGGCTCCTGCAACGGGGCGGCAGCCTGCGCGGCCTGCTGAAAGGCCTCAGGGTCGAGCTGCGAACGGGCGGAAAGCTGCTGGAAAGGCGGCAGCACGGCGTTGACCGTCATCTGTGGCTTGTACACGAAGAGCAACGCCAGCCGGCCGAGCGTTTCATTGCCGATAAAGTCCCCCAGTTCCTTGTGCCCCAGCTCGGCGAACAGCGCGGCGCCGCTGCCGAACTCGCGCAAGAAGGCCGCGTGCAGCGAGCGCTCCGCCTCGCTCAGCGGCGCCAGCGGGGCCGGAGCAGGAGCCAAGCCGCGCCGGTGCAGCTGCGCCAGCCATTCCAGGTCGCGGTTGAGCATCGCCACCAGGATCATCTTCTGCACCAGTTGATCGGCCATCGCCAGCTGCCGGCGCAGCTGCGCCACATCGTCCTGCAGCAACGCCAGCGCCGCCGCGCCGTCGCCGGCCTTGGCCAGTTGCAAGGCCTGCAGGGTCAGCAATTGATTGGCGCGACTGAAATACTGCAACGGCGACAGGGGTTCGGCGATGCTCGGGCTGGTCAGGGTGTGATAGTCGCCGAGGGTCAGATAATGCCGGTAGCGCTCCAATAACGCGGCCTGCTCACCGGGCAAGGGCGCCGGCTCCCGAGCGAGCAGCGCGGTCAGGCAGTCGGGCGCCTCGATCGCGCAGAAGTCCGCGCCCTCGGGCAGCTTGAGTTGCGCCTGCTTGTCAGGCGCAAAGCTCGAGTCGCCGGCACCATGCTGGACATACCAGGCTTGATAGGCTTTCAGCCGCGCCGCGCCGAGGGTTGCCGGCTGCTGCTCCAGCGGGGCATCCAGACCGGCCAGGTAGAGATAGGCCGCGCTCTCGTCCGGCGTCGCTTCGAGTTGCTGCAACCAGCTTTGCACGTCGGCGCTAGGCGCCTCATCGCGCACCCAGAAATAGCCGCCGCCCCCCATGACGACCAACAGGGCCGCCACTGCATAGACTTTTTTCATCTTTTGCCTCCTGGCATCACCAAAGCTCGCATAGCAACAGACATAGAAGCACATAGGGCCAGGTCTTGGACTGGCCCCTCTCAAATAGGTAAAGCGTTATCCGCCCTACGAACTGGAACAAGCAGAGGGGGCGGGCTGAATAAGGCTGTCATAGAAGGTTGGGTTGAGGAGCACAGCGACGAAGCCCAACGGCGATGGCTCGGACGCCATACCAATGTGTGCCTTGTTGGGCTTCGCACGACTCAGCCCAACCTACGGTTCTGATACCGCGATAGATGACGCTGCCGTCTAAGCCCAAGCCGCGCCCGATCTCGCATCGGGCGCGGCTTTTTTGCTTATCCCCGCCCCTCCGCAATAACGTTCGGTTTTCCGAATGCCTATCCAGCCAATAGTCGCCAAGCCGAACGGCTGGGCGTTTTTCATTCTTTATACGATTAAATTTATCTTTTAATTTCAATAGCTTATGCAATCAATAAAACCCTCGATGGCCTGGCATGCATCCTGCTCCCTGTACTGGCAGGAATGCGATAGCCCTTCCCAGACAGCGGCCTAGCCGCCGATAAAAACAACATCGAGGAAATGATTAATGCGTATTGCCCCCCGCGTACTCGGCGCCGCCATTGCCGCCGCCCTGATTGCCAGCCCGGCCCTGGCTGCTGAACTGACCGGCACCCTGAAGAAGATCAAGCAAAGCGGCAGTATCACCCTGGGCCACCGCGACGCCTCCATTCCCTTCTCCTATTTCGGCGACAACCCGCAGCAGCCGGTGGGCTACTCCCATGACCTGCAGCTGAAAGTGGTCGAGGCGCTCAAGCAGGAACTGAACCTCCCCGAGCTCAAGGTGCGCTACAACCTGGTCACCTCGCAGACCCGTATCCCGCTGGTGCAAAACGGCACGGTCGACCTGGAATGCGGCTCCACCACCAACAACGTCGAGCGCCAGCAGCAGGTGGACTTCTCGGTTGGCATCTTCGAAGTCGGCACCCGCCTGCTGGCCAAGAAGAGCGCAGGCGTCAGCGACTTCGCCGACCTCAAGGGCAAGAACGTGGTGACCACCGCCGGCACCACCTCCGAGCGCCTGCTGAAGATCATGAATGCCGAGCAGAAAATGGGCATGAACATCATCTCGGCCAAGGACCATGGCGAGTCCTTCCTGATGCTCGAATCCGGCCGCGCCCTGGCCTTTATGATGGACGACGCGCTGCTCTACGGCGAAATGGCCAAGGCCAAGAACCCCGATGACTGGGCCGTGGTCGGCACTCCGCAGTCCTTCGAGATTTACGGCTGCGTGGTGCGCAAGGGCGACCCGGCGTTCAAGCAAGTGGTCGACCGCGCCATCAGCGCCACCTACCAGTCCGGCGAAATCAGCGCCATCTACGACAAGTGGTTTATGCAGGCAATTCCGCCTAAGGGTCTGAACCTGCAGTTCCCCATGAGCGATGAGCTGAAAAAGCTGATCGCCACCCCTACCGACAAGGCTGCCGAGCAGATCTGACGGTAACCCTGCGCCAGCTTCACAAGAGCCGGCGCAGCACCGTAGGGCGGATGCAACCCGCCAAGCCGTCAACACCACCGTGTGCACGGATCTGGCGGCACCCGCTCTACGGTTCTTTTCTCCTGATGGATAAGGGGCACAGCCGCTACCCGCGGCTGGAGCACGCCGTGGCGTGCTCGGCCCCCTCCAACCCAAGGTTTAGCCACACAGGGGTTCACCCATATGAACTACAACTGGGACTGGGGCATCTTCCTCAAGTCCACCGGCATTGGCAGCGAGATCTACCTGGACTGGTTCGTCACCGGCCTGGGCTGGACCGTCGCCATCGCCCTGGTGGGCTGGAGCATCGCCCTGCTGCTCGGCTCGCTGCTGGGCGTGCTGCGCACCGTGCCGAACCGCTGGCTAAGCGGCTTCGCCACCTGCTACGTGGAGCTGTTTCGCAACGTGCCGCTGCTGGTGCAGCTGTTCCTCTGGTACTTCCTGGTCCCGGACCTGCTGCCCGAGCCGCTGGAGATGTGGTTTAAGCAGGACTTGAACCCGGCGACTTCGGCCTATCTATCGGTTGTGGTCTGCCTCGGCCTGTTTACCGCCGCGCGGGTTTGCGAGCAGGTGCGCACCGGCATCCAGGCGCTACCCAAGGGCCAGGCCGCCGCGGCTCGCGCCATGGGCTTCAAGCTGCCGCAGATCTACGCCTATGTGCTGCTGCCGCAGGCCTACCGCATCATTATTCCGCCGCTGACCAGCGAGTTCCTCAACATCTTTAAGAACTCCTCGGTGGCCTCCCTGATCGGCCTGATGGAGCTGCTGGCGCAGACCAAGCAGACCGCCGAATTCAGCGCCAACCTGTTCGAAGCCTTCACCCTGGCCACCCTGATCTACTTCAGCCTGAACATGAGCCTGATGCTGCTGATGCGCCTGGTGGAGAAGAAGGTCGCGGTGCCGGGGCTGATCGCCATGGGAGCTAAGTGATGGATTTTTCCGCAATTATCCCGGCGCTGCCCGGCCTCTGGGACGGCATGGCCATGACCCTGCAGCTGATGGTCCTGGGCGTGCTCGGCGGCGTGCTGCTGGGCACCGCCCTGGCCATGGCGCGGTTGTCGCACAGCAAGTGGCTGGCCAATGCCGCGGCCACCTACGTCAACTACTTCCGCTCCATCCCGCTGCTGCTGGTGATCACCTGGTTCTACTTTATGGTGCCCTTCCTGCTGCGCTGGATCACCGGAGAAGACAGCCCGGTGGGCGCCTTCACCTCCTGCCTGGTGGCCTTCGTGATGTTCGAGGCGGCCTACTTCTGCGAGATCGTCCGTGCCGGCATTCAGGCCATCCCGCGCGGCCAGATGGGCGCCGCCAGCGCCCTGGGCATGAGCTACGCGCAGAGCATGCGGCTGATCATCCTGCCCCAGGCCTTCCGCAAGATGACCCCGCTGCTGTTGCAGCAGAGCATCATCCTGTTTCAGGACACCTCGCTGGTCTACACCGTCGGCCTGATGGACTTCCTCAACGCCTCCCGCTCGCGCGGCGACATCATCGGCCAGGCCCATGAGTTTCTGATCTTCGCCGGCCTGGTCTATTTCACTATCAGCTTCGCCGCCTCGCTGCTGGTCAAGCATCTGCAAAAAAGGTTAGCCGTATGATCTCGATCAATAACGTCAACAAGTGGTACGGGGACTTCCAGGTGCTGACCGCGTGCAGCACCGAGGTGAAGAAAGGCGAAGTGGTGGTGGTCTGCGGGCCGTCCGGCTCCGGCAAGTCGACCCTGATCAAGTGCGTCAACGCCCTGGAAGCCTTCCAGCAGGGCGACATAGTGGTCGACGGCACCTCGATCGCCGACAAGGCCACCAACCTGCCCAAGCTGCGCTCCCGGGTCGGCATGGTGTTCCAGCACTTCGAGCTGTTCCCCCACCTGTCCATCGCCGAGAACTTGTGCATCGCCCAGGTCAAGGTGCTCGGCCGCAGCAAGGCCGAGGCCAACGAGAAAGGCCTCAAGCTGCTCGAACGGGTCGGCCTCTCCGCCCACGCGCACAAGCATCCCGGCCAGCTGTCCGGCGGCCAGCAGCAACGGGTGGCGATCGCCCGCGCCCTGGCCATGGACCCGGTGGTGATGCTGTTCGACGAACCGACCTCGGCGCTCGACCCGGAGATGGTCAACGAGGTACTGGATGTGATGGTGCAACTGGCCCAGGAAGGCATGACCATGATGTGCGTGACCCACGAGATGGGCTTCGCGCGCAAGGTCGCCGACCGGGTGATCTTTATGGACGCCGGGCAGATAGTCGAAGACTGCGCCAAGGAAGAGTTCTTCGGCGATGTCAGCGCCCGCTCCGAGCGCGCCCAGCAGTTTCTCGCCAAGATACTGCAGCACTGACCCATGGGTGCGGATTGATGGGTATCGCTTCGCTCAACCCATCCTACGCACCGATACGGCGCGCGGACGACCTCGATGTAGGAGCCAGCTTGCTGGCGATCCATCCCCAAGGATCGCCAGCAAGCTGGCTCCTACAGCCCCTCCCCTCCCGCCGAAACTGGTCAGCCCTGGAGGACTGTGATGCAATGCTCCACCGCCCGCCTTCGCGCCGTGCCGCCAGCCCTGACCGTGAAACCGCGCCTCGCTCGTCTGCTGTTGCTGATCCTGCTGATGCTCCTGCTGGTGCTCGGCTGCGGTTACGCGGGCTATCGCATCAGCGAACGCTTCGGCATTCGCGCCCTCGGCGAAAACGGCGAACGCCAGCTGGAACTCAACGCCCGCGCGGTGGAAAGCGAGATCACCAAGTACACCTACCTGCCCAGCCTGCTGGAGCTGGAATACAGCGTCGGCCGCCTGCTGCAAACCCCCACCAACTACCGCCGGCAGCTGGTCAACGATTACCTGGAAGGCCTCAACCAACGCAGCGGCAGCCTGGCCATCTACGTGCTGGACCGTTCCGGGCGGGTGCTGGCCACCAGCAACTGGCGCGAGCCGAGCAGCTTTCTCGGCGAAGACCTGTCCTTTCGTGCCTATTTCCAGGACGCCGTGCAAGGCAAGCCGGGGCGCTTCTACGGCATCGGCAGCACCACCGGCGAGCCCGGCTATTACCTGGCCCACGGCCTGAAAAGCGGCGAGCGGATTATCGGCGTGGCGGTGGTCAAGGTGCGCCTCGACACCCTGGAACAGCGCTGGCAGCGCGCGCGCCTGGAGGCCTATGTCAGCGACGAGAACGGCATCATCATCCTCTCCAGCAACCCGGCCCGGCGGCTTAAGGCCGTGCGCCCGCTGGGACCGAACACCCGCGAACGCCTGGCGCGCAGCCTGCAATACCACTGGTGGGCCCTGGAAGAACTGCAGCCGCTGAGCCGCCAAGCCCTCGGCGATGGCGTCGAACAGGTCAGCTTCGCCGCCGAGCAGGGCGGCGAGCCTATCAGCTATCTGGAGCAGAGCCGCCCGCTGGACGACACCGCCTGGCACCTGACCCTGCTGACCCCGCTGCAGGAACAACGCCGCGCCGCCATCAGCCACGGCCTGCTGGCCGCCGTGGCCTGCGCCCTGCTGATCTTCCTCGGCCTGGCGTTGAACCAGCGGCGCAAGGTGATCGCCACCCGCCTGGCCGCCCGTGAGGCGCTGGAGCAGGCCAACAACGAACTGGAGCGCAAGATCGCCGAACGCACCGCCGACCTGCAGGCCAGCAACCAGCGCCTGCAGGCCGAAGTACGCGAGCGCCAGCAGGCCGAAACCACCCTGCGCCAGGCCCAGGACGAACTGGTGCAGGCCGGCAAGCTGGCGGTGATAGGGCAGATGTCCACCAGCATCGCCCACGAACTCAACCAGCCCTTGGCGGCGCTGCGCACCCTGTCCGGCAATACCGTGCGCTTCCTCGCCCGCGGCGCCCTGGATGTCGCCAGCAGCAACCTGCAGACCATCGCCGAGCTGGTCGATCGCATGGGCAAGATCACCTCCAGCCTGCGCGCCTTTGCCCGGCGTGGCGGCGACCGTGGCGAGGCCAACCTGGGGCAGGCGGTGGAAGCCGCGCTGTTCCTCCTCGACAGCCGCCTGCAAGAGGAACGCCCGCAGCTGCATCGCGACTATCTAGACGAGCAGGTCGGTCTAGACCAGCAGGCCGATATCCGCCTGGCCATCGACCAGACCCGCCTGGAACAGATTCTGGTCAACCTGCTCGCCAACGCCCTGGATGCCATCAGCGAACAGCCGGATCGCCAGCTCTGGCTGAGTGGCCATGCCGACGCCGAGCGTTACCTGTTGACCGTGCGCGACAACGGCCCCGGCATCGCCGCGGACGTGCGCGCCCATCTGTTCGAGCCCTTCTTCACCACCAAGCCCGGGGAGAAAGGCCTGGGTCTGGGCCTGACCCTGTCCGCCAGCCTGGCCGCGGCCGCCGGCGGCAGCCTCAGCGTGCAGCACCCGCAAAGCGGCGGCACGGCCTTCGAGCTAAGCCTGCCACTGCTCGCCCATTCAACCGCGGAGAACGACCGCCATGCCTGAAGCACTGAGCGTACTGATAGTCGAGGACGACCCCCACGTACTGCTCGGCTGCCAGCAGGCCCTGGCCCTGGAAGATATCGCCAGCGAGGGCGTCGGCAGCGCCGAGGAAGCCCTGCAGCGCATCGGTGCGGACTTCGCCGGCATAGTGATCAGCGATATCCGCCTGCCCGGCATCGACGGCCTGCAGCTGCTGACCCGCCTCAAACAGCGCGACCCCAGCCTGCCGGTGCTGCTGATCACCGGCCACGGCGATATCGGCATGGCGGTGCAGGCCATGCGCGACGGCGCCTACGACTTTATGGAGAAACCCTTCTCCCCCGAGCGCCTGGTCGAGGCCTGCCGCCGCGCCCTGGAACAACGCGGCCTGGCCCGCGAGGTGTCGACGCTGCGCCGTCAGCTGGCCGGTCGCCAGGCGCTGGAACAACGCATCATCGGTCACTCGCCGGCCATGGAGAAGCTGCGGGAACTGATCGAAAACGTCGCCGATACCGCGGCCAATGTGCTGATCGAAGGCGAGACCGGCACCGGCAAGGAACTGATCGCGCGCTGCCTGCACGACTTCAGCCGGCGCCAGGCCAAGCCCTTCGTCGCCCTCAACTGCGGCGGCCTGCCGGAGAACCTGTTCGAGAGCGAAATCTTCGGCCACGAGGCCCACGCCTTTACCGGCGCCAGCAAGCGGCGCATCGGCAAGATCGAGCACGCCAATGGCGGCACGCTGTTTCTCGACGAGGTCGAGAGCATGCCGCTGAACCTGCAGATCAAGCTGCTGCGGGTGCTGCAGGAGCACAGCCTGGAGCGCCTCGGCTCGAACCAGAGCGTGGCGGTGGACTGCCGGGTGATAGCCGCGACCAAGGCGGACCTGGAGCAACAGGGCAAGGCCGGGCAGTTCCGCAGCGACCTCTACTACCGCCTCAACGTGGTGTGCCTGGCGCTGCCGCCGCTGCGCGAACGGCGCGAAGATATCGCCCTGCTGTTCGAGCATTTCCTCCAGCTGGCGGCGCTGCGTTTCGACCGCGCCGTGCCCGAGCTGGACCGCCAGACCCGCGCCACTCTGCTGGCCCACGACTGGCCGGGCAACGTGCGCGAACTGCGCAACGTCGCCGAACGCTTCGCCCTCGGCCTGCCGGTGTTCAAGCACAGCGGCGCCGCACCGGATGGCCACGAGCCGGGCTTTGCCGAGGCGGTGGAAGCCTTCGAGCGCAACCTGCTGAGCGACGCCCTGCAACGCCACGCCGGCAACCTCAGCCAGGCCAGCCAGGCCCTGGGCATGGCCAAGACCACGCTATTCGACAAGGTGAAGAAGTACGGCCTGTAGAAGGGCGGGGCGCCATACGGGGCGTCGTCCAACCACAGCTCAGCGCGCGCCCCAACCCACAGCCGGTAGGGTGCGCCATGCGCACCAAGCTTCCTCGGCCCGGGCTGGTGCGCGCGGCGCACCCTACGCCTCACCCACCCCGGCACCTGATGCGGCGGTGCCCTGGACGACGAGCAAGCGCGCCTGCGGGCGTGCTTTTTTGTGACCACTGGGGCTGGGCAAGATCAGACACCCGCAAAAACGCGACAAGCAGCTTGTGCGGCTTATTGCCAAACGCCGAGAGAAAAGCTGGGCGGCCGGATGATCGACGGCTATGGTTTGAATCAGACCGATAGCGATAGGCGGTGACGGCATGTCGGATGATAGGTGGAAGCCAAGCGATTACGGAACCTTCAGGAAGAGAATAGGTAGTATTGATTTTTAAGAGTTTCTGAAAAGTATTGGCTGGGATGGCTGTGCTTGTCTGGAATTTATCGATATCCGGTATAACGGAGTTCCATCCTCAACTGTTGAACAGTTTTATTTGGATTGCATAATCGCAGAGGACCTATGTGCATTAAATATTGCGCATCCATGTTCGATCATTCCAACCCGAACTGCCGAGTCATCAGAATAATATTTCAAATTTACTTGTATTGCATGGCATCGAATCTTTCCGCGAATACCGAGATTATTTACCCGCGCCCTGAATCAACAGCAGACGCGAGAACAAATTATCCACTCCAACTTTTGGAATTAGCACTTAAAAAATCGGGAACGGACTATGCTTTGAATCCCTCGAAATTCCAAATGCAGCAAGGTAGAGCACTCCGCCAATTAGAAAAACGGCAAGGAGTGGATGTGGTTTGGTCTATGACTTCTTTGGAACGTGAGAAAGCCCTGCTTCCTATTCGCATTCCGATCTACCGGGGCTTGATCGGGTGGAGGCTTCTGCTTATCAACAAAAAAGATGCTATTAAATTTCAACAAATCCACACTGTGGAACAACTCAAGCAGTTACGCGCTGGGCAGGGACATGATTGGCCTGATACAGCGATTCTTCGTGAAAACGGTTTTGAGGTTCATGACAGTTCGACTTATGAGGGGCTGTTCAAAATGTTGCAAAATGATCGGTTCGAATATTTCCCCCGTTCCATTGTGGAAATTTGGGCTGAAGCTGAAAACCATAAAGCCGAGAATATTATTGTGGAGCCAACCATAGTGATTCGTTATCCCACGGCATTTTATTTTTTTGTTAATAAACAGAACCTATCCTTGGCAAAGGATCTGGAAAAAGGATTAAAACAAACTATTGAAGATGGCTCCTTTGACAAGTTATTTTATGAACACCATGACGATTTACTTGAAAAAGCTGATCTCAAAAACAGAAAATTTTTTGAACTAAAAAATCCGATTCTTCCACCGGAAACACCATTGAATCAAAAAGAGCTTTGGTTCCAGAATTGATAATAGCTAAATTGTGTGGATTTTAGTGTCAAGATAATTATGGTCTGAGAATCATCTAGCCGGCCTCCCCGCCTCGGAGGTAGCGCAAAATTCAAGGTGCGAGACTTGTATTTTGCTTAAGAGGGTCAGAGTCGATTTACTTGCTAAATACCCCTTGAAAATCGACTCTGACCCGAATGGCACTAAGAAGTACGGCCTGCAATAAGGCCGAGTGCGCATCGGCCTGCCATCGTAGGGTGCGCCATGCGCACCAAGCGCCCTCGGCCTGGCTTGGCCTGGTGCGCGCGGCGCACCCTACGCCTCGCTACGCCTCGCTACGTCTCGCTCACTCCGGCGCCTGCTTCCAGCTTGCGCCAGAGCAGGCGCACCGTGGCCTTGCGCACCAGGGCGCAGCGGTACAGGCGGATTTCCAGGGGCACCTGCCACTGCTCGTCGCCGCAGATCACCAGCTCGCCACGGGCCAGCTCGGCGGTTACCGACAGGCGCGGCACCCAGGCCACGCCCATGCCCTGCAGGGCCATGCTCTTCAGGCTGTCGGCCATCGCCGTTTCGTACACAGTGGTGGAGCGCAGGGCACGCTGGCGCAGCAGCAGGTTGACCGAGCGGCCGAGAAAGGCCCCGGCGCTGTAGGCCAGCAGCGGCACGCTGTGGCCGCTGTTAAGGTCGAACAGCGCCGCGCCGTCCTCGCCCACCGCGCACACCGGCAGCATCTCGGTACGGCCCAGGTGCAGCGAGGGGAAGATCTCCGGGTCCATCTGCAACGAGGCATCCGGGTCGTAATAGGCCAGGATCAGGTCGCAGGCGCCATCGCGCAGGGCATGCACCGCCTCGCCGACGTTGGTCGCCACCAGCCGGGTGGTCAGCGGCAGGCCTTCGCGGCGCAGACGGGCGATCCACTCGGGGAAGAAACCCAGGGTCAGCGAGTGGGCCGCGGCGATCTGCAGCATCTCGCCCTGCTGGCCTTCGAGGTTATGTAGGTGGCGCACCACCTCGCCGAGCTGCTCGACCATGCTGCGCGCCGTAACCAGAAACAGCTGGCCCGACTCGGTCAGCTCGATCGGCGTGCAGCTGCGGTTGACCAGGCACAGACCCAGAGCGCTTTCCAGGCTGCGGATGCGCCGGCTAAAGGCCGGCTGGGTGACGAAGCGCTTTTCCGCCGCCTGGGAAAAGCTGCGGGTGGCGGCCAGGGTGACAAAGTCCTCCAGCCATTTGCTCTCAAGGTTCATCTTTTCTTCCGCTGGAATACGCCAGCCCCCGGATAAAATCCGGGGGAACGTCTGTGCAGGTGCCATCGTTTCCCGGACTGCATCCATTTGTGGTCTCAGCCAGCAGCGCCGGGCGTTCGGCCGCGAGCGCCTCCGTCGGCAAGCTGCGAGCCGCTGTATACAGCTTGTTATTCATCCACTGGTTGTATTCCGCCATCAAGGCGATATGGCTGCAGGTGCTCATGGTCTATCTTCCCTCGACAGCTGTTAACGGCTTGCCGAGGCCAGGGCCGCGCCGAAGCCGACAAAAGTAACGCCCGCCGTCCTATTCACGATGCGCCGCCGCGGGGCGAGGTCAGCCAGGACTTAGCCCGCCGCGCGAACAACGCATAGGCGCAGTGAATGCACACCACCAGCGCGCTGTAAGTCAGCACCAGGGTGGCAAATTGCAGCGCGTAATCCAATTGCGGGTCGATAAATTGCGGAAAGATCGACAGGAAGAAAAACACCGCCTTGGGGTTGGTCAACTGCAACGACAGCCCCTCCAAAAATCGCCTGGGGAAGTTCGCGCTGTGCGCCGCTTGTGTGGAGAAATCGAACGGTGGCGCTCGCCACAGGCGAATCCCCAGATAGACCAGATAAGCCGCGCCGATAAACTTAAGCAGGGTAAAGGCCTGCGCCGAGGTCGCGAGCAGCACGCCCAAACTGCTGGCCGAAATTGCCGCGACCACCAGGGCGCCGCAGGCGATACCCAGAATTCCGCCAAAGGTGCCGCGCAAGCCGTAACGCAGGGCATTGGTCAGGGTCATCACTACGCCAGGGCCGGGGCTGAGCACGGTAGCGGTGGCCATCAGTAGAAAGAGTAGGTAGAGCTCCATCAAAGACTCCCAGGTTTAGCGAGCGGGCCGCCGGATGGCGAGTAGCTTAGCCCCCGACGACCCACAATCCGCATAGCTCTCGGAGACTGTTCGGCAGGTCGATGGCTTTAATCGAGTGACGGGGATTGCATCACCGCCCCGGTTGCCATTGCGGGTATGCCGGCATCTCCTCGTACTCAAGCCAAGGTACGTTATGGGCCGTCCAGATATGCTGCTGAGGTCGGACGCCCGGATCTTCATCGAGGGTGGCGACGCGCACTATGACATGGGGTTGCTGCGGGCGTTCGGCGACCAGCTGGGAGCCGCACAGCGAGCAGAAGTGGCGCAGTTTTCCCGGCGATGACTCGTAGGTCGAGAGTTTTTCTTGGCCTTTGACCCAGCGAAAGTGTTCCCGCAGCACTCCGGCGGTAGTGGCAAAGGCAGCGGCATGGGCTTTTCTGCATGTGCGGCAGTGGCAATGGCCGATGGGCATATCGATACGCTCGATGGCGTACTCGATAGCTCCGCATAGACAACTCCCATTCATTTCATCTTCCTTGGAGTGGGTAGAGGCACGCCCTAACGGCTGGCTGAACTCTACCGCCGCCGAGGGCTTGGGGAAACCCTGTCATCCTCTGGGCAAGAGCACGCCGCCAGGGATTTACCCGCTGCGACTGCAGCCCCGCAGGACTGCAGGACTG
>Ga0209343_10005747_pt1 | contig 14947 bp, 13 predicted proteins | sample RifCSPlowO2_02_FD_184026 | JGI IMG/M metagenome (GOLD analysis project Ga0209343, IMG submission 184026) | Groundwater microbial communities from Rifle, Colorado - Rifle CSP2_plank lowO2_0.2 (SPAdes) (version 2) | ecosystem: Environmental > Aquatic > Deep subsurface > Groundwater | place... | reverse complement strand
CACCCTGCGCTGCTCGATTCCGGCGGGGGTCCGCAGAACTCGCCTTCGGCTCAAACAACTGCGGCCCTGATCCCGCCTCCATCTGCGCTGCTCGGCCCAGCCAGGACGGGTTTGGGGCAAAAGAAATCGGAATCGGGGAGCAGAACGCGCAAAGCGCGTTCTGCGGAATTTGGCTGGTTGGTATTTGTTTCCCCCCACCCCTTCTGTATGCGCTGAGGAGCGGAAGTCCAGACGGATCAGGGCTCGCGATTGTCTGAGCCGCAGGCGAGTTCGAGCGAGACCCCGGCTGGACTGAGCACCGCAGGGTGCCCGGAGCGCAGCGAAGGGTCGCAGACAGTAGGGTCGCCTTTTCTTTGCTTACTTTCTTTTGGCGAAGCAAAAGAAAGTGAGTAGCCGCCGGGCTACCCCCGGCCAGCCGTCCTCAGCAAAACAAACCAAATCCACATCAAGCTACGCAACCCGCGGCAAAGGCAGCGCAGTTTTATAGCGCACCTGCTTCAGCGCAAAACTGGAGCGGATTTTTTCGATGCCGGGAATCGGCGTGAGCTGCTCCAGAATGAATTTCTCCAGCGCCCCGATGTCGGCAACCGCCACGCGGATCAGGTAATCGCTGTCGCCCGTCATCAAATAGCATTCCATCACCTCGTCATGCTCGGCGATGCGCCGCTCAAACTCGCCCAGCGCCTCCTTGTTTTGCGAACGCAGGCTGATGGAGATGAACACGCTCAACCCCAGGCCCAGTGCCTGCGCATTGGCAATCGCCACATAGCGGTCAATGACCTTGGCGGCTTCCAGGGCCTTGACGCGGGCCAGGCACGGCGACGGGCTTAAATGCACGCGCCGGGCGAGCTCCACATTGGACAGCGAGCCATCACGCTGAAGCTCGTCAAGAATCCTCAAATCCAGGTTATCAAGTTGCATAGGCTGTAAATCTTGTAATTTGCAGAATTTTATGCCGCTTATTACGAAATCGCCTCCATATTTAGGCAACACCTTTTGCTGGAAGATGCGTACAGTGGATTGGCCATGAACGATTCCACACCCCACCATCTCCTGATGCAAACCGCCGACGCTTTCACGCCAGACCCTGACCCGCAGGAAACCGCGGAGTGGCGCGAGGCGTTTGAAGCCCTGGCAGCCACGCAAGGCCCGGCCCGCGCGCGGCACATGCTGGACGAACTGAGCCGCGTTGCCCGCAACCGCCGCATTGGCTGGCAGCCCGAGTTGTCCACGCCCTACATGAACACCATAGGCGTGAACGAGCAGCCGGTCTTTCCCGGCGACCTGGCGCTGGAGGAGCGGCTGGCCTCGCTGATGCGCTGGAACGCGCTGGCGATGGTGGTGCGCGCCAACCAGGCCGAGCTTGGCGGCTCCAGCGAGCTGGGCGGCCACATTGCCAGCTACGCCAGCGCTGCCGACCTGTTTGAAACCGGCTTCAACCATTTCTTCCATGCGCGCGAAGGCACCGGCCCGGGCCAGCATCGCGGCGACCTGGTGTTCTTCCAGCCGCACAGCGCACCCGGTGTGTATGCGCGCGCCTACCTCGAAGGCCGGCTCACTGAAAAGGACTTGACCTTTTACCGCCAGGAACTCACGGCGCCAAGCCAGGGTGCGCAAGGCCTGTCGAGCTACCCCCACCCCTATCTGATGCCGGACTTCTGGCAGTTCCCGACCGGCTCCATGGGCATAGGCCCGATCAGCTCGATCTACCATGCGCGCTTCATGCGCTACCTCACGCACCGGCGCCTGCTCGACTGCAGCGGCCGCAAGGTCTGGGGCGTGTTCGGCGATGGCGAGATGGACGAGCCCGAATCCATGAGCGCGCTGACACTGGCGGCGCGCGAGGGGCTGGACAACCTGGTCTGGGTCGTCAACTGCAACCTGCAGCGGCTCGACGGCCCGGTGCGGGGCAACGGCCGCATCATCGACGAACTCGAAAAACTGTTTTCCGGTGCCGGCTGGAACGTCATCAAGCTGGTCTGGGGCAGCGACTGGGACGGCCTGTTTGCGCGCGACCTCACCGGCGCGCTGACGCAGGCCTTCGCGCACACGGTCGACGGCCAGATGCAGACCTTTGCCGCCAAGGACGGGCGCTTTAACCGCGACAATTTCTTCGGCCAGAACGAGGAGCTGGCGCGACTGGCCCAGGGCATGACCGACGAGCAGATTGACCGCCTCAAGCGCGGCGGCCACGATCTGGTGAAAATCCATGCCGCCTATGCAGCGGCAGCCAACCACCAGGGCCAGCCCACGGTGATTCTGGCGCACACCAAAAAAGGCTATGGCATGGGCAGCGCCGGCCAGGGCAAGATGACCACGCACTCGCAAAAGAAATTTGACGAGACCGACCTGATCGGTTTTCGCAACCGCTTCAACCTGCCGCTGAGTGACGAGCAGGCCAGGAACGTGGACTTTTACAAGCCCGCCGCAGACAGCGCCGAGATGCAGTACATGCATGCCAGACGCCAGGCGCTGGGCGGTTACCTGCCGCGGCGCGAGACGGTGGCCGACGTGGTGGCCATACCGCCGCTGCCCACCTACGCCCAGTTTGCGCTGGCCGCCGACGGCAAGGACATGAGCACCACCATGGCCTTTGTGCGCATGCTGGGCGGCCTGCTGAAAGACCCGGCCCTGGGCCCGAAGATCGTGCCCATCGTGGCCGACGAAGCGCGCACCTTCGGCATGGCCAACCTGTTCAAGCAGGTGGGCATTTACTCCAGCGTGGGCCAGCGCTACGCGCCCGAAGACATCGGCTCGGTGCTGAGCTACCGCGAAGCCCTCGACGGGCAGATCCTGGAAGAAGGCATCAGCGAAGCCGGGGCGCTCGCCAGCTGGACGGCCGCGGCCACCAGCTACAGCGTGCATGGCCTGGCGATGTTGCCCTTCTACATTTATTACTCGATGTTCGGCTTCCAGCGCGTCGGCGACCAGATCTGGGCCGCGGCCGACCAGCGGGCGCGCGGCTTCCTGCTGGGCGCGACCTCGGGCCGCACCACGCTGGGTGGCGAGGGCCTGCAGCACCAGGACGGCTCCAGCCACCTGATCGCCGCCACCATTCCGAACTGCAAGGCCTATGACCCGGCCTTTGCCTGCGAGCTGGCCGTCATCATCGACTTTGGGCTGCGCGAGATGATGGTGGAGCAGAAGGACGTGTTCTATTACGTCACGATGATGAACGAGAACTATGCCCAGCCCGACCTGCGGCCGGATTCGGAGGCGGACATCATTCGTGGATGCTATCAATTCAGCAGCTACCCAGCCTCGTCAAACAAGGGTAAACCTGCCAAAAACCAGAAAAATGTGACGCTGCTGGGTTCGGGAGCCATCCTGACCGAGGTCATCAAGGCGGCGCAGCAACTGGCAAACGAGGGCATTCATGCAACCGTTTACAGCGTGACCAGCTGGAGCGAGCTCGCACGCGATGGCGCGGCTTGCCAGCAGCGGATGCTCAAAGGCGACACCACGCCCAAAGATGCGCAAAGTGAAGCATTCATTGTCCGGCAACTGCGCGCCAGCCAGGGGCCCATCATTGCCGCCACCGACTACGTGCGCGCCGTGCCCGAAAGCATTCGCGCCTTCCTGCCCGAAGGCCGCACCTACCTGACGCTGGGCACCGATGGCTTCGGCCGCAGCGACACGCGGGCCGCCTTGCGCGAATTTTTCGGCGTCAGCGCGCAAAGCATCGTCAACGCTGCACGGCATCTGCTGAAGGCTTGAACCGGTACCCGGCGTGAGGGGGTGCAGCAAGGCGGCGCTGGCCGCCCGCCCGCCCGCCGGAGTCAATTGGCTTCAATCCAGCATTCACTGCCGGCATCGGCGCCTGTCTGAAGTCATGCAAATACGTGGCGTCAGACCCGTTCGTAGAGCGTGACGACACAGGCGCCGCCGAGACCGAGGTTGTGCTGCAGCGCCAGTCGGGCGCCGGCGACCTGCCGCTTGTCGGCGTTGCCGCGCAGTTGCTGGACCAGTTCGGTGCACTGGGCCAGGCCTGTCGCGCCGAGCGGATGCCCTTTGGAGAGCAGACCGCCGGAGGGGTTGGTGACAAAGCGTCCGCCATAGGTGTTGTCGCCATCCAGCACAAACTTCTCCGCGCCGCCATCGGCGCACAGGTCCAGCGCCTCATACGTCAGCAGTTCGTTGTGGGCAAAGCAGTCATGCAACTCCACCACCTGGATGTCCTGTGGGCCGACACCCGCCTGCGCATACACCTGGCGCGCCGCATCCCGTGTCATCTCAACGCCGACCAGCTGGCGCATGTCGTGCGCATCGAACGTGGAGGCACGGTCGGTGGTCATGGCCTGGGCCCTGATGCGCACCGAGCGGTCCAGGCCATGGCGCTGCGCGAACGCGTCGCTGCACACGACAGCCGCGGCGCCGCCACAAGTGGGCGGGCAGGCCATCAGGCGGGTCATCACACCCGGCCACATCACCGGCGCGTTGAGCACGTCTTCTTCGGTCAGGACCTGCCTGAACAGCGCGAGCAGGTTGTTGGCCGCGTGACGGCTGGCCTTGGCGCGGATTTTGGCGAAGGTGCTCAGCTTCGTGCCGTATTGCTGCATGTGCGCGAGGCCGGCACCGCCAAAATAACGCAGCGCCAGCGGCACGCCCTCGACCTGCAGCAGCGCATCGGCTTCTGCCTCGAAGCGGTCAAAGGGCGTGGGCCGGTCGTCGTACACCGAGCCCAGGGCGCCGGGCTTCATCTGCTCGAAACCGACCGCCAGCGCGCAATCCACGCTGCCCGAGGCCACCGCCTGGCGTGCCAGAAAGAGCGCGGTCGAGCCGGTCGAGCAATTGTTGTTGACGTTGAACACCGGCACGCCCGACATGCCGACCGCATACGCCGCGCGTTGCCCGGAACACGAGTCGCCGTACACATAACCGGCATATACCTGCTGCACCTCGCCGTAGCCGAGGCGGGCGTCCTGCAGTGCGGCGCGAATGGCCTGTGCGCCCATCACGTCATAGGAGGGGCTCGCGCCTGGCTTGGCAAAAGGGATCATGCCGACCCCGGCGACAAAAACATCTCGTGCCATGCTTATCTCCTGAATAGTGCGAACCGGCCGCGTGAAATCAAGCGGTGAACATCGTGCGCCCGCGATCAAGTGCGATACGGCAGTCAGCGACCATGCGTGCCATCAATTCCGCACAGGTCGGGATGTCATGGATCAGCCCCACCACCTGGCTGGCCCATACCAGGCCGCCATCCACATCGCCGCTTTCGAGAGCCGCTCGTCCGCGCGCGCCCGCCACCAGATGGTGGATGTCATTGAACTCGCAGCCACCCGGCTGCCGCTCCCGCGCCACCACCTCGCTTGAAATGGCGTTCTTGAGTACCCGGCCGGTGTTGTGCAGCGTCCTGAAGATCAGTTGCGTGTCGCGTTCGCCTGCATTGATCAGCGCCTGCTTGATGTGCTCATGTATGGGCGCCTCTTGCGTCGCGCAAAAGCGCGTGCCCATGTTGATGCCTTCAGCGCCCAATGCCAGCGCCGCCGCCATGCCGCGACCATCGGCAATGCCGCCCGAGGCGATCAGCGGAATCTTGACTTTGTCGGCAGCGGCCGCAAACAAAACCAGTCCACCCACGTCGTCTTCACCCGGATGGCCGGCGCACTCAAAGCCGTCGATGGACACGGCATCGACACCATTGCGCTCTGCCGACAAGGCATGCCGCACTGACGTGCATTTGTGAACAATCTTGATTCCCGCGGCCTTCGCTTTCAGGATGAATTCTTTGGGGTTGTTGCCGGCGGTTTCCAGAATCTTCACACCGCTGTTGATGACGACATCGAGATAAGCCTCATAGGGCGGTGGATTGGCCGAGGGCAAGATCGTCAGGTTCACGCCGAAAGGCTTGTCGGTCATGCTGCGGCAGCGTGCAATCTCGGCCGCCAGCGCCTCAGGCGTGGGCTGGGTCAAGCCCGTCAGTACGCCCAGGCCGCCCGCGTTCGATACGGCCGACGCCAGCTCGGCTCGCCCCACCCATTGCATGCCACCCTGGATGATGGGGTAGCGGATGCCAAGCAATTCAGTGATTCGGTTCTTCATGGCGCACCTCTGGTGTCGAAATAATGCGGGCTAGCGGCCCTTGAATACAACTGGCCGTTTGGCAAAGAACGCACTCACGGCTTCCTTGAAATCATCCGTCTGCGTACTGGCCTTGAAATTTTCACGTTCAGCGTCAAGCTGCGTTGGCAAGTCAGTCTCGAAGGACTGGCGCATCAGCCGCTTCATGCGGCCGTAGGCCAGGGTTGGACCCGCAGCCAGCCGTCGGGCCAAGCCCAAGGTTTCTTCCTGCAACTTGTCAGCGGGCACCACGCGGTTGACCAGACCCAGACGCAGCGCTTCGGCCGCGTCAAAAGTTTCAGACAGCAGCGCAATCTGCATGGCGTTGCGCAGCCCCACCAGCCGCGGCAGGCTCCAGGAGCCCGACACATCACAGCTGGCACCGACATTCGCGTAGGCGAGGTTGAAGCGCGTGCCTTCGGCGGCAATGGCCAGGTCGCATGCCATGGAAAGGCTTAAGGAGCCGCCCGCCACCACGCCATGCAGGCTGGCAATCACGGGGGCATTGATCGCCGCCAGGAGTTTGATGCCCTCGTGCAGCGGGTCAATCAGGCCCGCCGGCGTCACACCTGCCCCTTGCTGCAGCTCAGTCAAATCGCCGCCAACGCCAAAGGCCTTGCCCTCGCCGCGTATGACAACCACCCGTACCTGCGGGTCGTCCGCCAGCGACTGGCAAGCCGCCAGAAAAGCTCTGGTCGTCGGCACGTCGAGTGCGTTCATGGCCGAGGGGCGGTTAAAAGTCAGGATCGCAATCCCACCGTCGCGTGTCAATAGCACTTCATTGGAAGAAGGGGGGCTCATGCGGTACTCCTTGATAAACCGGTGAATTCACGTACTTCAGTGCGTATGCGCCGCGTCTCGTCTCGTCGGGCAGCCACACATCGTGAAACAAGGTGTCGGCTCTGCGGGCGGGATGACTCATGGCAGTTTCCTGGGGTGCGTTCGGAATCACGAGGCTTTGCGCGGGCTGGCGCGACGTCGTGCTGTGGTGGCAGGTGCGGGTTCAAGGGATACGGGCAATGCCGGAGCCTGTTCGGCAGGGCGCTTGCGCGAAAAGGGTTTGGCTTTGCCGCTGCACAGGCCATTGGCCAGCAAAGCGATGCATTGCCGCGCTATGTCGTCTGGACTCAAGGCCCCCCCGGGCCGGTACCAGCGCCCAACCCAGCTCAGGGCACCTGCCAGTGTGAAGGCGGCGATCTTGGGATCACAGGGGGCGATGGAGCCTTCCTCGATGCCAAGCCGGATCAGTTCACGGAACTCTTGGTCGATGGCAGCCTTCATACGCCTTAGCTTGCGCTGGCTTTCCGGTGGCAGCGGGTCTTCACCCACGCGGATCAAACACATGCCAAAGTCCATGGTGACGATCTCGGTATATTTGTGCATGGCAGCCACCAGCTTGTCCATCGCGTTGCCACCGGAAGCCCCCACCTCCGTGATCGCGTCCTGCAGCATCGTGAGGCCAATACGCACGCATTCGTAGAGAATTTCGTCCTTGCTCTTGACGTAGTAGTAAAGCGTCGGCTTGGTGACGTTCAGCCGCTCGGCGACCTCGTCCAGTGTGCTGGCCTGGTAGCCTTTTTCGTTGAACACCTGTGCCGCCATGCGCAGCACCGCTTCACGCTTGTCTGTGCGAACCTTCTCGCGTTCGGCAGTGGGGGCCCAGGGGGAGACGAGCTTTCGAGCAGTCAAGATGCTTCAATTCCTGTGAAATAGGTGGGTTGCAGTGGCGTGATTGAGTGATTGAGTTTGCGCAGAAGTCCGCCGTTAAGGTCAGCGGTACAGCGCCTCAATCTCGGCCGCATAGGTTTTGTAGATACTGGCCCGTCGCACCTTCATGGTCGCCGTAACTTCACCGTCATCGTGGTCCAGCTCCTTGGTCAGCAAATGAAAGCGCCGGATACGTGACACTTCGGCCAGCAGGGCATTGCCTTTGTCCACTTCTGACTGAACCAATTCGCGCACCTCGGCCGTTTCAACCAGCGAGCGGAAATGCGTAAAGGTCACGTTGCGCGACTCCGCCCATTGCGCGACGGCGTCGTAGTCGATCTGGATCAGCGCGCCGACGAACTTGCGCGCGTCGGCCACGATCACGCATTCCTTGATGAAGAGGCTGCCCTTCATGGTATTTTCGATTTCCGATGGCGTCAGGTTTTTACCGCCGGCGGTGATCATGATGTCCTTGAGCCGATCGACGATGCGCAGCGCACCGTTCTTTTCTTCGACAACGTCGCCGGTGTGCAGCCAGCCGTCCACAATGCTGGATGCGGTGGCCTCCGGGTTTTTGTAATAGCCCTTGAACACCGCGCCACCGCGGATCTGCAGCTCACCCTGGCTTGAGAGCCGGTGCTCGACGCCCAGGGTCGGCATTCCGACCGTGCCAAAAACCACTTGGGTCTGCCGCTGGCCTAACACCATGCCGCTAGATTCCGTCATGCCATAGATCTCGATTAGCGGAACTCCCAGCGTGCGAAAGAACTGCACGATGGCCGGCGAGATCGGTGCGGCACCCGTCAGTGCTACGCGGGCCTGGCGCAGGCCGATGAAGTTTTGCAGGGCTCGAAATATCAGGCCGTAATAAAACGCAAAGCACAGCTTCTCGCCAAATGAGCGCTGGTGCGCGGCCTTGTGTGCGAACGGCGCACAGGCGCGCAAGCCTGCATCAAACAAACGTTTGCGCAGCCCGCCCGATTCATGCATCTTGATGGAGATCGCTGAGTGCAGCTTTTCCCAGATGCGCGGCACACCCAGAAACATGGTGGGCGCGACTTCGCGCAGATCTTCCTGCACGGTGCGGATTGATTCACCAAAATCCACCCGCGATCCCAGGTACAGCGGCACAAAGGTGGTCAGCATCTGCTCGGCCACATGGCACAGCGGCAGATACGACAGGTGCGAGGTCTGCGCGGTCAGGCCCAGTCGTTCAATCACGCCAGGGGCCATGGCCGCGATATTGCCGTAACTGATCATTGCGCCCTTGGGTTTGCCGGTAGAGCCCGAGGTGTAGATGATGAGGGCGGTGTCTTGAAGTTGTTGATGGGCCAGCACTGACTCAATATGCGAAGCATCCCGGGACGCAATGCCGAGCGCTTCGAGTTCCTCAAAGCCCATGACCAGCTCTGGTGCACGCGCCTTCGTCTCAGCCAGCCCTTTTCTTTCAATCATCACAATTTTCTTGAGCCGGGGCAGCAGGTCGCGTGCGTCGAGCACCTTGTCAGACTGTTCCTGGTCTTCGCAAATCACCACCTCGACATCCGCATGGGCCAGCACGTAGGCAATCTCGTTGGTCGGGCTGGTCGGGTAGACACCTACCGTGACGCCACCGACCAGACCTGTACCCAGCTGGGTCAGCACCCATTCGACACGGTTTTCCGACAGCACGCCCACATGGCCGCCATCCGACAAGCCCGCGGCGCGCAAGCCCAGGCTCACATGCTGGGCCCGCTGAAAGTAGTGGCCCCAAGTCAGCGGCTGCCAGATGCCGTGTTCTTTCTGACGGATCGCCACTGAAGCGGTGCGATGCTGCGCCTGCTCTCGCAGCATCTGGGGCAAGGTCAGCGTGTAGGTCATCTCATTCATGGAAGGGAGCCCGGTAGTTTTGTGTAGCGCTGCTGGCTTACGACAGCCAGCGTTTGCGGCGCTTGTAATGTTTGAGATCCTTGAAGCTCCTGGCTCCGCCCTCGCTGCCGACGCCCAGATAAAACTCGCGCACATCGGGGTCGGCGGCGAGTTTTTCTGCAGTGTTGTCGATCACCACCTTGCCTGTTTCCATGATGTAGCCATAGTGCGCCACCGCCAGTGCGATGGACGCGTTTTGCTCCACCAGCAGCATGGAAACACCGCGCTCCGCATTGATGCGGGCGATGATCTCGAAAATGGTTTCTACCAGTACAGGCGACAGACCCAGCGAAGGTTCGTCCAGCAGTATCAGCTTGGGCTCGGCAATCAACGCCCTGCCGATGGCCAGCATCTGCTGCTCGCCGCCGGACAGGTAGCCAGCCAGGCCGCGCCGCCGCTCATGCAGGCGCGGGAAATACTCGTACACGCGGTCGAAGTCGGCCTTGCCGGCACGCCGGCCCGTCAGGGCATAGGTGGCCGCCACCAGGTTTTCCTCGATGGTGAGGTCTTCGAACACATGCCGGCCTTCCATCACGTGGAAGACACCGGCACGAACCAGCGCATGTGGCGCCAGGCCGCGCGTGTCCTGCCCGTCAAAACGGACATCGCCACGCGTCATTTCCCCGTCTTGCAAGGCCAGCAGGTTGGAAATGGCCTTGAGCGTGGTCGACTTGCCCGCGCCATTGCTGCCGAGCAAGGCCACGATCTGGCCCCGTGGAATGGCCAGCGACAGGCCACGCAGCACCTGGATCGCCTTGTTGTAGACGACCTCGATGTTGCTGACCTCCAGAATCATTTCAACGGCCATGGCTCGTCCTGTCTTCTGCCTTCGCGCGGCCGCCGCGGAACCGGCTTTGCCGGGCCGCCAGCGGTGCCCCCTTGAGGAGGAGGTGGCCGCAGGCCGCTTCGGGGATGTTCCATCATTGCTGCAGGCTGATCCACTCGGAGGCTGGCACCATCTTCTGCTGCTTGAAGTCAGCGCGGTAGATGCGGCCCACGGGAATGGAGTTGCCCTTGATCGACAGCGGCACACCCATGATGCCGCCGGTGTCGAAATTGCGTATGGAGCTGAGCGCGGTTTTCATGTTTTTCCCGGTCAGCTCGTTGCCCGCCTCCAGCGTGCGCCTGGCGGCTTCCGTCAGCAGCATGGCACTCAGGAATCCCTGCATGTATCCGGTGCTCTGGTACTCGGGACGCATCTTGCGGATGCGCTCCAGCATGGGCGATTTGCCTTCAGCATCGTAGTAATAGCGGTACGGCATCACGCCAAGAAAACCATCCACATTGGCGCCCATGCGCATGACGGTCGTGTTGTCCATGCTCCAGAAGGTGCCCATGAACGCGGTCTTGAGATTCAGGGCTTTGGCCTGGTTGATGAATTCGGGAATCGGCGCCGAGACGTAACCATGAAAGATGGTGTAGTCCGGATCGGCGCGGCGCAGCTTGACGACCTCGGCCGACACGTCCACGCTGCCCGGCGGGGTGACGATTTCCGTCGCCAGGTTGAGGCCCAGTTTCTTGGCTTCGGCACGCGCGGCGTCGACCGGGTCGCGGCCGAACTCGGTATCGGAATACACCAGTGCAATTTTGGCACCGGGTTTGGTCTTGGCGATGTACTGCAGCAGGATGCCGACCATCTCGCTGTAATTGGGGCCGACCATGAACTGCAGCGGGTACTTCTGCGCGTCGCTGATTTCCTTGGCAAACGAAGCGCCCGTCATCAGGATGTTCTGGTTGCGATCCAGTTCGGGGTTGACCGTTTTCACGAAGCCGGTGGAGTCGGCGTAATACAGGCTGACCTTGTTCTGGCTGGTGATTTTCTTGAAGGCTGCCATCGACTGGTCAACCTTGTAGCCGGTGTCCTCGGGCACGTAGCGCACCTTGCGGCCCTTGATGCCTCCGCCGTCGTTGAGGATGCTCAAGTAGTCCTTGATCCCTTGGTCAATCGCGATGCCCGCGAAGGCGAACACGCCGGTCAGCGGGATCGAGCCGCCCAAAACGATGTCTTCTTTTGACTCGGCTTTTGCCGGTGCTTTCTGTGCGAAGACAGCGGGTGCCGCTGTCAGGGCGGCAGCGGCCAGCGTCGCCAGCCAAAGGGTTCTGCGGAAGCTTTTCATGGTTGTCTCCTGGTTGAAAGTTTTCAGGTACGGAAGGGCCACAGGTGAAACAGCCGGCGTATGCGTCGCCACACCTCCGCCAGGCCATGCGGCTCGAAGATCAGGAACAGCACGATCATCGAACCGAACACGATGGTGCGGATGGGCGACAGGATGAGCGCCGCATTGCCGCCAAAAACCGACACGGGAAGCCAGCCCACCATCAGCTTGAGCAGCTCCGGCACCAGCGTCATGAACACCGCTCCCAGAATGGAGCCCAGAATGCTGCCCATGCCGCCCACAATGACGGCGGCCAGGAAAAAAATCGACATCAGCAGCGGAAAACTCTCCGGCGTCACCGCGCGGAAAAAGTAGGCAAACAGCCCCCCGGCCACGCCGGCGTAAAACGAGGAGATTGCAAACGACAGCAGTTTGTAGTGCAGCAGCGAAATACCCAGCACCTCGGCCGAGATGTCGCGGTCACGGATGGCAATGAAGGCGCGGCCAATACGGGTGCGAAACAAGTTGACCGCGCCCAGCAGCATCAGCACGGTGACCGGCACGATCACCCAGTACAACTTGAAGGAGTCGTCCAGTTCGATGCCGAAAAAGCGCGCAGGGGGTACCGTCAACCCGCTGCCGCCGCCGGTCAGGCTGCTGAAATGCGAAAACATGAAGTGCGCAATGACACCGGCGGCAATCGTGGCAATCGCCAGGTACAAACCCTTCACGCGCAGCGACGGCAGGCCCACCAGCACGCCGGCCAGCATGGCCACCCCGCCACCCGCCAGCAGATTGACCACAAAGGGCGAGCCCAGGCGAGTCTGCAGGATCGCCACGGTGTAGGCGCCCAGCCCCATGAAGGCGGCCTGCCCGAGGCTCACCAGGCCGGTGTAGCCCGTCAGGAGATTGAGACCGGTGGTGCTGGCAATGTTGATGGCCACCAGGCAGGCGAGGTAGAGCCAGTATTCACTGGCGACGAAAGGAAAGGCGCACAGCGCCGCAGCCAGCAGGCCTATCCAGACACGCTGGGTGGTGCTGTCGAACAGGGCGGTGTCAGCCGCGTAGCTTTCTTTGGCAGAACCGATACGCATCAGAGTCTTTCAATCTCGTGGGTGCCGAACAGGCCGTAGGGACGCAGCATCAGAATCAGCACCAGCAGGCTGAAGGTGGCGAGGATCTTGTATTCGCCGCCAATGTAGAAACCGGTCAGCGCCTCGATGAGCCCGACCAGCAGGCCTCCCACCAACGCGCCGAGCACACTGTCGAGCCCGCCGAAGATCACCACCACCAGCACCGACAGGCCAAACACACCCATGGTGGACGAGATGCCGCCAATCGAGCCGACCACGATGCCGGCCACGCCCGCAATCATGGCCGCCGCGACCCATGCCAGGGAAAACACGCGCGGCACGTTGATGCCCACGGAGTACGCCGCCGCCTGGTCCGACGCGGTGGCACGCAGCGCCACGCCGCCGCGCCAGAATCGGAACACCAGCAGTACCACCACGATCAACAGCACGGCAATCCAGAAGCCGTAGAAGATCTTGGGCGATACAAAGGCCTCACCGATCTCGATTGGCTTGGACGGCAAAAACTCCGGCAGGCGCTGCTGGTCGGCGGTCCAGATCAGTTCGACCAGCCCCACCAGAATCGACGACAGGCCGACCGTGACCATGAAGGAGGAAATCGGCGACTCCCCCAGCATCGGCCGGATCATGGTGCGCTCGACCAGCGCGCCAAACGCACCCGAGACCAGCAGCGCACCGGGAATCGCCAGCCAGATCGGCAACCCCATGCCCGCCGAGAACGCAAAGAAAACATAGGCGCTGATCATCAGCATCTCGCCGATGGCGATGTTCACCACGCGGGTCGCCTTGTAGATCATCACGAAGGCCAGGCCGGTCAAGGCATACAGGCCGCCGGTGCCAAATCCTGCGAGGCTGATCTCAAACAGCAGCCACCAGTCGATGGTCATGGGGCAACCTCCGCGCTACGCGTTGCGGTGCCATTCGCCTTGGGAGCGGCCCGGCGGCTCATGCTGCGATCCCCGCGCTGGCCCGCCTGCCCGCCTGCGCCGCCTGCTGGAAGCGGGTGCGCAGCGCTTCGATGTTGCCGGAGCCCAGGTAGGCCTTGATGACCTCCGGATTGGCCTGCACCTGGGCGGGCGTGCCATTGGCAATCACCTGGCCGAAGTTCAGCACCACCACATGGTCCGACAGGTCCATCACCATGCCCATGTCGTGCTCCACCATCAGCACCGTCACGCCCCATTCGCGCCGCACTTCCAGGATGAAGCGCGCCATGTCTTCGGTTTCCTCGCGGTTCATGCCGGCCACCGGCTCATCGAGCAGCAGCAGCCTGGGTTTCATGGCCAGCGCGCGCGCAAGTTCAACGCGCTTTTGCAGGCCGTAAGACAGGGCCGATACCGGGGCGTTGCGGATGTGGTCGATCTCGAGAAAATCAATGATCCGCTCCTCGATTTCACACCGGAGCATCTGCTCCTCACGGCGCGCGGCGGGTGTGTAGAACAGCGCCTGCAGCGGCCCCGTCTTGAGATGGCAGTGGCGGCCGAGCTTGATGTTGTCCAGCACCGTCATGCCGCGGAACAGGGCAATGTTCTGGAAGCTGCGCGCCAGACCCAAGGCGGCGCGTTTTGGCGGTGCCATTCCTTCGAGTGACTGCCCGTCGAAGCGGACGCTGCCGGCAGCCGGACGGTAAAAACCTGAGATCGTGTTGAAGACAGAGGTCTTGCCGGCACCGTTCGGCCCTATCACCGAGGTGATGGAGTCCGCCTCGACGGTGAATCCGACGCCCTGCAAAGCCTTGACGCCCCCGAATGTCAACGTGAGATCAACAACCTCCAGCAAAGGCGGAACTGCGGCAACTTTCACCCGGTCTCCTGGCTGCGACGGCAGCGTGCTTCAGCAGCGTTAAAAAAAACCTACTCTTAAGTAACATGAGGAATAGTAAGTAGCTTTGCACGTCCGTGCAAGCGGGTTTGAATAGTGTTTACCCTGAAGCAAGGAGCCGCCTGGCGAGATGGGGTCAGCAGATTTGGACGGAAACACCGCAGGCGGCGAATCCGCCGGACAGGAGGAGAACGCCACACCGGGTTCATGGCGCGGTGCCGGGTCAGCGATCAGCGATCAGCGATCAGTGGTCAGTGGTCA
>Ga0209343_10005746_pt1 | contig 14949 bp, 11 predicted proteins | sample RifCSPlowO2_02_FD_184026 | JGI IMG/M metagenome (GOLD analysis project Ga0209343, IMG submission 184026) | Groundwater microbial communities from Rifle, Colorado - Rifle CSP2_plank lowO2_0.2 (SPAdes) (version 2) | ecosystem: Environmental > Aquatic > Deep subsurface > Groundwater | place... | reverse complement strand
TCAATTCATCAGCCAAAAAGATTGTCGAAAAAAATAACATCTTTCATATCTCTACGGAAGAAGGAGAAAGTATTCAGTCCGACTTTCTTGTTTCAACAATACCCATAACCGTACTAAAAAATAATCTGTATCATAATAATAAGGACTTGCCACGTCCCCCCAAAGAAGATTTGGAGTTTCGTTCACTGGCATTTTTATTTTTAGAGCTTAATATTGATAAAGTTACAAACAACCACTGGATATATTTCCCTGATAAGAATTGCCCTTTTCAAAGAGTTGCAGAATTTAATAATTTCAGTGAATTGATGTGTCCTCAAGGAAAGTCCTCTGTCTGCCTCGAAATTCCCTGTGATTATAAAGATAGCATCTGGAATATGAATGATAATGTTTTTTTTAATTTTGTCATGAAAGAAGCAACAAAAAATTATTTGAAACAGGAATGGGTTGAAAATTATTTTGTCATGAGAGAACAGTATGCCTACCCAACCTATGACCTCACTTACGACAAAAAATTAGAACAAATCAATAACTATATAAAAACCTTTTCCAATCTTTATAGTATTGGACGGCAGGGAACATTTAAATACATTAATATTGATCATGTTATGGCAATGGGATTTGAAGCAGCAGATAGAATATCTCAGCAAGAACAAGGCCATGTATGCAAGACATCCAACGGCCTGAATTTCAGCACATGGCTTCAGCTGGCGCAAATGCCGTAAAGGCTTGATGCCGGCTAAGGTACTCATCATTGGAAGCGGATTCGAGGGTAAAATGGTCGCACGACTATTTCACGAGAACGGCGGGGAGCCTCAGGATTTTAGCCGTTTGTTTTTGCTTTTAAAATTCCAATTCCTGTGAACTAACACAGTAATAGGCAATCATGAATTCCAAAATAAATAAAGATGTATACTTTAGCGCACTATTCGTTATTGTTGCTTTAATAATTTCTGGATTTTTTTTAATGGCAACCTATAATCATCCTCTTTTAGGTGATGAATCTGGATACGAGATTCTTGGCTGGAATATAGTATCTGGACATGGTTATTCTCTCTCTTTAAGTGCTCCTTATGAATCAACTGCCCTTAGAGAACCTATCTATCCATTATTTATTGCATTAATTTACAAGATATTTGGAAGACAGCATCTATTTATTTATATAGGGCAAATTTCCATTTTTTGCTTAAGCTGTATTTTAATATTTAAAATTTATAAAGAATTAGTTGAATTAAAAACTGCAAAGTATTCAGCCTTTTTAACAAGTGTCTGTCCTACTTTATCGAGTTATTCTGTAATTTTATATTCAGAAAATTTATTTATTTTTTTATTATGCTTAACTATTTATTTAACAGTTATTGCTAAAAAGACAGGAAATGTAAAATGGTTTATAGCAACAGGAGTAAGCATGGGTTTGGTGGTTCTTACAAAGACAATAATGATTTTTTCCCCTATTTTTATTGTAGTATTCTTTTTTTTGGGCAGGAATAAGAAGTTTAAGCTTGCAAGCTATACAGCCAATATTGTTTTAACTATCTTTTTATTTGCAGTAACTTTAGCTCCTTGGATTTTAAGAAATTATCGTTTATTTGATACAATGAATTTATCTTCTTCTCGTGCTGAGATTATTTTATTATCAAGGGCACTGAAAACAGATTACTCAATGAAAAAAATAAAAACAGCGTATGTATATGGTTTTTCAGAGTATTTAGGGTCAAAGTTTTTTCCTGGAGCGATAGAGAAATCCAGAGATTTTTTACTGGATGATGACCATGCTGCTTTTAAAATGGAAAAGAATCTCTTAGGGCAAGGATATACGCAGAAAGAAGCTTCTTCTATATTAAAAAAAGAGGCGATAGCGAAAATTAAAAAACATCCGATTAAGTATATTTTGCAGACCCCTTTCGAATTTTTTAAGATGATGTCGTTTATGCATATACCATTATTAAATGAAATTAATATTATTAATAAATTTAAGGATATAAATGGTGGTTTGATTATTCTCTCCGGGATAAAAGGTATTTATAAGGCTATTGGATATTTTATTATATTTTTGGCTATTATTGGTATTTATATAAAAAGAAAAGAATGGATACAACATTTTATTCCTTTAGCGTTGATTTTATATATAAATTTATTTCATAGCTTGCTGTATGGTTATGCAAGATATTCTGTTCCTTTAATACCGTTTTATTTCATGTATATGGTTATTGGTATTTTTGCAATTTCCAACAATTTCAAATTAAGATTCCTAAAAATTAAAGGGAATGAATAAAAGGAATAAGCTTATACTATCAATTGTATTGAGTATTTTTATTGGATTAATTTATATATATCCTGATATTCGATTTATCTTAGAACTGGGGTCTAAATTCAATGGAATTACCCTGACTGCAACAGCGGATGAATCTTTTTACTTAGCAAGATTGAACTCTGTATATGAGGGTGACTATAGACTGGCAAACATTGGGCTTTATGAGCATAGGAATGACCTCTGGGTTACCCCTCCATATTTTGAAGTTACATTAGGGATCATAGGTAAAACTTTAAATATACCTGTGCAGTATTTGGATATAATTTGCAGCTTTATTTTTCCTGTAATCATTTTTTGGTTGATTTATCTTTTAATTTATAATTTATCAGAATCAGCAATGTTAGGCATTGTTGGCGCTTGCAGCATAATATTAGACTATACTTTATTTTCTTCGAAAATTGAAATATTAAAGTCAATCTTAGTAGATTTTAACTATTCAAAGCCATTATGGTTCCTAAGGCCGTTTTCTCCGCAATTAATTTATATACCGTTTATTCTTTCTCTCCTCCTTATATTTAAGTTTATAGATTCACATAATAAATGGAAAATTATTTTAATAGCATTAATTGTAACTTCGTTAAATTATCTCCATGTATATCTATGGGCATTTATTTACACAGGACTCGCTGTATGGTCACTTATTGCTATTTTTAAGAAAGATTTTGTTATGTTTAAAAATATAATGTTAATATTTTTTATTTCTGCAGTTCTATCTTTACCTTATTGGATAAATCAATACTATGTAACAAACTCCCCAAATTATTCTTTTCTAAAAATTTTATCTGGAGTTGAGCATTCCAGAAGATTATTATTGCCCAAGAGTTATTTAATTATGAGCATGATAGTTTTGTATTTAAACAGACATAAGGAAGGCAAAATCTTTTGGTTTATATTAACTTATCTGGCAGCTGGTCTTGTTTGCTTAAATCAACAGCTTATTACCGGTATGATCGTAGAACCAATTCATTGGTCAAGTTATACAAATAAAACATTTTTAATAATCGCATTCATCTCGAGTTTAAAAGAAATTAGATTGCCGAAAACTTTTTTAAATGATTTTTCTATTAATTTTGCAATATTGCTTCGACGGAATATTTTTTATACAGTTATTTGTCTTTCATTATTTATAGCTTTTATTCAACAGCATAACTATTACTATAATAGTAAAAAATACTATACTGAGTTACAGTTATTATCAGGTGCCATTAACTGGTTGAATAATCATTCATCTAAAGAAGATGTAGTTCTGACTGATTCTATAAAATTTCCTTCTTTTGTTTTTGTACGCAGTTTGTTATTATATACGCATAATTTTTATTATCTTTCCACAGATGCCCAATCTTTAATTTCCCTTCAGGAAATAGAGAACAGAATTTTATCGGTAATGCGATTTTTTGATTATTCTAAAGAAGAGGCAGAAGAAGTTATTAATTATGAAAAGGGGCAGATTTTTATAGGACTAAGTGCTCAATTTAGTATTTCAGAAGGTTTTAGAACAATAGATTTAGACAAGTATAATTTTGAATTAAAAAATAAATGGAGCAGTTTATTAACACGGGACCCACTTAAATTATTAAAACAGTATAAAGTAGACTTTATTCTGTTGAGTAAATATGACCATCTTTTTAGTAGTATAGAGAATAAGTATGCCAACTTAATTAGAGTTTATGAAGACTCAGATTATAAGATATTAAAAATATAATGATATGATAAATAATTCAAATTTGCCTGCTATACTTGGTGGTTCACCTTTATTTGATAAGCCATATCATTTAGTTAGACCCTCACTTCCCCCAATTTCTGAACTTATAGGTGGGTTTGAAGAGCTTTATGAGAGTAGAAATCTTACCAATCAGGGTAAATTTGTTAATGCCTTGGAACAAAAAGTTGCTGTCATGTTAGGTGTAAAACATTGTGCATTGTTCTGCAATGGAACTATTGCTATAATAAGTCTAATTCGCGCCTTAGATTTACGTGGAGAAATATTAGTACCTTCCTTTACTTTTGCAGCCACAGTACAGGCTCTCCTTTGGGAAAGAGTGCAGCCGAAATTTGTAGATATAGATAGAGAAACACTTACAATGGATTATCGAAAAATAGAAGAAAGCCTTTCTGAAAATACTTCAGCTATTTTTCCTGTAAATATTTTTGGTAAATGTTGTGAACACGATGAAATCAGGATACTATCTAAAAAACGTAATCTATCCCTGATTTATGACTCTGCTCAAGCCTTTGGAACAATTTATAAGGGAAAGATGGTAGGGGTACTTGGAGATGCTGAGGTGTTTTCCTTTCATGCTACAAAATTATTTCATACTGGAGAAGGTGGTGCGGTTGTCACAAATAATACTGAACTGTATGAGAGATTATGCAGAATTAGGAATTTTGGGTTTGGGGATTATTTAAATTGTATGGAATTGGGGCTCAATGGCAAAATGAGTGAATTTTCAGGCATTATAGGGTTAAAACTTCTGGATAGTATTCCTGCAAAGATATCGCATTTTAAGTGGATATTTCAACAGTATAAAGAAAGTCTTAAGAATATTCCTGGAATAAAATGCCCTGAAGATAGTTCAAACTATATCCCTAATTATTCTTATTTTTATGTGATAATAGAGCCAAATGAATTTGGCTTGACGAATTTGGAATTAAACTATGCTTTAATGCCTGAGTTCATTATTACAAGATGTTATTTTTACCCCCCTGTTCATAGAACTGCTTACTATCAGCAAATATTATGTCATAACCCTCCCCATCTTCCAGAAACCGATTGGGCATCTTTGCATGTGCTATGTTTGCCAGTGCATGTAGATATGCGGGTTGGTGATCTGGCAAAGATTATTGGAGCTATAACCCGCTGTCATTTGCATGCAAAGGCTATAAAAAAAAAATTGATTAATAAAATTCCAAAGAATTGGGAGTCCCTTGCAACTCAGCCTTTCCTCGATCCTCATGATAAATATATTCTTAAAAAGACAAAACGAAGATGAGAGTTACCCTTATACAACCAAGATATTTTAATATCTGGGAATCAATAGCACTGGGTTATATAGGTAGTTATGTCAAGGCCCATTATAAAAAGAGATTGGATATAAATTATTTCCAGGCTTTTTTTGATGATGATAAAGTTATTTTAGAAGAGGCAGTGAAATCAGATATTGTAGCCTTTTCATGTACTACTCCAACTTTTTCTCATGCACTTAGCCTGACACGTATTTTAAAAAAAGAGAATCCTCGTATACGCACAGTATTTGGTGGGTGGCATGTCTCAGCCGTACCTGAAGAAGTTCTTGAATACCCAGAAATTGATCAGATTGTGGCTGGCGAAGGAGAGGTTGCTTTTTTTGATATTTTAAATGGTAATCGTAATAAGGTAGTTAAGGGTGAAATTATCAGTAATCTTGATGACCTCCCTTTTCCCGACCGTGAGCTCATATGTAATCATAGAACTATAGATCTTTGCCAGCAAATGGTGGGGGAGCGTATAACAAGTTTCCAGAGTTGTAGGGTTTGCCCGTTTAATTGTATATTCTGTGCTGAAAAGGCTATCACCGGAAAGTTTCACCGTTCAAATAATCCACTCCGTAATCGGTCTCCTGAAAAATTGCTCGATGAAATTATATCAGTAAGTAAAAAATACAAGTTGGATAAATTCAAATTTGTCGATGCTACTTGGAATACTTCACCGGAGAAGGTTATTGCCTTTTGTCAGGTAAAAATTACCCGAAATTTTAACCTGCCATTTGAATGTAATATACATGCTGCAATAACAAATCGTGAGATGTTTGATTGGATGGCAAGGGCTAACTGTAAACAGATAAATGTTGGTGTTGAATCAGGCTCGCCAGCAATAATGCGTAAAATCGGAAAAGGGGTTACCCGTAAACGGGTAGAAGATGTTTTTAAATGGGCTCGTGAGGTAGGAATCGAGAGAAGAGCTTACTTTCAAATTGGAATGCCTGATGAGTCTGAAGAGGATATAAAAATGACTGAGGAATTTGTTGAAAAAATTCAACCAGATATTTTTGGGGTTACAATAACATGTCCGTATCCTGGAACAAATTTATATTTAAAAAAATATAAAGATGTAGATTGGTCGAAAACCGATGAATATATTAATAATTTTTGGCATACAAAATATTTAACCAATCTGGAACTAAAGAATTGGCAACGGCATTTTTGCGAGAGATTTAAGGGTAAATTATCTTGGCATAATAAATTGCTAATAGATGAAGCAAAAAACTTAGAGGTTAATGTATGAATGATTCCAGAGAAATGTTAATTTCTGTAGTAATTCCTGTGTATAAGAGTGAGGATATCTTGCATGAGTTATGTTCAAGACTTCATAAAGTTTTCGATACATTAAAAATAAATTATGAAGTAATTATGGTTAATGACTACTCTCCTGATAAAAGCTGGGAACGGATGGTGGAAATTTCAAAAGAAAACCCCAAAGTTAAATCTATTCTCCTAAGGAAAAATGTAGGCTATGAATGTGCTGTTATGGCAGGTTTAAATCTATCTAATGGCAATTTTGTAGTGCTTATGGATGACGATTTACAGCATGCACCTGAAGATATACCTAAACTGATTGAAGAAATAGAAAAAGGATACGATGTAGTTTATGCTAATTTTACTGCTAAAAAGCAAAGCTTGTTTAAAAATATAGGAAGTTGGTTTAATGGTAAAATTGCTCAATTTGTTATCAAAAAGCCTAAAGACATATATTTGTCTCCTTTTAAAGTCATGAAAAAGGAAATTGCCGATGAAGTTATTAAATATTATGGACCATTTCCTTATGTGGATGGATTAATTTTTCGTATTACTTCATCTATTCATCAAATACCAATTACTCATTATAAAAGAAAAATAGGAAAAGGAAATTACAATCTTTATAGGTCATTTAAAATATGGTTAAATTTATTTACTGGCTTTTCGGTTCTTCCATTACGGTTTGCAACCTTAATAGGTATTTTTATGTCTTTTACTGCATTTGTTCTATCAATTCTTCTTATTATATGGAAATATATTTTAGGCGGTGAAGCACCATTGGGATGGGGGACTAATGTCTTTATAGCTTTAATGATAGGAGGAATACAGCTAATAGTATTAGGTATCACCGGAGAATACATAGGTCGAATTTATTTGAGTGTCAATAAACAACCGCAGTTTATTATTAAAGAAATGAATAATTTTATAGCAAAGGACATGCACAGGAACTGATCCCAACAAGAAAAGTTTTTTACCTTGTAATTGCCATGATAACGCTCTACGCATTGCTGAAACTCGTAATAGGGGATAAAATCCATCAATTGAGCAAAAACGGTTCTGCCAATATTCATAAGCCACCGCCTTCCGCATTGTTGCAGAAGTATAGCTTATGTGAGAAATATTTTTCAAATCGAAAAATTGTTTTTTGTGATAAAAACTCATATTTATCTATGTGTTAGAACATTTGTTCCTTTTAACGTTGTGACAGTAGTGATTGGGGATATGAAAACTCCAAACATAATTCAACCCAAAATAAGCAAAGAACGAGGTAACAGAGATGGATTCCTCAAGGTTCTGACTCATCTTTACCAACGGCTGCGTGGATATACCATCTGGTTGTATGTTGATTGTGCATGTTGGCATAAGGGCGAACCTGTAAAGGAATTTCTTAAGAAGCATCCTCGACTCCGTATAAAGTATTTACCAACCTGTCAGCCTGCATTAAACATGCAGGAGCGGATATGGCGTCGAATCCGTTATGAAGCAACCACCAACCGATGGTTTGAAGATATTGATACAATATGGGACACGATTCAGAAAACTGCCAATTTGTGGACCGTTCATAAATTAGACGACGTTGTAACATCTGTTAATGCGTTTGTATTAATTAATAAGGACTTACGGTCTTCGTGATGAGGAATATTTTTATCTCAAAATTCTTACTTTTATGTTCAAAGAGATTAATAAAATCAAACTTGATATGAGTAGGGAATAGAAATCAGACCTAAGGAAGGTATTTGAAAATGGTTGTTCGACACAAAGAAAAGGTGTTATTGCTTAATCCACCAGGAGATAGATTATATTTACGAGATAGCTATTGTCCAAATATTGCAAAGGGGAACTACTATTGGCCACCAATAGATTTGTTAATCCAAAGTGGAGTTTTAAAGGAATATTTTCAAGTTGAAGTTTTAGATGCAATTGTTACAAAAATGTTACATGAAGATTGTAATAACAAGATAATAAATGGAAATTATAAAGCTCTTTTTTCCTTAACCTCTTCACCTTCTTGGAAGCAAGATTTTACTTTTTTAGCTAAAATTAAAAAAAATATAAATATTAAAATTATTTGTGGTGGTGATATATTTTTAGATAATCCAACAAAGATGTTAGGAGAATATTCCTTTTTAGATGCAATATTGTTAGATTTTAACTCAGATGTTATTCCAAAATATTTAAATGGTGAAACTGAATTATACGATATAGTGTATAGAAAAAACGGAGAAATAATTAATGCCCCCTATAAGAAATTAAAACATTACAAGATTCCAGTACCCCAACATGAGTTATTTCCACTTAATAAATATAAAAGTCCTCATGGTAAACGGCGCCCATTTACAGTCGTTATAACGAGCTTTAGTTGTCCATTTTCTTGTAATTTTTGTGTTTCAAATTCTCTTAAATATAAGGAAAGGGACATAGAAAACGTGGTAAGTGAATTAAAACATATCGTTTCTCTAAAAATAAAAGAGGTTTGGTTTTTTGATATGACGTTTTGCGTAAATAAGTCTCGTGTACTACAGTTATGTAATAGAATTTTAGAGGAACAACTTGATTTAACATGGATTTGTATGACTCGAGTGGATACCATTGATGATGAAATGCTAAGTTTAATGAAAAAAGCAGGATGTCATACTATAATGTTTGGTATAGAGAGTGGGAATGACAATATTCTTATGAAAAGTTTAAAAGGGTTTACAAAAAAGCAAGCTATTGAAGCATTTAATTTATGTAATAAATACAGGATACGCAATATGGCACATTTCATTATTGGTTTGCCTGGTGAGACTGAAGAAACAATTTTAGAAACAATAGAATTTTCAAAAAAATTGAAATGTGATTATGCAACATTTAATGTGGCTATGCCTTTTATGGGTAGTAATTTAAGAAAAGAGGCAATAGAAAAAAAATGGATTTCTCCAGAAGTTATCAATATGGATACTTCTTTTGGTGACCCTATTTTTGAAACTCCTCAACTAACAAAAGATACTTTAAGAAAGTTAAATAAATTTGCTGTACGGCAATTTTATTTTCGAACTAGTTATTTTTTACAGACTATAGCTAAAATTCGCAGTATTTATGATATAAGAAATATTGTAAATCAGTTTTTTAGCTTGCTGAATAATTATTATTGGTAGAAGTGGAAAGATATGAAGGTTACTTTTGTTGCTATAGGCACTGAAAATTTAGGAGTTGAGTATTTGTCTTCTGCTTTAAAGTCAGCAGGTCACGAAGTTGAGTTAGTTTTTGATCCTGGCTTATTTGATGATAAATATTATTTTCATATCCCTTCTATAGGAAAGATTTTTAATCAAAGGGAGAAGATAATAAAGAGGATTATAAATTCTAAACCAGATTTAGTTTGTTTTTCTGTTATGACTGATACTTATAAGTGGGGTGTAGATGTTGCCAAGAGCATTAAGGATAAGATTAAGTCACCAATTGTTTTCGGAGGTATTCATCCTACTTTAGTTCCTGAAGATGTAATTAAGAATGATTGCATAGATATTATTGGTTTAGGTGAGTGTGAAGAGGCAATTGTTGAATTGTGTGAGAAATTAAGCAAGAATGAGGGCATAAAGGATGTTAAAAATTTCTGGGTTAAGGAAAATGGTGTTGTATTTAAGAATGAGTTAAGACAAATTAATACAAATTTAGATAGTACACTTTTTCCTGACAAAGAGTTATTTGCGGATGATGTTAGGATAAAAGATTGTTATATGATTCAAACTAGCAGAGGGTGCCCCTTTAGGTGCAGCTATTGTTCAAATGCTTTTCTATTGGATTTATACAAAAAAAAAGGAGGTTATTTGAGAAGAAGAAGTGTTGATAATGTTATTGAGGAGTTAAGAATTGCAAAGGAAAAATTCAATTTTAAGACTGTTAGTTTTATGGATGATATTTTTACTTCCAATAAAAAGTGGTTAGATGATTTTTCCAAAAAATATATGAAATATATTAATGTGCCTTTTAGAGCGATATCCCATCCTTTGTATCTTGATGATGAGACTGCAATTATGTTGAAAAAAGCAGGCTGCTACAGGATAGAATTAGGTCTTCAATCTACTAATGAAAATTATAGAAGGAAAATTTTGAAGAGGAGAGAAAAGAATGAGCATGTGATCAAAGCCTTTAAGGCATGTGAGAATGCAAACTTAAGTTTAATGGTTGATCATATTTTTGGATTACCCGGTGAGACAGAACAGCAGTTAAAAGATGATGCTATCTTTTATAATAATTTTAAGATAGATAGAATTGGTTGTTTTTGGTTAGAATATTTTCCGAAGACAGAAATTGTCAATATTTCTAAAAATATGGGCGTCATAGATGATAAAAGGATAAGGAATATAGATATGGCTAATGAGAAGATGTATCATGATGGTGGCTCTGTTGTCGATAAGAACCATGAAAGAACTATAAAGAATTATGATTTTTTATTTAAGCTGATACCTTTATATTCAAAAAAAAGGATTAAAAAAATATTGGTTAAAGGGTATTATCAGAAATATTATTTAATACCTTTTTTTGTATCGATACTTTTAGAAGTAGTTGCTGCTTTAAAGAGTAAGGATTATGATACAATTAATTATATAAAACATTATTCGTACCATATCAAGAAAGGTTTGTTATGAAAGGAGAAAAATATTATTTCCTTTGTTATTCCTCATTATAAAGATTTCGAGTGTTTGAAAAAACTATTAGATTCAATTGGCGAGGAGTTAGAGTTCTGCGACCGCCACGACTTTGAAACTCTAATAGTTGATGATTGTACTCCGGGAGGCCAAGAAATGCTTGATAACTTTAAAGAGAAATATCCTTGGGCTATTTTTTTTCGAAATTGTAAAAATGAAGGACCAGCATTTTCCCGTAATTTTGGAGTCGAAAAGAGTTCAAAGAAATGGATATGGTTCTTAGATTCAGATGTATATTTAGCCAAGGGTTCAATTCGTAGTATGTTGGCTCTTTTATCAGAGCATCCAAACTATTTCTGTTTTGTAAGTGGTGTAGGACCTAACTCCGTATCCAACAAAAGTTTTCAAAAATATAAAAATTATATCGAATATTCATGGCAACCTCCGGATGGGAAAACATGCACTGTGGACTCAAAGTCATTTTTGATAATGAAAGCAATATTTAAGCAAGTTGGGGGGTTTCAATCTAAATTCAATTTACCTAATGTAGAAGACTATGATTTGGGCTACAAATTACTTGAAAAGAATATCCCTATTTATTTTACTCACCGGGTAAAAATTTATCACCATCATCCATGTTTTTTTAAACAGTTTAAATTGTTTTTTCAACGGTCCAGAGATTGGATGAAATTAAAATCTATTTATGGGTATTTCAGTGATGATTTTGGAACAACCAAATCCGAAGCTTTATTGCAATTGGTTAATATTGGAATATTGAGTAATGTTTTTTTTGTATTTATTTCCCCATATTTTTTAATAATTTTGACAATATTACTCATGGTTTCAATGTTATTAAATCGAAAGGTTCTATGGATAATGATAAAAAAGAAAGAATCTCTATTATTTTTTGTTCGTTTTTTTTTATATTCATTAATCCTTGCAATACCAGTTTGTTTGGGTGCTTTAGTTGGTTTGGCGCAAAATATTAAGAACTCACTATGAAGATTTCCACTGTAACAACATATTTGCAGAGTTATTTTTCTTCAGGGCCAAGCTATATAATTCTCTATATTACAAACCGTTGTAATCAGAAATGTAAATTTTGTTTTTATGCCGATTCTTTAAACGCACCTTCGGGAGATTTTTTGACGCTTGAGGAAATTGAAAAGGTAGGACAATCAGTATATCCCTGTATTCAGTGGACTTTAACTGGCGGTGAAACCTTCATCCGTAAGGATTTGGTTGATATTGTCATTACGCTCATTAAATATGCTGGTGCACGTAATATTACTTTTACAACGAATGGCAGCCTAACCGATCGGATTATATTTACATTAGAAAAATTATGTAAAGAATATCCATTTGTGGATTTTAGAATTGGGCTTTCTATTGATGGTCTTGAAGAAAAACATGATGCAATTCGTGGTATGCAGGGCGCATTCCAGAAAGCCGAACATACCTTTCATGAGATAAAAAAACTGCAAAAACATTTTTTTAATCTTCACTTATCAATAAATACTGTTGCTTCGAAGTATAACAAAGATAGTCTTAAAAAATTTATAGATTATGCTGTGGAAAATCTTTGGTGTGATGATCACTCATTAACTTTGGTTAGAGGCATTACCAGAGGGCAGGATGCTAAAAATATTAGCCCTTTAGAGTATCAAAATCTTGTGTCTTACTTTGAGAGGCGAAAGGCTGGGAAATTTCAAGCAGAAACTTTCCATAAAAAGCTTTTGAAATTTATAGAAACTGAAACAAGAGCTATTGTGAACAAAACTTTCCAAGAGAATGCTTTTCAAATTACATGTGTCGCCGGCATGAAGCTGGCTGTGCTATATGACTCTGGAAGCCTTTATCCCTGTGAGATTATTCAAACTCTCAATTGGCCCGAAAGCGTGAAAAAGAATTTCGGTGGCAATTTTGAGATCGGCAATGTACGAGATTTTGATTACAATGTTAATGCCATGATTAAGTCAGGAAGAGGTAAAGCATTATACGAATTTATTGTTAGTTCTAAATGTTTTTGTACATTTGAATGTAGTATTGCCGCCAGCATAGTTTTTAATCTCAGGACCTTATTAAAAACTGTATTTTCTCCATTGTCCTCTAAAGCATACCTTGCAAGGAAAATGTAAGTAAAGATGAGCAAATTAGTTTATTTTTTATTATCTATAGCTGTTGCATTGTTGTTCTCTGTATCAACTGGTATTATTATAACGATTATATTTGGTATTATTACTGGTTATGTTATTTGTAAAAAAGCTAAAAATTATGAAGAGAAAAACTTCTTAAGAAATATTTACTTTATAGTTTACATTTTAGGCATTGCAATTGCGATGGTCCATTTTTATTTGGCTGCTATTATTAAAAATGACTCTGACCTCATAGGTGATGCGTCTGCCTATTCATCTCATGGAGCGTATATTGCAGAGGTATTGACAAATAAAAAAGTTAATGTAGAAAAAAATTATACAGATATGGAAGAATTATATCTGGTTCGCAATATTTATAAGGGGAAATTGCCTCCTTATGGTATATATAGAATGGATTTTATGACTTATCTGAATGGTTTTTTCTATGCGTTTTTTGGTTACTCACCACTTATGATAAAATTTTTAAATTCAATCTTAGGGATTATTGGTTGTTTTTTGATTTATTTTTGGATTAAAGATACATTTGGTGAAAAACAGGCAAAAATTGCCTTGCTTTTAATCCTTTTTTTACCCTCGCGGCTTATTTGGTCAACCTCAGGAGCAAAAGATACTTTAGTTTTCTTTGCCTTTTCTCTTGCTTTATTTTTATTTTTTAAATTGAATAAAAAGATTGGTTTATTATGGACATGTGCTATCTTATTTGCTGCCTGTGTCAAGTACGATTTTGTTTATATTTTTTTAGCATTTATTATAGCGATATGCTTGTTAAAAAGGAAAGAAATAATTAGCTTGTTGACCAGCTTTATATTAATAAAATTAGCATTTATCTTAATTCATGAAGTTAGACCGCAGTTTTTCTGGCCATTTATTATTGCTTTAGGTATTGCTTCATTTGTGTTAATAAAACGTGGTAAAAGTATATTAATATTCAGCATGGTTGTTTTATCATTATTTTTACATCCCAAGATTGATATGAATTTTATTAAAGCACAATATCAAGCCATAACTGACGAAGTGATTGGCACACATAGGGGCAGATCACAACAGTATTATGTTAAATCGCAATACAAAATATATCCTGATAGATTTTATAACAAAAATATCTCGATATATAGGTCACCTATAACTTTAAATGAATTATTCATCTCATATCTAATTGGAATGAGTTACCATTATTTTTCTCCCTTTCCATGGGAATTAAGTACTAAAAATATGCTAATTGGATATATTCAAATGCCTGTAATCTACTTGTTATTGCCATTTATAGCAATAGGAATAATTATTGGATTTAGACACCACAAGAGAGAGACCATGGCATATTTATTTTTCATTTTTATTATATCGAGTATCGTTGCAATGGCTTCAGGTAATGTCGGATCACTTTTCAGGCATAGGGATATGGTAATGCCCTTTTTTATAGCTTTTGGAGCGATTGGACTGACTAAGATATTTACTATGCGTCATCAGTAGTGTCCGCTAAAAATTAAAAAAGCATGGCTTGCAGACCTCATTTATGGGATAATTGGAGTTACCAAAACCCAATACCAATAAGGAGGAACAAGCCATGCATAAACTTGGA
>Ga0209343_10005742_pt1 | contig 14960 bp, 12 predicted proteins | sample RifCSPlowO2_02_FD_184026 | JGI IMG/M metagenome (GOLD analysis project Ga0209343, IMG submission 184026) | Groundwater microbial communities from Rifle, Colorado - Rifle CSP2_plank lowO2_0.2 (SPAdes) (version 2) | ecosystem: Environmental > Aquatic > Deep subsurface > Groundwater | place... | reverse complement strand
CGGGCTGCGCGTTTCACAAGCGCTGCCCGAAGGCGGATGCGCGCTGTGAGAGTGAGCTGCCTTTGTTGCGGCCTCTGGAAGGTCGGCAGGTGGCTTGCCACCACGTCTGAGTCTTCCAGTTTTGAGTGGGGCGATGGCCTCCTTCGGCGCTCGGACCGGGCTGGCAGGGGCAGGTGGTCCGGGTGTTCGTTCTCCGTCCCACCTCGCGGGTGTCTGCACGGGCGCGCACCCACCCCTTCTTCAACACCGTGGTGGCTTACGTCCGTGTGGGCAACCGCGAATGGGGACTGCGCCCGCTCACCCAAACCACCTGCCCCCGAAGTGATGGCCGTGCGAATCAGCAGGCACGCCATCGGCCTGCGCGAGGTGCTGGCTCACCAGTCCCCGGCCCCCTTCGCAAGGCTCAAGCGTTGAACTGCAGCGCCGCCAGCCCCGCGTACACGCCGCCCTGCGCCACCAGCTGCGCGTGCGTGCCTTGTTCCACCAGCCGGCCGTGGTCGAGCACCACGATGTGGTCGGCTTGCTGCACGGTGGCCAGGCGGTGGGCGATGACCAGTGTGGTGCGGTCTTTCATGGCCGATTCCAGCGCGGCCTGCACCATGCGTTCGCTCTGCGCGTCCAGCGCGCTGGTGGCTTCGTCCAGCAACAGCAGCGGCGGGTTCTTCAACATGGCGCGCGCGATCGCGATGCGCTGGCGCTGCCCGCCCGAGAGGCGCACACCGCGCTCGCCGAGAAAGGTGTTGTAGCCCTCGGGCAGCTGGGCGATGAACTCGTCGGCAAAAGCCGCGTGGGCCGCGGCGCGCACCTCATCGTCGCTGGCGCCGGGCTTGCCGTAGCGGATGTTTTCCAGTGCACTGCTGGAGAAGATCACCGGATCCTGCGGCACGATGCCGATGTGTGAGCGCAACTCGTGCAGGCTCAGCTGGTGGATGGGCACGCCATCCAGTGCGATCACCCCCGAGGCTGGGTCGTAGTAACGCAGCAGCAGGCCGAACACCGTGCTCTTGCCGGCGCCACTGGGCCCCACCAATGCCACGGTCTGGCCGGGCTTCACTTCGAGTGAAAAACCGGTGAGCGCCGCCTGGGCCGGGCGTGACGGGTAGTGGAATGTGATGTCCTCAAACCGCAGCGCGCTGCCGCCCTGTGGTGTGACCGCTGGCACCGGCGCCCCGGGCGACTGCACCGGGGACTCCAGGCTCAGCAACTCCATCAGACGCTCGCTTGCGCCCGCGGCGCGTAGCAGGTCGCCGTAGACCTCGCCCAGCACGGCCACCGCGCCGGCGAGGATGATGATGTAGACGACGGTCTGTCCCAGGTGGCCGGCGGTGATCTCGCCCGCAATGACCGCCTGCGTGCCCTGGTACAGGCCCCACAGCAGCAGGGCCGCCGTGCTGATGATGATGAAAGCCACCAGCCCGGCGCGCGCGCGGCTGCGCTTGACCGCGGTGCCGAAGGCCTGCTCGGTCGAGTCGGAAAAACGCTGCGCCTCGCGGTCTTCGGCGGTGTAGCTCTGCACGATGGGGATCGCGTTCAGCACCTCGGCGGCGATCGCGTTGGAGTCGGCCACGCGGTCCTGGCTGGCGCGCGAGAGTTTGCGCACGCGCCGGCCGAACCACATGCTCGGCAGCACCACCAGCAGGATGATCAACGACACCTGCAGCATCACATAGGGGTTGGTCCAGACCAGCATCACCACCGCGCCCACGCCCATGAAGGCGTTGCGCAGGCCCATGGAGAGCGACGAGCCGACGACCGTTTGCACCAGTGTCGTGTCGGTCGTCAGGCGGCTCAGCACCTCGCCGGTTTGTGTGGTCTCAAAGAATTGCGGGCTCTGGCGCAGCACGTGGCTGTAGACCGCGTTGCGCAGGTTCGCGGTGATGCGCTCGCCCAGCCAGCTCACCAGGTAGAAACGCGCGGCCGAGAACAAGCCCAGCGCGACCGCCACACCAAACAGCTGCACAAAATGCCCGCGCAGCGCCACCGCCTGCGTGCCGCGATCGCCCGACACCAGACCACCATCGATCAGGTGGCGCAGTGCCACCGGGAACAGCAGCGTCGCCGCAGCGGCGCCGATCAGGAACAGGATCGCCAACCCGATCTGCAACCGGTACGGTCGCATGAATGGCCGCAGGCCGCCGAGCGCGGTGGGGGTGGTGGATTTGGGGCGTTCGGTGGGTGCGGCAGCGGTCATGGAAGGAGTGTGCCGGGTTTTGTCTTGCTTCACCCGGGATCACCTTGGGCGCGGGGCGGCGGCTGGTCTGCCGTGCTACAGCACCACTGCGCTGACGATCAGGAAGTAGGTCAGCAGGCTCAGCAGGTCCTGCACGATGGTGGCCAGCGGGCCGCTGCCGTAGGCCGGGTCACTGCCCAGCCGGCCCAACAGCCAGGGCAGCGCCAGCCCGATGGTGGTGGCGATTCCGCCCGCCGCCACCAGCGCACCCGACACCGCGAAAGCCAGCGACCAGTCGCCAAAGGCCAGCCACACGGCGGGCAGCGTCAAACCACCCAGCACCAGCCCGATCAGCACGCCGGTGCGCAATTCGCCACCGATCAGCGTGGACAGGCGGGCGTGGCTCAGCGAGAGCCCGCGCACCGCCACCGCTTCGGTCTGTGTGCCGATGGCGTCGGCCAGGTACACCAGTCCGGGCACGAAGAACGCGATCGCCGGATTCACTGACAGCGCGCGCTCGAACCTGACCACGATGAAGGTTGCCAGCACGCTGCCCACCAAGCCCAGCAACAGCCAGGGCAGCCGGTGCCGCAGGCGCCGCAGGGGCGGCTCTTCGATCGCCTCCCGCGCATGCAGTGTCTCGCGCGTGATGCCGGCGAAGCGGTGGATGTCTTCCACGTGTTCGCGCCGCAGGATGTGCAGCAGCGCGGGCGCCGGCACCACGCCCAACAGGCGCCCCTGGGCGTCGGTCACCGGGATCGCACTGAGTTCGTGGTGCAGCGCCAGCGAGGCCACACGTTCCTGGTCGGTTTCGTCGTGCACCTTGGGAAAGTGGAGGTTGGCGACCTGGCCAACCCGTGTGTCACGGGGCAGTGCGAGCAGGGCTGCCAGCGGCACGACGCCCACCAGGTGGTCACCGGCATCGAGCACGCACACCAGGTCGATGCATTCGCTGGGCTGCGCCAGCAGCGCGTCCAGCACCTCGGCCACCGTCTGGTCTGGCCTGGCCCGGGGCACATCGGCCACCGCATGGCGTGCCGCGGTTTCGTTGTGGCGCGACGCGCGCGGGTCCTGTTCGGTGCGGGGGCGGGTCGCGGCGGAGGCGTCGGGTTTCGACATGGGGCTCTTTTCCGTGGTCGAGCGTGTGATCACTCGCTGTGCGGAGTCTAGGCGCCCGGGGCGTCATTCGCTGGCGGGTCCCAGCGCGAACGGGTCAGGCGTGAGCGTGCGCCAGCGGACCCGAGATGCGGGCGTGGACCTGCTCCAGATCGGCGATGAGCGCGTCCACCTGCGCCATGAAATCGTTGCGGCTGGCGAGCGGGCTTTGTGTGATTAACGCGGTGGAGCGTTCGGCCAGCGCCTGCTCGCCCGCCTGACGGGCCCAGCGCCGCACTTCGCAGTAGGTCAACAAGGCCAGACGACTCATGTCTCCACTGCGGCGAGCGTGTTGCAGGTCGCCGAGAAGATCCTCGAGACTGAGCTGGATGGGCGCGGTGGAAGCGGTCATGTTGCAGTGCAGCATATCCTTGTTTTCGCAAACGTGCTGATCCATTCGTCGGCTGATCTGCATTCAGCGCACATGGCAGGGTCTGCGGGCGCAAGCGGCTGGACAAAGAGGCGGGGTCCGCCCCGCGGTCACACCACCACGCGGGCCCAGACGCCTTGGCTGGTACCCGGCGTGCAAGGCCGGCGGCGTGTCTTGAGCGGCTCGTCCTTCGGCGGGTGTGCCGCAAGCTCCCGGTCCATGCCGTTGTGGATGACCCGGGCCAGTCCACCGACCTGTCGCGCAAAGGCCTCCATCACATCGTCCAGCGAAATGATGCCGCTGAGGCGGTCCGTACTGTCGGTCACCAGAAGTCGGCGCACGCCTCTGTCCTGCATGGCGGTGACCGCCTGCTCAAGGCTGGCATTTTCGGCAATCAGCGTGAGGTCCACGTGGGCCAGATCGCCCACTTCCGCATCCAGCTCCAGCGGCGTGCGGGCCAGTGCGTCGATGACCAGATCGCGGTCGGTCACGAGGCCACACACCTGCTCGCCTTGGGCATCGGTGCAGGTGACGACAAGCATTCCCACATGGTGATCGCGCATCATGCGCGCGGCCTCAATGAGCGTGCGCTGTGCATCGATGGTGACGATGTCACGTCTGCAGATGGTGCTGACTTGCATGGGGACCTCCTGAGGGATCCGTATTTGGTGGAGTGATTTAACGCGTCATCCTGCGCCTTTCGATGGGCTTGGAATTGCGTTCAATCAACGGATGGCGTTTCAACAAAAAGGAAGGCCCGCCAACCCTGACGGGTGGCGGACCCCATGAAATTCCCCGTTGTCGTGTGTGACCGTTGTGCGGGCTCAAGAAGGCCGCCTCCCCATGTGGCGTCGGAGAAACCACGGCCTTCCCCTCCGATGGGAACCCTTATCTGACCGTTGGTGCGTGGACTTGCATCACATCCCCCATCAACGAGGGCAGTGTGCAGCGACCGGGGCGCGGGGCATTGAGCAGGCTCAATCCCGTCGCTGATTTTTCGGCCAGCCCTGCGTGCCGGGCTGGCGCGGGCATGTGGTGGGCCGGCACGCGGGAGCGAACGGGTGCGGGTGCCTCCATGGGCCGCCGGGTGCTGCGGGCGAAGGCACTGAGTCCGTCCATGTCCCGTATCTCGACCTCGCGGGCGCACACCTGGATCAGACCCAGCGCGGAGAGGGCGGAGAAGCTGCGGCTGACCGTCTCGTGCGCCACCCCCAGCAGACTGGAAATCTCGCGTCGGCCCATGCGCAGGAGAAAACGGCGCGGTGACTGGCCGCAGTCCGCCATGCGCCGGGCATGCTGGATCAGGAAGCGTGCGAGCCGCACCTCGGACGCGACCGCCGCCATGATGTCCACCAGTTCGCGGCTGCGCGCCAGGGTGAGACTGCCGGACCGTTGCAGCATCAGGCCAAAGGAAGGAAGCGCTTCACACAGCTGCGGAATGTCGCACCTCGTCACCACATAGACGGTGGACTCCTCCAGGGCAGAAATGGCCACCGGGTACGTCTCCATGCAAAGGGCATCAAATCCCAGAACCTCGCTGCGGAGGGCAAAGGCCAGCACCTGCTCGTAGCCGTCCTCGTCGGTCCGGAAGACCTTGAAGGTGCCTGCGCACACGAAGAAGAGGGCCTCGGCCGGTGCACCTTCGTGCACCAGGCTCTCGCCAGCGTGCACCTTGCGAAGGGTCACCGGCATGCGCGCAGCGTCGTCCGAGGGGGCGACCGGAACACCGGTCATCCGCAGCAGATCGGCGATCGTGGTCGTTCCCTGTCGAGTCTGAAAAGGACCACGTTTCATGCGCTGGGGGTCGATCCGGCCGGGATCTGTGCTGTTCATCTGGAACTCCTAGCGGTCTTTTCAACTATTTCGATAGCCTCCAGCATGGAATAGATTGAACATTCCGACTATCAGACTCGGCATTCAGATGAACACGGAAGAAAAGACACTGTGCGGGGTATTTATCCTGCAGGGGGTAGGAGTATTCTGGCTGGTGGATGTTGGTTCTGGTGTGGGCACTGGTCTCCCGTGAATTTGATCATTCACGCTGGCAGATTGGCTCAACCAGGAGGGCGAGGGTCCACTATGATGAAAATCTAAAGGAAGTCCTGCATGCACAACCCCCTTCTTCCCGAGGATCCCCTGGGACTGGATCCTGTGATCCAGTCCGGTGCGATCCATGCCGCACTGGAAGGCATCGTCACCATCGACGAGGCGATGCACATTGTGATGATCAACCCGGCCGCGCAGCGCATGTTTGGCCGGGAGGCCGCGCAGGTGCTGGGCCAGGATCTGTCGGTCCTGATTCCGGGTGCCTTGCGCGAACGGCACACGGCGCATGTGCAGGCGTTCATGGCTTCTGGCGTGATCGAAAGTCCGATGCGCCCGCTGGGACCGCTCGCGGGGTTGCGCGCGGACGGCTCGGAGTTCCCGCTGGAGGCCGCCATCTGCCAGGTGGACGCCGCCAGCAAGCTGGGTGGCCATCGCTATTTCACGGCGATGCTGCGCGACCTGAGCAACGAGCAGAAGCTCGCGGCCCAGGTGGACCAGCTCAATCGCCGGATGCGCTCGCTGTTTGACTTGCTGCCCGTGGCGATCTGGATCACGGAAGGGGACTTGGTGGTCTATGCCAACAAGGCCTGCGCCCGGCTGTTTGGCGTGGCGGAACGGGAAAGCCTCGCCGGTCAGTCGATGTATGCGCTGCTGCACCCCGCCACCCACGAGCTGGTTCGGGAAAAGGTGGCCCATGCGCTGACCCTGGAGGAAGAGGTGCTGGCCATGCACGGAAAGATTGCCCGGCGCGATGGCTCGTCCCGGGATGTCGAGATGGTGGTCGCGGCGCTGCCGGATCACTCGCGCACCCTGGTGCAGATGGTGATCTCCGACATCACGGAACAGTCGCAGGAGCGGCAGGCGTTGCTGGCGTCGCGTCGCACCCTGCGGGATCTCGCCGCGAGCCTGGTGGACACGCGGGAAGAGGAGCGGCGGCGCATTGCCCGCGAGCTGCACGATGAGCTGGGCCAGCGGCTCACGGCACTGAAGCTGGAGCTGTCGGCGCTGGAGGGCATCGGAACGCCCTGCATCCATTCGGCGCGCGTGCAATCCATGATCCGGATGGTGGACGACACGGTGGCCGCCACGCGCCGGATTTCCCTGGACTTGCGCCCGCTGATGCTCGACGACCTGGGCCTGAGTGCCGCCATCGAGTGGCTGGCCCAGGAAACCGAGCGACGTTCCGGGTTGCAGGTGGCGCTGCGCTGCGACCCGCTGCCGGACCTGATACCGCAGAAGATCCTGACGACGCTCTACCGCATCGTGCAGGAGGCACTGACCAACATCGTGCGCCACGCACGCGCCACCCGCGTGGCGATTTCGATGGTCCACGCGGGATCGTCCATCGAGCTGCGTGTCGAAGACAACGGTGCCGGATTTCCCGGCAAGCCGCTGCGGGTGCCGAAAAAATCGTTTGGCCTGATCGGCATCCGCGAGCGAGTGCTCATGCTCGGCGGAGAATTGAGCCTGGGCAACCTGCCGGGTGGCGGTGCGGCTATGGTCGTGAAGCTGCCGCTGTCCGACATGGACGGCGCCGGATATCCGCTGGAACGCGCATCGAGCCCGCCGCTTCCGGATGCCGGAACCTTCCTCCCCACTGACGCGAAGCCCTGAGCCATGCCGTCCCTGCGCAACACCCCGGAAGGGCTTGCCGAAAAACTGGCCCATGAACTGCATGCCCACCAGATCGAGCTGGAATCGCAGAATGAAGAGCTGCGGCGCACACAGTCCGATCTGGCGGCCGCGCGCGATCGTTACCTGGACCTGTTCGACTTCGCACCGGTGGGCTATTTCACCCTCGACCGCAGCGGTGTCATCCTGGAGTGCAACCTGACCGGTGCTGCGCTGCTGGGGGGACACCGCGCCGTGCTGAAGGGGTGCAGTTTCTCGCGCTTTGTGTCGCCATCCGACGGTGATCGTTGGCACCTGTTCACCCGTGAGGTGCTGGGCGAAGACGGGCCACACCGCATCGAGCTGGCGCTGTGCGGTGCGGACAATCCGGAGGCCTGGCACGGCCAGGTCGATTGCCAGCAGATGGTGCTGCCGGGCCAGGAGCTGACGTTGTGGGTGACGCTGACGAACATCACCGATCGGGTCCGGGCTGACGTTGACCGCCGGATCGCGGCCCTGGACGCGGATGCGCGCGAGCTCGAGCGCCAGCGGGTGGCGCTGGCGTTGCACGAAGACCTGGGGCAACGCCTGAGCGCGTTGAAGATGGATCTGGTGAGCCTGTCGCCCGACGAAGACAAATCGACCTGCCGTGAGCGCCTCGACACCATGCTGGCTTCGCTCGACCAGGCCATGTCCACCGTGCGCCGCATCACGCAGGACCTCAGGCCGCCCATGCTCAGCGATCTGGGGCTGTCCGCGGCCATCGAATGGCTCGCGCACGATACCGCCCGCCGCCTGGGGCTGTCGTTCACGCTGTCGCTGGACCCGGAGGCCCCCGACATGGGCGACCCCACCCGGCTGGCGCTCTACCGCTTCGTCCAGCAGGCCATTTCGCTGCTGGTGCTCGACGCGGGCTGCTCCGAGCTTCACCTCGGAACCCAGTGCGCACCCGGCCGGTTCGTGCTGGTGCTGCGTTCGCGGTGGCAGAGCCAGTCCTTGGCCGGCACGCCGTCGCTGGACCCGGATGCCGCCCGCATCCTGGAGCACCGGGCACGCACCTTGGGCAGCAGCCTGGTGATCGACCTGCCGCGCGATCCCCGGGGCTGGATCCATCTGGAACTGGTCGTGCCCCTGGCAGAGTGGTCAGGCACCGATGCATTACACGGAGATGGCCGATGATCGAACCTTCTCTGAAGACCTTGCTCAGCCTGTTGCTGGTCGACGACCACACGGTGGTGCGTGAAGGGCTCAAGCGCCTGATCGACCCGCAGGCCAACCAGTGGAGCATCACCGAAGCCGGCACCGGCTTCCAGGCGCTCGAGTGTCTGCGCCGCCAGACCTTTGACCTGGCCATTGTTGACCTGTCCATGCCGGGCATGAGCGGGCTGGAGCTGACGCGCCGCATCAAGAGCGAGTTCCCGTCGGTGGCGGTGCTGGTGCTCACGATGCACAGCGAGGAGCAGTACGCCATCCGTGCGCTGCAGGCGGGCGCCAACGGTTATGTGACCAAGGACAGCGCGGCCACCGAGCTGGTGACCGCCGTGCGCAAGGTGGCCTCGGGCGGGGTGTTCCTGTCGGCGCAGCTGGCCGAGCGGGTGGTGCAGCAGCTCAACGGCCAGAGCCCCGTGCCCGACCTCCAGGCGCTGACCAACCGGGAACTCGACATCCTTCAGCGCATCGTGAGCGGCCAGCGCCCGGTGGACATCGCCAACGCGCTGCACCTGTCGATCAAAACCGTGAGCACACACAAGAAGCGGATCCAGGAAAAACTCAAACTCGACAGCACGGCCGCGCTGATCCGTTTTGGGCTGGAAAACCGGCTGGGCAGCGACGTCATCGATCCGGTTGTCGGTGACAATTGAAACTCCAGGCAGGTCCCCAGGCGCGGGCAGCGGGCATCCGAAGGCTTTGAGAGGTGTGATGACAACCCACAAGAAACCGGCCGCGAGCACATCCGGCGACACCGTCCCGGGGGCTGCACGCGACGCCGGCGGGGCCGCCCACCCGGCCTTCAGCAGTTTTCCCGTGGTGGCGATCGGTGCTTCAGCTGGCGGGCTGGAGGCCTTCGAGCAGTTCTTCCGCGCGATGCCGGCCGACAGCGGCATGGGTTTTGTACTGGTCCAGCACCTGGACCCCACGCACACCAGCATCCTGTCGGAAATTTTGCAGCGCAGCACGGCCATGCCGGTGGTCGAGGCGGGCCAGCAGATGCCGATCGAACCCAACCGCGTGTACGTGATACCACCCGCTCACGACATGGTGGTCGTGCGCGGCGCGCTGAGCCTGAGCGTGTCGTCGCGGCAGCGCGGCGGGCAGATGCCGATCGACCGCTTCTTCCGCTCTCTGGCCGAAGACCAGGGCGAGTACGCGGTCGGCATCGTGTTGTCCGGCACCGGCACCGACGGTACCCTGGGCCTGCGGGCCATCCATGGCGCCGGCGGGCTGTGCCTGGTGCAGGACCCGGCCACCGCCAAATACGAGGGCATGCCCGCCAGCGCCATCCAGGCCGGTTTCGCCACCCAGGTGCTGGCGGTGCAAGACATGCCCAAGGCGCTGGACGCTGACGCGCGGCTGCGCCGCCTCATCCTGCAGAACGAGAGCGTCACCACGGCGGACAAGCGCCTGGCACGTGTGCTGGTGCGTCTGCGCGCGGCCACCGGCCACGATTTTTCCCAGTACAAGAAGAGCACGCTGGGCCGTCGCATTGCGCGGCGTATGGCCCAGCACGGGCTGGTGGACATCCCGGCCTACGAGCACTACCTCGCCGAACATCCGGGCGAGGTGCAGGCGCTGTTTCACGAACTGTTGATCAACGTCACCAGCTTCTTCCGCGATCCCGACATCTTCGGCTACCTGAAGGCGAACGTGCTGCCCGGTCTGCTGGCGGAGCGCGCGGTGGGTGACCCGCTGCGCATCTGGGTCGCCGGCTGTGCCACAGGGGAAGAGGCTTATTCGCTGGCGATGCTTCTGCGCGAGCTGGCGGATGAGCAGCACCTGGACCTGCCGGTGCAGATCTACAGCACCGACATCGATGCCGAGGCCATCGCCATCGGCCGCGCCGGCCTGTACCCGCCCAACATCGCCGAAGACGTGTCGCCCGAGCGCCTGCGCCGGTTTTTCCTGAAGGAAGACAAGGGCTACCGCGTGCGCAAGGAGATCCGCGAGATGGTGATCTTTGCGCTGCAAAGCGTGATCAAGGACCCGCCGTTCACCCGGCTCGATGTGCTCTCGTGCCGCAACCTGCTGATCTACCTCGAACCCGAGCTGCAGGACCGGCTGATGCCGATCTTTCACTACGCGCTCAAGCCCGGCGGCGTGTTGTGCCTGTCGCCCTCGGAAAGCATCGGCGGCCACCAGGACCTGTTTGAAACGGTCGAACGCAAGTTCAACCTCTACCGCGCCAAGTCCACCCTGGCCTCGCGCCGGGCCCTGCTCAGCAGCCGCATCGCCTGGACCCCCGATGGCATTGCACCGGAGTCCGGCGCAGCCAGCCCTCGGCTGCTGCGCGAAACCACGGTGGGTGATCTGGCGCGGCGCGCGCTGCTGCAGACCTTTGCGCCGGCCTCGGTGCTCACCGAACTCAACGGCGACATCCTCTACGTGCACGGCGAAACAGGCAAATACCTGCGCCTGGCGCCGGGCCAGCCGTCGAACAACATTCTGGACATGGCGCGCGAAGGCCTGCAGCTGGAGCTGCGCGAGGCCATGCACCGGGCGCAGACCGAGGGCCTGCCGACGCTGGACCGCGAGATCACCGTGCACAGCCCCGACGAGACCCAGCCGGTGGGCCTGAGCGTGCGGGTGCTGTCCAGGTCTGGCCAGGGCCACAAATTGCTGCTGGTGAGCTTTCGCGACATCGAACGGCCGGTGGCCCGCCGCGGCGTGCGCAGAAGCAAGTCGGGCCTGTCCGCCGAAGCCCTGCGGATCGAGGAACTCGAACGCGAACTGGTGCTGAGCAAGCAGGGCATGGGCGCGATGGTCGAGGAACAGCAGGCGTCCAATGAAGAACTGCAGAGCACCAACGAGGAGCTGCAGAGCACCAACGAGGAGCTGCAGTCCACCAACGAAGAACTGGAAACCTCCAAGGAGGAACTGCAGTCGGTCAACGAAGAGCTGGTCACGGTCAACTCCGAGCTGCAGAGCAAGGTCGAGCAGCTGACCAGCATGCAGGACGACATGAAGAACCTGCTGGACAACATCAGCGTGGGTGCGATCTTTCTGGACCGTGAGCTGATGATCCGCCGTTTCACGCACGGCGCCACCAGCGTGTACCGCCTGGTGGCCACCGACCTGGGCCGCCCGCTGGCCGACATCCGCAGCGAACTCCGGGATGTGGACCTGCTGGCGGACGCACGCACTGTGCTGGACACATTGGCACCTATCGAGCGTGAGGTGCAGACCGGAAGCACGTGGTACCTGGCGCGCATACAGCCCTACCGCACCATGGACAACGTGATCGACGGCGTGGTGCTCACCTTCAACGACGTGACCGAGCGGGTGCAGGCCATCGCCGCCCGCCGCGCCCGCGACCTGGCAGAAGCCATCGTGGACACGGTGCGCGAACCGCTGGTGGTGCTGGACCGGCAGCTGCATGTGGTCGCCGTCAACCGCGCGTACGTGAGTTGTTTTGGCGGCCCTGCGTCCGGGCTGCTGGGCCACAGTTTCTATGCGGTCGGTGGACGGCTGTGGGACGTCGCACCCATGCACGATCTGCTGGACACGGTGCCACCCGCGGAACGCACATTCGAGGCCCGTGAACTGACCCATGTGATCCCCGGGATGGGGCCGCAGAACCTGCGGCTTTCCGCGCGGCGGGTGACCGAGAAAGGGGGGAGCACCGAGCTGTTGTTGTTGAGCATCGAGGTGCTGCCGGATCATCCACCACAGACCTGAACGGCAGGCAACGGCACAGAACGCCAGCGAGGCTCAGGTCTTGAGCAGGGCGACCACCTCCTCATCCGTCACCTGGGGGAAGTGGCGGTAGTGTTGGCCGACGGCCTCGAAATCCGGCGGTGTGAGCAGGCAGACGACCTCGTCGGCCATGGGCCGGATGAGTTCCAGCGCCTCGGGCGATGAGACCGGGACGGCGCAGACCAGTTTGAGGGGCTGGCGCTGGCGCAGGCCGTGCAGGGCTGCAATCATGGTGGCGCCGGTGGCGAGGCCATCATCCACCACGATAACGGTTCGCCCGGCCGGATTCACAGGCGTGCGCAGCGGCGAATACATCGCGCGGCGCGAGCGCAGGATTTGAAGCTGGTGCTGCTTCTCTTCGGCGATGTAGTCCGGGTCGGCACCGGTCGAAGCGGCGTAGGGGGCGATGGTGGTCCAGCCGCTTTCGTCCACCGCGCCGATGGCCAGTTCGGGCTGGAAGGGCGCGCGCAGCTTGCGCACGAGCACCACGTCGAGTTCACCTTCCAGCCGCTCGGCGAGCAGCTTGCCCATGGGCACGGCGCCGCGGGGGATGGCCAGCACCAGCGGGTGCTGGCCGCGGTAGGCCGCCAGGCGGGCGGCGAGCTGACGGGCGGCCTCTTCGCGGTCCTGGAACATGAAGGACTCCTTTCAAACGGTTCGGCCTGCGGGGGGCGTTTGCAGCAGCTGGACGCTGAAGTCCGGCTCGTACGGGGGGACATGGCATTCGACGATGTCGGTGGGCGCGACCTCCAGCCGCAGGCCCACCACATCCGCATGCAGCGGCAGCACGGTCACGCAGCGGTCGGCCAGCACCGCCACGCGGATCGCCGCTGGCCGCTTGCGGGCCAGCCAGTCCACCACCTTCAGGATCGAATGCCCGGTGTAGAGCACGTCGTCCACCACCAGCAGGGTGTGGCCGCTCAGGTCCAGTGCGGCATGGCGCGGCTCTTCGGTGAGCTGTGTGTCGGGATACAGCAGCGTGAGGTCGTCGGCGTAACGTTTGACGGACAGGTCCAGCCGCAGTGGCGGGGGCAGGCCATGGCGCTGCGCCATGCACTGCGTCAGGCGGTCGGCCAGCGGAGCACCCCGGCGCAACACGCCCACGATCGCCACCGGACCGCGTTCGCGCAGCAGACCGGCCGCGTGCTGCGCCATGCTGTCCATGACGGTGTCGAGTCTGGCGCTGTCATAGAGACAGGTTCGGGCGTCTGGTGGGGTGGTCATTGGCACGCTTTGCACTGGCTCGCTAGCCAACGCCGTGGACCAGGTGCTGTTCGAACCATTCTGAGGCCAGCGCTGCCACGCTGTCCAGCGTGCCCGGCTCCTCAAACAGGTGGGTCGCGCCGGGCACCACCTCCAGGCGCTTGGGCCCCTTGAGCAGACGCAGTGCTTGGTGGTTGAGCTCCAGCACCTCTTCGTCGCGCCCGCCGACGATCAGCAGCGTGGGGGCCTGCACATGGGGCAACCATGCGAGCGCCAGATCGGGGCGCCCACCGCGCGACACCACGGCCGCCACCCGCTGGGGCTTCTGCGCGGCGGCCACCAAGGCGGCGGCCGCGCCGGTGCTGGCGCCGAACAGACCCAGACGCAGGCCGGCCAGCTCTTCGCGCTGTTCCACCCAGCGCATGGCATGGACGACCCGCTGCGCGAGCAGGGGGATGTCAAACACCAGGCGCCGGTCCCGCGACTCTTCCTCGGTCAGCAGATCGAACAACAGCGTGGCCAGCCCATGCTGCTGCAACTGCTGCGCCACCCATCGGTTGCGGGTGCTCAGGCGGCTGCTGCCGCTGCCATGGGAAAACAGCACCAGGCCCACGGCCCGGGGTGGGATCGACAGATCGCCGGGCAGGGCAGGGCCCTGCAGGATCACCGCTTCGTTGAGCACGGCATTGCCCATGTCAGAAGTCCGGCAAGGCCGGGCCGGGCAAGCCCGGTTCGGGGTTGTTTCTCGGCGCAGGCGCGTTGGCGATCATGCAGTCGGTGGTCAGCACCAGGCTGGCGATGGAGCCCGCGTTCTGCAGCGCCAGCCGCGTGACCTTGGCCGGATCGATCACACCCATCTGCAGCAGGTCACCATAGACACGCGTGGCCGCGTTGTAGCCGTAGGCCGGCTCGGCCGAATCGTCGATGCGCTGCAGAACCACCGAGGGCTCGTCACCCGCATTGCGGGTGATGCACCGCAGCGGCTCCTCCAGCGCCTGCGCAATGAGCCGGATGCCCGAGTCGTGGTCCAGCGAGGTGCCGTGCAACTGCGCCAGCACGCGTCGCGCGCGCAGCAAGGCCACACCACCACCGGGCACGATGCCCTCTTCGATGGCCGCGCGCGTGGCGTGCAGCGCGTCCTCGACGCGGATCTTGCGTTCCTTCAGCTCGGTCTCGGTGGCCGCGCCCACCTTGATCAGTGCCACGCCACCTGAGAGCTTGGAGATGCGCTCTTCCAGCTTTTCCTTGTCGTAGTCGCTGGTGGCCGCCTCGCGTTCCTTGCGGATGCTGGCCACGCGTTCCTGGATCGCCTGCGTGGTGCCGGCGCCACCGATCACCGTGGTGTCGTCCTTGCCGACTTCCACCCGTTTGGCGCGCCCCAGATCGGAGAGCTTGGCTTTCGCCAGCGTCAGGCCCAGTTCGTCGCTGATCACGGTGCCGCCGGTGAGCACGGCGATGTCCTGCAGCATGGCCTTGCGCCGGTCGCCAAAGCCG
>Ga0209343_10005741_pt1 | contig 14961 bp, 17 predicted proteins | sample RifCSPlowO2_02_FD_184026 | JGI IMG/M metagenome (GOLD analysis project Ga0209343, IMG submission 184026) | Groundwater microbial communities from Rifle, Colorado - Rifle CSP2_plank lowO2_0.2 (SPAdes) (version 2) | ecosystem: Environmental > Aquatic > Deep subsurface > Groundwater | place... | reverse complement strand
TATGGTCATTCTGTCAAACTCTTTGGTGTAACTCAGGGTAAACAATAATCCCCCAACCATAGTGGCTGGGGGATATTGACTACCTCAGAGCGTATTCCTCTAAGAAGCTTTCGATTACGATCTGGCGTTCCCATTCATCGAGAGCGAAGCGCGCCATATTGAAGAGCGCGTCCTCGCGCTCGTACGTGGGTAACAACCGCGGTCTTCCGTAGAAATCGCTTCGGCGTATCCGTTTTTTCCTTGTTTGAAATTCTTCTTTCCAAAATGAGAAAGCGGCGGCGCGTTGATCGATTCCATAACCGGAAATTTCTTCGAGAAAACGTCTGAACTCTTTTTCTTTTTTCACTAATTCATCTATAGTGTTGTTGAGGAGCGGATCGACCTTGCTGGGTGGGCCGCTCCTTTTTGTATTGAGCGGCCCTCCCTTTAGGCCAATATCACTTTTTACCATATTTTCTCTAACCTGTCAAATTCTATAAAAATAAAAGGACGGGTTTTAAGACCCGCCCAGTTGTATACGATGTATACATACAAAGAACTCTGATTACACGATTTCTACTTCTTCAACTCAATTCCAAACCTGTCGCATTGATCTACCTGCCATTTGAACTCCGCTGTGGCTCCCGCTTTTTGCCATCTTTCACATTCTGGTTTTTCTACTATTTGTGCCAAGCCGGTATCAGCGGCAAGCACGCAGAGTCCGAAAACAACGAGGAATAAAAAGAAGTTAACTAACTTTTGAATGAAACTCATATATTTTATAGAAACCGTCTCGTGCTTATGAGGCGGTTTCAAAAATTAATTATTTATTTTTAATTTTTTCGACATGTGCCTCATAAGGCGTTAATAGGTTGTAAAGGAAGTGGAGACGGGGTGTAGGGCCCGGTTCTGGAATCACTTATAGTTCCGGAACGCATCATTCACCCCGTCTTCCAACTTACGAATGCCGATGATCTATTAATAAATCATCGTGTATTATGTATACCACACTTCCTTATACTTGTCAATGACCCTTAGAAATAAAAAGGCAGGCCACAATAGCCTGCCTCTCACTGCTGAAATACGTTTTCTATCCCTTTAATTTAGCCTTTGTCGAGTTCATTGAACTCGTACTCGGGCACCTTCGTATCTAAACTCATTGTATAGGATATAGAAAAGATCCCTTGAGCGTCCGAGCCTTCGCTTCGTACTGTGTATGATTTGTTTTCGTGGAGAATACCGTGCCACAGAAAACGACTTGTCCCGATTCCTATCGATGAGTATTCCATCGGTTTTTTATCACTACTCCACGTACTATATGTTCTTCCGTCTTTGTATTCTGTGTAACTTGATGACGTGAAGTACCATTTTCCTTTGATGAAATCGTTCTCATTCAACTCCATCTCTAAGGAATAATACGTGGGATTTGCTGAACGTCTCATTTCGAATGTAAACGGATAAGCATCAAACTTATCCTGGTTGTGTTCTTTTCTTGTGCATCTGTAGTCATATTTTCCAGTTTCCTCGTACGACTTGAAGATACACAATGATACTTTCGGTTCTATTATCCTATTTACATCCTCCGTCCAGTTGATCTTCAGAAGATCAACATCTTCGGCCCTGATACATACGGGATCGCTTGTAATGTCGACTGTATTGATACTGATCGTGACGTAACATTCTGGTTCGTTTCCAGCTTCATCAATACGGGATCTTATGTTCCCTTGAGCTACAGCCACCGCTTCCTTATACGCGGTTTGCGCAAGTTTTTCGCTTGGGCGGATGTGTCGCAGGTACGTTCTTGCATACCCTGTCGCTTCAGAAACCTTCTCGTATTTTTCGAAGTAATGCGTGATTGGTTGACTCATTTCCATTACTTCGACTTTTACGAATCGAACTTCCTCGGAGGCGGCAGAAGCCTTTTCTGTTGAGACTCCGAAGATTGTAATCGCGAGTGCGATTACGAATGAGAAAACGATTGTCTTCTTCATATAGCATACCTTTCTTTTTTCCCTAGTTTTCTAAAAAACTGGGAAATTAACGTTGTATTAACGATTATGTATTCGTACATAGTGCACGCAGAAGTTTTCAACCATTCTTGGATTCAAGCGATAGAAACGCTTGTACTTCTCCTGGCACTGTAATTGTGCTTGTAGATCTGCTATCTGCGCGAGGAGTTCGTCAATCGTCTCTTGGATCTCCTCGACCGTCTGTCCGCTTTGGACCGCTTTGTTTTCTTCAAAGCTGTTTCCTGCGAATGCCGGGGTTGAGCTTATTACACTTCCCGTAAACAGTATTCCCATGAGGGTAGCGTACATAAACTTTCTCATATATGTATTCAGCTACTATTTTATAAATTATCAATGTACCAAGGTTGTCGAGACCCTGATACATTGATCGATCTCGACGACCTTTATGGGCAATAGACTACCATACTCTCACCTTTTTGTCAATTACTATAAATTAACTGGGGAAGACGGTTTGCGGTTGCCTTCCCCAAGATTCATCATTGCCTTCGGACCATTGAAGGTTCGGAAACAATAGATTTCTCAAACGATGGTGAAACGAGTTTCCATACAACCCATAGGGTCGTATATTTTTTCCAATTAATCTTGGGTTGCGTCCAAGCGTAACGGACGGAGTGCGATGGGATAGATTCGATTGAATCTCGTGGAGTTTCGACGGTTTCTTCGATGCCATCAACGAACTTTGCTGTCTTGATCGCAAGAGGGGTTTTGAGTGTTGAATCGGCATAGAGAGTCGCTTCAAGTTTTCCAGCTACGTTGTAGCCGTTTTGATTCGAGATTCGTACCCACAGTTGGGGTACGTCAGTTGAATCTGTTTCCCAGTATGCTCCGCCGTGGAGCCATGATTCAGAAAACTGAATCATTTTTGGTTCTTCGTTTTTCACGAAGATCCTTGCACAACTAAGATTTAGAAAAAGGGTGGCGGCTAGTAAGAATCTTTCAAGTTTCACTTTTCACCTCGTTGGTTTAGTAAAGAACAGTTGTTGTTTTGTCTTTATTATTATAAACGAAAAAACGCCGGGGCGGCGTTTGTTGAAATTCTTTGTGAATTCTTTTGTGGCGTCGCAGGATATTGCGACATTCCCTCACGGGACTGCGATTTTCTATGCTTTACATGTTTAGCATGAAAATCGGGAGCTTACAAAAAGATAATTACTGACTTTTTTGTGGTGTCGCAGGATATTGCGACATCCTACAAAAACATAGTCGCTATGCTCCTTGTTTTTGTGGACCTGGGGGAAATCGTCAGCCCGAGGCTGATCTTCTCCAGAGGCGAGCAGGCGCCTTGGGCGGAAATCCCTAACTCGGCAATGCGTCCCGACGACCAAACACATCTTGTGGACCTAGGCGGAATCGAACCGCCGTCTGTACAATGCGAATGTACCGTTCTGCCACTAGACCATAGGCCCAATTCCTGAATGGGTGTTTGGTGTCGGGGTAAAAATGCCGCGTAATTCCTGGGCAAGGAATTCTATTTTAAAAAATGCTGTATCTTGCCCGTCAAAAACAACATCGCTACTTTTGACCCACTTTACTACAGGCCCCTATCGAACTTTCGATATCATAGACAGTTTTTTCTTTTTTGAAAAGGATAGTTCGACTTCGCTCACCATAAATAAGACGCCCTTTGGGGGCGTCTTCTGCTTCAGGCGTAGACCAGACGATTCAGGAGTTTCTGAGCTTCTATACTTGGTGGTTTCACAGCTTTTCTTTTTTCATGGCCGTTTCCGTTTCCGTTTTGGTAACGGAACATAATGAGTTTCACGCCAGCGTTTAGATCAAAAATATTTCCTTCGTGATCATAGATTATCTGCGCTTTATGTCCGCACCGTTTACAGCTACCGAACGCGTTCGTTGATTTCTGATCTTTTAGTTTTACCGTTTTCTTTCCGTTTCCTTCTCCACACTTGCCGCATGCTACGTAGGGTGGCCAGTGAGCCATATAACCTCCATTGCTTACTTATATATAAGTAAGTTAGGGATAAGCGACCTTTATTTAGAACCTATTTAAGTACCCACATTCTCCTGTACAGCAATTTGTTCGGCTACAAATCTTTCAGCTCTCCTTGAAATAACCCAAGTTATTCCTTTGTCGAGCTTCAAGATTTTCGCCACGAACATCTTGCTGTTCGGAACGAATGAGGATTCTCAAATAGGTTCTGATTATTAAATTACGATTTTTTCAGTAACCCCTCGATACTACTCGGGGTATTTTCACCTTGTTATTTCGGATAGAATTTGTAGGCGAAAATAAAAACGATCCCGTTTGGGATCGATTCTGTAACTTTTGTGACGTTTTCTTATGTCTTACGCTAGTATGTCACCTGAACAAAAACCGATCCCGTTGGGATTCGTAAAGCAAAAGTGCCAAAAATAGTTTTGGCTTACATTTTTTACGACCTTTGGGTTCGTTTGGTTCATTACAATTATCTTATAGCATCTTTTCTATACCGTCAATTATTCCTCTTAACAGACAGAGAGTACCCTTGCGGGTACTCTCTTCATAATGCGGGCGTACCATTACGCGATAGCGAACGTCTGTTGCGAAACGATGTTTTTATTCTCTTTACACTCATGTCTTCTCCTGTATGGAAGAATGGACGAATCGTCGAGCCGCCAGATTGCACACATACCACTTTCGAAGCGATACTTTGTATTTCCTTCCCACCGGATCTCATTCATATGACCCCTATCACATTCGATTTTCTCGAATTTATTTGCCCTCATTCTTCCTAGGATATTATTTTTATCCCTAAGACGACTCGGGGCGTTGTTGGGGTTATTAAGAAATAGATAAATACACGGTTCGCAGAATGGACGTTTAAAACTTTCCTTACTCATATACTTTCCTTTCTTCTATCGCGTCTGCGATAGATTAGGGACGAGCGACCTTTATTAAAGAACAAAAAAGACCGGCTCCTTTCGAGGCCGGTCTTTTTTGTTCTTGCTTCTGGTTTCTAGATTCTTATTCGTTCAAGCGTGAAAGACCGGCCTCCGTTGAGGATAGTAAGGACGACGACCATAATAACGTTTTGGAGTTTTGTTCTTAAACCTGTCTTCATTATTTTCTGAGTATACCGAGTGAATGTTTTTTCGTCAACAAAAAAGACGCCCTATGGCGTCTTGTGCTTTTTCAGAGAAGCGAGAACTATCCGACCCAGGAAAATCGATACCAGGCATATTCTAGGCATACCCAGAAGTACCCTCTGCGCCGATTTCCGCGCTCGTCGTGGATCGGATGATTGCCACTTCCCTGATTTTTCTATCTAAAGAACAAAACATTCTAGGAGCGGAACGCTGTCGTTTCCCCCTGTTTGTTAATTCGAGGGCGACGAGCGTTCCAATCTCAGAATATCTTTTAAGGTGGAGTTACAATACTATCTTTGGTACTTTTCGTCAAGATAATGAAAAGGAGCCCTGGTAAAGGGCTCCGACAAAGTACAAACGATTTTATGAAGAATCGTGAAACTTAGAGATAGTTTTAAAATTACTATAGATGCTTCGTAGCGAGGCATCAGGAGGACTTGTTGTATCATTTCGACAAACGAAATGTATCTTGTGTAGTTTAAAAGTCTGTTTTACTTTTCCGTAAACTACAGAAGATTCATCTTCGTGTTGTCACTTAAAGAACATAGATACAACATCCGCTGGCGCCTCTTTATGAGGTAGCTAGGATTCCGCATTGGATATCCTAACACTTTTATTTTACTCCTTTTTTTGACTCGGTCAAAGGGACTGTGGAGAGTTGGTTTGGGTTGTGATAAGACGGCCTGCTTTATCGAGTAGGCGGGTATATCCGTTATTGTAGAGTTCAGCAATTTCGGTCGGCTCAAGGAGATAGAGAAGTAGTGGCGCTAAGCTTTTGTGTGGAATGTAGATATCTGATTGTTCTTCAACCTTCGGTCGATTTACCACGCCGCCGAATCCAACAAAAACGTCGGCGACATTTTTACAGACAAGATCTGTCACGCTATTCCCTACATAGGCAATCCTTATTCCTTCTTTTTTATGATTTTTGAGCATTTCTGCTTTTCCATTTTCGCCACAGAGGGGTGATGTTTCATTTATACCAGCATATTCCCCGTTTTCATCAAGATAGAGCTCGTTTGCGATGACACGTTCGCGTGGAATTTGGAGCGCCCAGGCAACAGGATCAATGATATGGTGAAAATTTGAAGTAAGAATAAAAACTTCTTTTTCTAAAAGATGCAGGGCGCTTATAACTTCTTTGACATCTTCAACGCACCGTTCGATGTAGGCAGGAATGAGTTTTCTTATCATCGCGTCAGACGGACGGATGATATCCATTTTTTCTTTCAGAATTCCGTCGAACGGAATTTGGCCGTTTATTGAGGCGTCCGTCATTTTTTTTATCTTACCGTGCACGCCCTGCATCTCGGCGAGTATATCCAAGCTTTCACCAGCAACAAGCGTGCTGTCACAATCAAAGAATATTTTATTTATACTTCTTCCCATCTTTGTATATACAATTAAAAACTCCCTTTGTTCGAGGGAGCGTCATTTTTATATATTATCTAATCACGACACTACCCCGACCAGCCTTGAAGCATTGAGGTTGTAACCTTTGTTGTGATTTGGAAATATGTCCGTTTCATTTATGGATATAAGTATAGTTCCGCCTGTTCTTGTGTCAAGCAAACCTTTGCGGAGGTAAAACAAAAAAACCGCCTTGTTATAGCAGTTTTTTGTTTTTTGCTTTATAGCGCCGGCTCGTTTTTCTTCCAGAGTCTTTTCCATTCATCGCTTTCTTTCAAAAGCGGGCAGGCAAATGCGGCGGCATATCCTAACCCGAGTACCATAAGAGCGCCAAGCCAGAGTTCGTACTTACCCTGAATTGTTCCAATCAGAGCATAAAGCGTCCCATACCAGAGTATCGCTTCAAGAATTGCGAGCGCCCATTTTTTCGAAGTCATTTTAGAGTTTATTTTTGAAACTTCGACCTTTTGAAATTACCTTATCGGGTACGTTCGCGTTGTTACGCTCAGTACCTCCTTCGTCTTCACTCAGTCGGGGTGCTGGGAATCGAACCCAGACTACAGACTCCCGAAGCCTGCGTACTACCACTATACGACACCCCGTATGTTATTAATTATTTCTTGAAGAGCCACTTAGGCTAAAAAAGGTTTCCTGTTTTCGCGGCTGTCGGTCCTTTCGGATCTCCTTTATATAAGGATTTCTTTCTCTTATTGTAGGGGACCTCTGCAGGTGAGGATAAGCGATGGATGGCTATTTGGCAAATATACATTCCCGGGTAGAGCAACACAGGAAGACCGGAATGGTTTGATATTTCAAGTGTAATTGGTCCGTCGAAACCCGGATCGACGAAGCCGGCGGTATGCACGAGGATTCCCATTCTCGCGAGCGTGCTTTTTCCTTCAACACGAAGTACAAGATCATTCGGCACCCGCATTTGTTCTTTTGTTGCGGCAAGCACGAACGAACGTGGATGCAGGATAAACGGGTCGCCTTCTTTGAGAGTCACTTTGTCCATAAGGTCTGTCGGAAGACCTTTTCTTGGATCGAGCTCAAGATTACGTTCGGGACGAAAAATAAGAAACGTATTGTCGAGTTTTAAATCAACTGAGGCCGGACCTATCTGATCCGAATTGAGCGCGGGCGTAAATACTAATTTCCCTTCGTTTATAACTACCTTAATATCTCTGTCTGACAACATAGTTATTTCACATAATATTTCTTCTTCATTTCTTCTTCAACACCGGACTCAAATTCTTCCTTTCGCTTTTTTGCCGCTTCGGCCATTGTTTCAAGTTCGGCTTCAGTTCTTTTATTTAATTCTTTTGCTTGTTCTTCGAGCCATTCTTTTTCGTTTTTCTTTGGGTTATCAAGTATTTCTTCGAGGAGCACGGCAAGAATTTTTCCTACCTTTGGTCCGGGTTCGATATTGAGAAGTTTCATCAGGTCATTTCCGTTTATTTTTATCATCTTTGGGGAGATCGGATCGGTCTTTACCTTTTCTATCATGAATTTCAGATGGCGAAGTTTGTAAGGAACGGCTTTCGGAACGCCGGAGCCGATACGATCGGCTTCGCGAACTTTCAAAAGATCTTCAATACACTCCGTGCCGACTCGGCTTATAAACCGGCGAACACCGGCTTCACTTACTTCTCCCACGTTGTAATAAAAGAGATGATACCGAACAAGATGTGTTACGTATTCGATTACGCGTTTTGGAAATCGAAGACGATTTAAAATATCGTATGTCATCCTGCCGCCCACAACTTCGTGATTATAGAATGTCGAATCTGGCCCGTCCCCTGCTTTTGTGCGCGGCTTTCCTACATCGTGCAAGAGCGAGGCAAGACGGATTTCGAGCGAGTAATCGTTTTGCGCGGCGTAATCAAGCGCGCGAACGTTATGTTCGAAAACTGTATAGATATGGTGTTTATTTTGCCCTATACCAATACCTTCGCGAAGTTCTTTTACGATATATTCGAGAAGACCGAGTTTTTCGAGCATATAGATTCCACGAGCCGAACCGCCATCGGAAGCTAATATGATCTTTATAAATTCATCGCGGATGCGTTCTTTCGCGATTACTCGAAGGAGACCGGCTTGTTTTTTAATCGCGCTTTCTGTTTTTGGTTCGATTTCAAAATTTAATTGCACGGCAAATCGAATAGCGCGCATCAAACGAAGCGCGTCTTCTTGAAATCGTCCTTCGGGGTCGCGGACGGCGCGGATGATTTTATCTTTTAGATCTTTTTCGCCATTCCATGGATCGATATAGTTGCCGTCCTTATCGAGCGCGATTGCGTTTACCGTAAAGTCTCGGCGAGCAAGATCTTCTTCAATTGTGTTTGTGAATTCGATGACGTCGGGATGGCGGTAATCGGAGTATTTTTCTTCCCGCCGGAGCGTTGTGACTTCTACAATCGCAAGCGTTGCGTCTTCAGCTCCTGTTTTTACTCCAACTGTGCCGAAAGTGTTTTCGTAGATGCTTTCGGGAAATAGTTTTTGGATTTCGGGCGGCTTCGCGTTTGTCGCAACATCCCAATCTTTCGGTTTACGTTTGAGCAATAAATCACGGACACATCCGCCGACGATGTACGTTTCGAAACCCTCTTTTCCCAGAGTTTTGAGGATTGATTTTATTTCTTGTGGGATTTCGACCTTCACGCTTTTTATTATACCCTTCCTATTGTTTTTAGGTTATGGGGACGGTAGAGTATTTTGAAGCCCTCGTAGTCTAACGGATAAAACGCGAGCCTTCGAAGCTCGATTTGGGGGTTCGATTCCCTCCGGGGGCACATTATATTATCTCGGCAGAGCCTCGATCAAAAAATTGTCCCTTCGGGAATTCCTGGGTTTCTTTTGAAACCCGTCCCGCAGTACTGCGGGACCCCTCCGGGGGCACATAGTACACAAGAATATAGAATATTGAATATAGGGGTACAGGAAACGAAGCAGTTGATTTTAATTAAAAAGAAAACGCAAAGATCGTAGTTTATAAAAAAATAATTTTTGCGTTTATGAGCCCCGATTGTTCGGGGGTTTTTCTTCTGGAGCGAAGAGCGCGACGGCACCAACCGCCACAAGGATTACGCCTGTGATGGCATATGAAATACTTCCGATCCAGAAGATACTTAAATCAAGACCGAACCCTACAATGAGGGCAATAAGGCCAAAGATTTTCATTGGTTTTTTCTCCTTTTTGTAAGAACTATTTTCCGGCGAAATGGTATGCTTTTTTCAATAAAAAAGAAAGGATGATAGTATCCTTTCTTTTTCTTTATTCTATTTACTTTTTTTACTAAAGTCCTAGTAAACCGAAAAATACTTGAAGAATAAATGCGGTTGGATAGAGAGGAAACAAGAGTGATTCGGGTGACGGTGGAGGCACTGATTCTTGTACTGGTTCAGAAGGCGGAGAGGGCTGTGTTGGATAATTCCCGTCTGGAGAAGCAGAAGAATATGGTTCGTTGGGGTATTGGTAGTTTTGATATTGTTCCCCTTCTGGCGGCTTTGGATAATTTCCATCAGGATACATCATCTTATATTGTTCGGGCGTCATTGTTCCTTGTTGGGGTTGCGTCGGCATCTTGTTTTGCATTTGCTCGCGATACTGCATCTCCATTTCCTGGCGATATTTTAAACACTCCTCTTCTGAGTTGCAGGGAAGATTCTGTGTTGGATATGGTCGCACATTACCTTCATATGGCATTATATTTCTTTGCATCATTTGTTCTTCCGCGGGTTTAGATCCTTGGCATGCTTCGGGTTTTTCGGAGCAATATTTTTGACATTCTTCAGGGGTACGGCATTCTCCGGGACCGACAAATTCCCGCATTGGCATTTGGGGATTCTGATATTGCATTCTGCCTTGTATTCCTTCTTCGCCAAAGGGTGTTTGTGATGGCGCGAATGCCTTGCACTCTTCGGGATTACTTGCGCAGTACTCTTTACATTCGGCTTCACCCTTACAGCCGCCGGGGCCTTGAAACTCTCCGCCGAATGGAGGCATTCCTTCTTGACCTTCCGGTGGTTTCATAAACTGCTCGAAACAAGAGCGCATCTTTTCGCCGATCTCGGGACCGCCAAAGAATTCTCCAGAATCAAGTTTCGTAAGAATATCTTCGCCGACAACTGACTTGAGACACGTTGCTACTTCTGGCGGGGCTTGGGTTAACGCTTCTTTTATTTTTGATTTACCTTCGTCCATCCGACGAATATCCTCTTCTTTTAGGAAGCCGTTCTCTTTAGCGAAGCGGAAACATTCTTCCCCATGTGCTGAATCATTACAATAGTTTTCACACGCGCGACCGCGGCAACCGCCTGGTCCTTTACCGCCAGTTTTACGAGCCATTTCCAATTGATCAGCCGGAATTAGGTTATGTTCGGCGGCGAAATTAAGACATGATTCAAAATTTTCTTCTTTTTCGCAAAAAGCTTCGCATTCATTTTTTCCTTTACAGCCGCCGGGACCCTTGCCGCCCGTTTTTCTTACCATCTCAGCTTCCTTTGGATCCATAAATCCCGCGGCTTCGGCAAAGGCGATACACTCTTCAACGTGTTCTCCGCTTTCACAATATGCTTCGCACGTTTCTTTATTTTTACAGCCACCCGGCATTTTCGCGCCTTTTTGAAGCGCATTTTTAATCTTTTTTGCTTCTTCGAGTTCTTCTTGTTCCATTAAGCCGTTCTGTTCGGCAAAGGCAACGCATTCTTCGATATGGCTTACATCACTGCAGTATGCTTCACAGGATGTGTGGCTTGTACAGCCGCCGGGACCAATTTTTACTTTGGCAAATTTTCTTCCTTTTTCTATTTCGTTTTCGGAGAGTAGATCATATTTTTCGGCGAAGTTAAGACATGCATCAATGTTTTCTGATTTTTCGCAGTACGCCATACATTCTTCTTTATTGGCACAACTTCCGAGTTCGGCAATGGGATATACAATATCGGTTTCGCTTTCTGCCGTAGCAGTTCCTATTGAAATAATAACGAACGCAATCGTGATGCTTCCGATTAGAATACCTAGACTTGTTTTAAAACAGTTATAGCGTTTCATTTTTATTCGAATGGATTTTTATATTCTTTATACGGATTAGCTTTTTCAACCGGATTTAATTCTGGGAGCTTACCTTCTACGGGGTTTGAAATAACTGTTTCACTGGTAATCAAGGATTCAGAAAGCGAATCAAGCGCTTGATTAGTTTCTTCATTTGCCTGTTGCGTTTCCTCGTTTTGTCTTTGTGATACATACCAGTAGCCGACACCAAGGAGTATGATAACAACGAATACACTGCCGATTGCGATTAATTGTTTTTGAGAAAATTTTTGTGGTTCCATAGGTCTTTTCAAATTATATCAGATTCAGTAGAATAGCGAAGTAAATTTCTCCACTGTACTTACGCACTCATAGCCCATCCGCCGGCTGGCGGAGGTAGAGTAGTTCCCTCTCGTCGAGAATAAACATAATTATATGCACCCATAGCTCAGTTGGTAGAGCAGCTCCCTCTTAAGGAGATGGTCCCAGGTTCGATCCCTGGTGGGTGCACAATATAAGAAGAATATAGGATATAGAAGTTGGTATAGAGGGGGATAAGAATTAGAAAACATTCAACTTTATTTTTATGGATAAAAAAGGACTTCATCTTTCTCAGGGTTTCTTATCAACTCAAGATACGGTACGGCCGGTATTTGGCGAAGCGCACGAAGGCGAGGTTTTTAGAAAAACGATTTCTACGGTTATTCAACGCGCGAGTGATGGCAAATTTTTATTTCTTAAATGGAAACAATTTAATTGGATTGCGCCCGTTATTGGAGGAATTGAAGATGGTGAAACTCCGGAATACGCGGCAGAGCGGGAGGTATTAGAAGAAGCCGGTTTAAAGACAAAAGCCGTGAGACGGCTTGGAGGCGAATTTGAAGCTCATTTTTTTGCTGAAAATAAAAACGAGTGGCGATATAGGGTAGACCAGCCCATTTTATTAGAAATTATAAGTGAGGCCATCCCGGACACTGAGGGAAAAGAAAAGTTTGATGTATTATGGCTTACCGCTGATGAAGCTCTGAGGATGAATACATTTGACTACAATGTTCTTGGACTCAAACGATTTCTTAGTAAGAATGACGCGTATGCCGGATAAGGCCGTTCTTTAGAATAAAAATTCTTCTTGACAGTATTACCTAGAGATTGTATATAGAACTTCATAAAGGTTCCTTAAATTTTATTAATATTTTTTACGTTTATGGATAATCACTATCCGAAACCGTTAACTGAAGTCGCAAGACTTCTTGGTCTTTTTATGAAAGTAGGAGCGCCGCGTGGTTATCTCTCGCGCCTTAGCAACTCCAAATCATTCGAGGCTTGGCTCCGCAGAGATATCACTCGTTATCGGACTGAACGTCGTCGTCCTCTTACTCCGCGCGACTTTCGATCCCAGAGACGAGCATCCGTACCCGATCTCAGACCAGCTGTTACGTCTTCTATTCAAAATCGTGGGGAAGCTATGACTTCTCGCGATCCGCGGCATGATTTTGTTAATCCCGGACCGCCGAGACATTAACGTACAGATATAGACAAACCCGCTTCATAAGCGGGTTTTGTGTTGGAAACTGTTTAGTGTTTCACGAAGAGGCGTACTGTTTTTTGGGCGGTCTGTTCCCCGCTTGAATTGTATATTCTATAGACAATTGTGTAGGGACCTTCGCCGTTCCATATCCAGTCATCAAATATTATTTTTGCCTGATGGTATTTTCCTGAAACTTCCATTTCTTTTTCTCCCTGGCTATCAACTTCATACGTTGCCCGATAGATGTCCGGATCAACATCTTCAACAAATATCTTGAGTTTCTTTTCTCCCGATATCTTTCCTCCGTCTTTCGGGTGCTCGACTTCGATGAGCGCAGGAAATTCTGTTTCATCGGGTGGTAAAACCGGTAAGATATCAAAGACAATTCCGTAATTCGGGAAATTATTTGTCACAAGCAGAAGCGCGAGTAACCTGAGTGAAGCACCATAATATGTTTCCGTTGTCATACTTACTAAACGCTCCGCCATTTCTGCCGTGAAAAGCGGATTTTTTGACGCTTTACTTCCAGCCGCGATACCAGCGGCGAAGGCGGCATCAAAGTAATTTACGATCGGTGCGCCATCTAATCTATATCCGCTTCGCAGTATTTCTTCGTTCGCGAAGAATTCCATCATCGGATCCATAACTTCCATGGCGCGCGGATCACCACTCCAGATCCAGTCGAGGGCGATACGCCACGGAACACGAATTGCGTTGTAGGAGAAATTATCTTTATTACTATTCCAGGTAATTCTTTCTGAAGATGTTCCGTTTATCGTTGTCCACTCTGGTAGTAACCCAGTTTCCGGATGACGAGCGCGTTTCATGATTTCGTAACATGTCTCGATTACTTTGTACCACCCTTCATTTTGCGTAAAACGCGCAAACTCACGATAATACGCAGGAGCATAATACGAGGGGTTTGTTGCGTCAGATCCACCCCAAACATCGCCGGGCTTTAAAACATATGTTTCTAGCTCGACTTCATACGTGTAGATTGCGTTAATGTATGCACGCGCTTCGGTTTCATACACCTTCCATCGTTTTGAAGCCGCGAGCAGGGCGTATCCAATGTCCTCATCAGCATCGGTTGCGGCATTTTTTCCTGTAATCACACCACTCTTGTCGATTTTCCAATGCATTAAACCACGCTCGTCTTTGTAGAATTCGACATAGCGCCATAACTTTTCGAATGTGTCGCGGTCGTCGTTGTAGAGCGCGAGCAACATTCCATATCCTTGTGCTTCGGAGACTGTTACATTGTCATTTTCCGGTTGGATAACACGGAGCGAGCCGGATGGAGCACCATTTGCAGAGACAAATCTTTGTTTCCATGTTTGGTATTCACTTGCAAGCGAAATATCTGCTATCCCTGCGGCTTGTACGAAGCTTCCTCCTAGAATGTTCACCAAGAAAGTACTTATAAATATGCCTATAATTAGCTTTTTCATAGTATTGTATTGTACCATATGCGTTTTTTAGCGCGGGATCGTGAGTATTTGGCCGATTGAAATCACGTCGGGGTCTATAAGGTTATTTATTTTCTGGATCTTTCGGTATTCACTCGCATCTTTATAGTATTTTTTTGCGATTCCGGAGAGTGTTTCGTCGGCTACAACTTTATGGACTATCAATTCCTCTTGTTGTTTTTCTTCATTCTCTTTAATCTCGGGCAGATATTCCGCTTGATATACATGGAGCCAGAGGTTCGCTGAGAATTGCCGTTTGTCGAGTTTTGTGAGGTGAAAATCGAAATATTGTTTTGTTTGCAACGCACCCACAAGATCAAGGCCGACAAGTAAAAATATTCGGCGATGATTGCCCTTTATTATTTCCGCGTCTTTCGCAAGTTCTTCTTCTGTGACTTGAGGGATTCCCCCTTTTCGTTTGTCCCAGAT
>Ga0209343_10005737_pt1 | contig 14967 bp, 20 predicted proteins | sample RifCSPlowO2_02_FD_184026 | JGI IMG/M metagenome (GOLD analysis project Ga0209343, IMG submission 184026) | Groundwater microbial communities from Rifle, Colorado - Rifle CSP2_plank lowO2_0.2 (SPAdes) (version 2) | ecosystem: Environmental > Aquatic > Deep subsurface > Groundwater | place... | reverse complement strand
CTTGTCACCGCTAGAGTACTTTACGGCTACCCGTGGTACCAGAAAATCGCTGATCGATATCGCTCTGAGGACTGCCGATTCAGGCTACCTGACACGGCGCCTGGTTGATGTCGCTCAGGATGTTTTCACGGTCGAACACGATGTTGAAGATCCGGGTTTCCCAGTTTACCGTAGTGACTCTGAAATCATTAACGTCAGTTTTGGCGCCCGCCTGGCCGGCCGTTTTGCCGCTGAAAACATTAAACGGCAGGTTAAAGCCGGTGAGCTGGTTACCCCAGAAATTGCCGCTGCTATTGAAGCTGATGAATCTATCCAAGTCGTGAAGATTATGAGCGTTTTGTCCTGCACCTCGCTGCGCGGCGTCAGCCAAAAGTCCTATGGCATTGACCTGGCTACAGGTGAGCTAGTCGCCAATGATTATCCAATCGGTGTTATTGCCGCCCAAAGCATTGGCGAACCCGGCACCCAGCTGAGCTTGGACTCCAAGCACCGGGCCGGGGCAGTTACGGCCGGTGATGATGTAACCCAAGGTCTGACCCGTGTGGAAGAGCTTTTGGAAGTCCGTACGCCAAAAGGCCAGGCCTATCTGACCGATATTACCGGCACAGTTAACGCCTGGGAAGAGGATGATGAATATATTGTTCAAGTGACAGCTAAAAAACAAAAACCGGTGGAAATTTCGATCGCTGATCGCACACCCAAAGTCAAGACTGGCGACGAAGTTAACATCGGTGACGTCATTGCCGCTAACGAAGACGGCAGTGAGCCGGTGGCGGCTACCATGGTCGGCAAAGTTAAGCTTGATGGTTCGACGGTTATTATTGCCCCGACTGCCAAAAGTGTGGTTCGCTATGAGATCCCCGGCTTTAAACAACTGCTGGTCAAAGACGGTGAGACGGTTGAAGCCGGCCAGCGTCTGACTAATGGTTCTATTAACCTGCATGAGCTAGTGCGCTTACAAGGTATTGAAGCGACTCAGCGCTACATCATGAATGAGGTGCTCTACATCTTCGCATCACAAGGTCAGACGATTGCCGATAAACACCTGGAGGTTATCGTCCGTCAAATGTTCAGCCGGGTCCAGATTGAAGATTCCGGTGACAGTCAATTCATAACCGGTGACATAGTCAGTAAGTTAGCTGTTGTCGAAACTAACGAGAAGTTAGCGAAGAGGAAAAAACCGGTTAAGTACAACCAGCTGCTGCTGGGTATTACCAAGGCTTCACTGTCGACTGATTCGTTCCTGTCAGCCGCCTCGTTCCAAGACACCACCCGTGTCCTGATCGCCGCTGCCACCAGTGGCAAAGTCGACCATCTTTATGGCCTTAAAGAAAACGTTATTTTAGGCCGCTTAATACCTGTCGGTACCGGTGCCCGCCGCTTGCGCGATAAAGCAACAGCAGAGGAGGCAGCAGTTGCCTCTAAAGGGTAAATTTGCTAGGATTGTAGCTTATGCCAACAGTTAACCAATTAGTTAGGAAATCACGTAAAATGCCTGGCACTAAGACCAAGTCACCGGCCTTGCAGCGGGTGGTTAATAACCTAAAGACCAGGAGCTATGATAAACCCGCACCGTTTAAGCGCGGCGTCTGTATCCGTGTGACCACCAAAACCCCTAAGAAGCCTAACTCAGCTCTTAGGAAAGTAGCACGCGTAAGACTGACAAACGGTCACGAAGTCTGGGCTTACATTGGTGGCGAAGGCCACAACCTGCAGGAACACGCCGTGGTACTGGTTAGAGGTGGACGAGTGAAAGACTTACCTGGTGTACGTTACCATATTGTTCGTGGCAATCTTGATTTACAAGGCGTCCAAGATCGTAAGCAGGGCCGTAGTAAGTATGGAACGAAGAAGGGTAAATAGTATGAGCGGCGGTATGGAAATACGACTTGAAACACCTGGCCACGATCACAGTGAAGATGTTGAATATGCCAGGGATTTGTGGGAACGTTGTGACAGGGGTGAGGTGCATCCGGACGATCTGAGCTTGAGTGATCTAATGGTGCTTACGCACCACTATCCTGAGACTTTTAGAAAGATGGTCGGATAGCATAATGCCACGTAAGACTACTAAATCTCTAGTGAGAGATGTTGAGCCAGACCGCCTTTATAACAGTAAGCAAATTGCTAAGGTTATTAACCGCGTCATGCTGGATGGCAAGAAACAGCTAGCCGAACGATTAGTTTATGGTGGCATGCAAAAAGCCGCCGATAAGCTTAAAGTCCAAAACCCATTAGAAGTTTTCGAACAAGCAATGAAAAACATCCAGCCGCACCTGGAAACCCGTTCCCGCCGGGTTGGTGGCGCTAATTACCAAATTCCCTTTGAAGTTAAGGGACAACGCCAACAGCACCTGACCATTATGTGGTTTGTACAGGCAGCTCGTGATCGCAAGGGTATTAGTATGGAAGACCGCATTGCCCATGAACTGATGGATGCCTATAACAATACCGGCGCGGCCGTTAAGAAAAAAGAAGACGTCCATAAAATGGCTGAGGCTAACCGGGCCTTTGCGCATTTTGCGAGGAGTTAAAATGGAGCTTAAGGACCATGTATCTAGATTAGAAGAGCAACATTATGCTCTGCGAAGTGCACTTAATGCCTCAGCAGAAGCCTCGGATAAACATCCAATAAACTTTTTACATCCAGATGTTTTTAGGACAAATGGTGGATTGGCCCGAGAAATAGGCAAAACATCACTCGAATTTGTAAGATTAATTCCCCATGTTCATGAAATGTACCTAATACATAAAGGTAAATTGCCAAAAATTGAATAATAAATATGGCAGATAAGCAATATAATTTAGAACAAGTTAGGAATATCGGCATCATTGCCCATATTGATGCGGGCAAGACTACGACCACCGAAGCTATTTTGTATCGTACCGGCCTAAAACACAAAATTGGCGAGGTTCATGAAGGCGACACTACCACTGACTGGATGGCCCAGGAGAAAGAGCGCGGTATTACCATTACGGCTGCTGCCGTTACCTGTTTTTGGAAAGACAAGAAGATCAATATTATCGATACCCCGGGCCACATCGACTTCACGGTTGAAGTTGAGCGCTCACTGCGGGTTTTGGATGGTGCGGTGGTGGTCTTTGACGGCAAGATGGGCGTCGAAAGCCAGTCCGAAACTGTTTGGCGCCAGGCTGACAAGTACAATGTGCCGCGTATTTGTTTTATCAATAAGGTTAACCAGACCGGCGGTGAATTCTACAAAAGCCTGGACAGTATCCACCACCGTCTTTCTAAGCGAGCCTTTCCGATTCACCTGCCTATTGGTTTTGAGCAATCGGTCAATGGTCTAGTCGACCTTATTACCATGAAAGCCTACACCTACAAGGACTTTGCCGATAAAAACTTAACCGAGACCGAAGTCCCGGCCGATATGCTGGACAAGGCTAAAAAATACCGCTCTTTACTGGTTGAAAACGCCGTCGCCGAAGATGAAAAAATGTTGGAAAAGTATTTCAAGGTTGGTGAGGCAGGCCTGAGCGAAGAAGATATACGCTCGGCTATCCGGACGGCTGTTTTGACGGGTAAGTTCTTCGCCGTAACCGGTGGTGACGGCCGCGGCGTAATCGTTGAAAAACTGCTTGACGCTATAACAGATTTTCTGCCGAGTCCGCTTGACCGTGGCTCTACTTGGGGCGTTAACCCCAAAAATGGCGATGAAATTGAGCGCCAGCCGGACGGGGCTGAACCGTTTACCGCTTTGGCCTTTAAGATCGCGACCGACCCCTTTGTCGGTAAGTTGGCCTTCTTCCGGGTTTATTCTGGTAAAGTCATCGCCGGCAGCTACATCTTAAACAGTTCAACTGGCGATAAAGAGCGCATTGGCCGCATTGTACGGATGCACGCCAATAAACGTGAAGACGTTAGCGAAGTTGATGCCGGTGACATCGCCGCTATTGTTGGTCTCAAAGGCACCACCACCGGTAATACTCTGTGTGATCCGGCCCATCCGATAGTCCTGGAAAGCATTACCTTCCCAGAGCCGCCGGTCAGTATCGCCATTGAGCCTAAGACCAAAGCCGACCAGGAAAAGATGGGCATTGCCCTGCAGCGTCTGGCTGAAGAGGACCCGACTTTTAGGATTAAAGTCGATCATGAGACCGGCCAGACCATTATCTCTGGTATGGGTGAGTTGCATTTGGAGATCATTGTCGATCGCATGAAGCGTGAATTTACGGTTGAGGCTAACGTTGGTGCACCCCAGGTGGCTTACCGTGAAACAATCCGTAAAGATGCCGTTGAATCCGAAGGCAAGTTCATTCGCCAGAGCGGTGGCCGGGGTCAATATGGCCATGTTTGGCTGCGCCTGAGTCAGAATGAAGCCGGTAAGGGCTTTGAATTCATCAACAGCATCAAAGGCGGCTCTGTACCTAGTGAATTTATTCCGGCTGTTAAAGCCGGTATTGAGGAAGCTATGGCTAACGGTGTTATTGCCGGCTACCCTGTAGTTGACATTAAAGTTGAGCTTTATGATGGCAGTTACCACGATGTTGATTCATCTGAGATGGCCTTTAAGATCGCCGCCAGCCTGTCGCTGCAAGAAGGTGTTAAAAAAGCCTCACCAGTACTGCTGGAACCAATCATGAAAGTTGTAGTTATCACACCGGAGGATTTCATGGGCGACGTCATTGGTGATCTGAACTCCAAACGAGGGCGGGTTGAGTCTATGGGAGACCTCAGTCCCGGCATCAAGGAAATCACGGCTTATGTGCCGCTGGGTGAAATGTTTGGCTATACCACCAACCTGCGCAGTTCAACCCAGGGACGGGCGTCTAGCTCTATGGAGCTTGACCATTATGCTGATGTGCCGCCTAATGTCGCCGAAGGCATTATTGCCAAGGCCGGCAAATAAATAATTGGCCTCTTTGTTTTGGACAAGCTAGACTTAATTAATGGCTAAAGGTATAGCTCAAAGGGCAATCGAGCAGTTAATTCGCAAGCCAAAGATCTTGCTGCCGCCGTTTTTGGCACTGCGGACTGTCATATCTAAAAGCGACAAAGGTGTCTATGCCAGCTCTGACAGGCTATTTAAGGGCGCGGTATTCGGCCGTGATTCGCTGGTGGTTGCCGAAGACCTGATGACACTGCGCCCGCAATTAGTTAAGCGAATCTTGCTGGCCTTGGCCGCATTGCAGGGGACTAAACACAGTAGCGCTAACGAAGAAGAGCCTGGCAAAATAATTCATGAATATCGTAGCCAAATTGTTGATGGTCGGCATTTAAGTGGAACACCACTGCAGATATTTTACGACTTAAGCAAGCGGTGGGGCGGTAATGACTCAGAACTTATCTATTACGGCTCCGTCGATTCAACGCCGCATTTTATTCGTGCGCTGGGTGAATACTGCAGCTTCTATGGGACCAGGATTCTAACTCGAAAAGTTATCCGCCATGACGGCAGCGAAGCTTCGCTACTACAGATATTAGTCGATGCCCTTGACTGGCTAGAGAAAAAGCTGGCCCATTCAAAAAGCGGCTTAATTGAATACCACGCCCACAATGATGAAGGTATAAAAAACCAAGTCTGGAAGGATTCAAAAGAGTTTTATGTCCATGAAAATGGCCGCTACGTTAACCATTCGCGGCCGGTGGCATCGATAGAGGTCCAGGGCCTGGCCTACGATGCCCTTATGGTGTCAGCTGAACTTTTTGGGCAGCGGTCGCAAGAGCTCAAGAATAAAGCCCGTAAACTCCGAGACCGCACTATTGAGCTGCTGTGGTTGCCCCACAGAAATTACTTTGGGCTGGGAGTCGACTACGATCAAGAGGGCGACCTGCGGATTATCGAAACCCAGACTGCCAACCCGGCTTCGTTGCTCAACTGCGGCTTTTTTAACGACCTGGCTAAAGATGTCAAAGAAAAGTATGTCAGTGATGTTATCCGGAATATTATGGGCACTGAATTTTTGACTGACGCTGGTATACGCAGCCGGGCGCTTAGCGAAGCCAACCTTATTCCGTTTTGGGATTATCACGGCAGTTACGTCAGTTGGCCGAAAGAAACTTTTGATATAAGCAAAGGCCTTCGGCGTCACGGCTTCCCTGAGTTAGCTAAACAGCTGGAGAACCGTCTGCTAAATGTGGTGCGTAAAAGCCGCGGCTATCCGGAATTTTTATATGTCGATCCCAGGGGACGGGTACTTGGGGCCTCTTCTAATGCCCATCGCCACACCCATTCACTACTGGTCAAAAGCACTAATGTACCCGAAAGCATCCAAGCCTGGACGGTGTCGGCAATTGTGGCTATATTAGCCGACCGCCGGCCGGGTATTCGCCTGGGACGCGTCAGGCAAGAGCCGTGGCAGTCAAAGTTAGAAAAAGAGGTCTTGATCCATATCCCTAAAGTCGCGCGGCTTCGGGCTAAAGCCTTGAGCGCCCGTTACCCGGACTATCCCTATAAATTGACAAGGGAATCAAAATGAAAGTAGCCATTGTCGCCGACCCTATTTATCCAGTGCCCCCAAGAGCTTATGGTGGTACCGAAAGAATGATTTTCTATCTGATAAAAGGACTGCTAGAAGCCGGGCATGAGCCGGTACTTTTTGGCCCAGGTGACTCAAAAGTCGATTGCGAAGTAGTGCCGATAGTCAAAAAATCTATAGGTTATCCAAAAACGCTAGCTGGCTTACCGGCCCACAAACTGCGAGTTCAAAGTGTTAAACAACACACTCGCAAGTTGCTCAGAAAACGCCTTAAAAGCTTTGATATTATTCACTCCGAAGGCTTTGATCTTAGGGCCTTTAAGAATTTCCCGAATGTTACTACTTTAAACGGTCCAATTATTTTCAGTGATCTGAAGTACTACCTTGCCCGGAGGGATCTTTACTATGTGTCCATTTCCAAAAACCAGCAGCGGGCTCTGCCGCAGCTCAAATACGCGGGAGTGGTATACAACGGAGAGGACCCGGCAGAGTTCCCAGTAATCGAAAAACCGCAGAACTATTTGTGTTTTATCGGCAGATTTGACAGTGATAAAAACCCTCACTTGGCAATCCAATTAGCCATTAACCTAGGTATGAAAATAAAACTGGCCGGTAAAATTGATTTTTATGGCATTAGCTACTTCAAAGAAGAGGTAGAACCATTTCTAAACCATCCCCTGGTTGAGTTTTTGGGCGAGCTTGACTCGGCTGACCGTACAGAACTTGTGGCCAATGCCAGGTGTAATTTACACCCGACAGGCTTTCGCGAGCCATTTGGCCTAACCATAATGGAAGCAGCTTACTGCGGCACACCAACCTTGGCTATAGAGCGTGGGTCTATGCCGGAACTTATCCGTGAAGGTAAAACCGGCATGCTGGTAGAGGACTTTGTGGAGGGCTACTCACAGATTGAAGCTTGCTTTAAGATGGACAGAAACTATATCGCCCGCCGCACACGGCGGCACTTTAACTACAAAAAAATGGCCGAAGGTTATATCAAAGCCTACAAAAAAGTCATCCGTGAGTTTGATAAACACTATAAATAGTGCTATAATAATTAACTCTAATATACTATGACTGAAACTAGAACCGTTTTTGTGGCCCCGGGCCAGGGTAGTCAACGACCCGACCTGTTCCAGCTTGCCAAGAGGTTTCCAGAAGTACATGAGACCTATGAAGCTGCTGATGAGATCGCCCTAGAACTTTTCGGTCCGAGTAGAGTCGGCGGTAAAAGTATAAGCGAATGGGCAAAGAATGGCACCCAGGATGAACTAGCTACAAATACCGTTATAACTCAACCGCTGATTATCGCAACTTCGATTGGGCTGATCAAATACCTAAGAAGCCGAGAGGACGGTACTACTGCCTATGGACATAGTGTCGGGGAGCTAGCGGCTCTATTCGCAGCGAGCTGCGCTACGGAGGAAGATACTCTGAAATTGTCAATGCTTAGAGGCCTATATTCGCATGAAGCAAGTCTCGCAAGCTCAGGTAAGATGGCAGCTCTTTTGAATGTGCCTCACGACTTCCTCAATAAGATAAAGTTTGGAGAAAAGGAAGGCGTCGTAGTCTCAACGACTAATAACCCTGATCAATTAACCATATCAGGCCGAAAAGAACAGGTAGAGGCTATCGTTGCTGATATAAGGGCAAAATATCAGCAGGTTAGGGGAATGACTAAGGAAGAAAGACGCCAGCTGCCAAACGCAGTTATACTGAAAATAGGTAGCGGATTTCACAGTTTTATGATGAAACCTGCTCAAAAGGCCTATAGGGAATCGCTAGATAGCATAGATATCTCTGTGCCTACTAACATGAATTTCTTCTCGAACTACAGCCATGATTACGAAGGTCACCCAGATACTATTCGCGATCATCTTGAGAGACAACTTATCCACCCGGTAGATTTCTGGAAAGATATAGGCAGGCTGATCGCCGGAGGGCATACGAGAATAGTTGAGGTGGGTCCTAACGGCGTATTGACAGAAGGTTTGAAAGAACAGCAAACAAAGGGTAGATTACCGAAACATGTTCAACTGGTTGCTGCAGAGTCTGAGATTCTAGGTATAGTCTCATAGATCCTTTACAAACAGACTAGTTTTACTCTATAATACCGGTAATCGCATGGGTGGCTATTGCTCACCATGCTAAAATGACAACTAAGATATAAGGAGTTAACCTTTTATGGCAGATTTTGATCGTTCTAAGCCACATATCAACGTCGGTACTATGGGTCATGTTGACCACGGTAAAACTACTCTAACCGCAGCTATTACAGCTGTTTTGGCCAAAAAATTACCTAGTGACATCAATAAGCCGGTCACCTATGACCAAATCGATAGCGCCCCGGAAGAAAAAGCCCGCGGCATTACCATTGCTACCTCACACCAGGAATATGAGACCGAAAAGCGTCACTACGCCCACGTTGATATGCCTGGCCACGCCGACTACATCAAGAACATGATTACCGGTGCTGCCCAGATCGACGGCGCTATTTTAGTTGTCTCGGCGGCTGATGGTCCCATGCCCCAGACTCGTGAGCACGTACTGCTGGCCAAGCAGGTAGGCGTGCCTTCAATCCTGGTTTTTCTGAATAAGATGGACCTGGCTGATCCTGAACTGGTTGAACTGGTTGAAGCAGATGTTCGTGAATTGCTAAAGAAGTACGAGTTTGATGAAAAAGCCCCGATAGTCAAGGGTTCTGCCACTAAGGCGCTGGAGGGCGACGCCCCCAGCCAAGACGCTATTATGGAACTAGTCAAGGCCATGGATGACTATATTCCTGAGCCTAAGCGGGATCTGGAAAAGCCCTTCATGATGGCCATTGAAGACGTCTTCTCCATCAAGGGCCGTGGCACAGTTGCCACCGGCCGAGTGGAAACCGGCGTAGTTAAGGTCAATGAGGAAGTTGAAATCGTCGGTATCCGTCCAACCAAGAAAGTGGTTGTAACTGGTGTAGAAATGTTCAAGAAAAACCTGGATCAAGGCCAAGCCGGTGATAACGTCGGTATTTTACTACGCGGCATTGAACGCGACGACATCGAGCGAGGCCAGGTACTGGCCAAGCCTGGTAGCATCACTCCACATACCGAATTTGACTCAGAGGTTTACATCCTAACCAAGGAAGAAGGCGGCCGTCACACACCATTCTTTAAGGGCTATAAACCACAGTTTTACTTCCGTACAACTGACGTAACTGGCGAAGTCGAATTGCCGACCGACAAAGAAATGGTCATGCCAGGCGACACCGTAACCTTCAAGGTTAAACTGCAATCACCAATCGCTATGGAACAAGGTCTACGTTTTGCTATCCGCGAAGGCGGCCGAACTGTCGGCGCCGGGGTTGTTACGAAAATTGTAAAATAGATTAAATGCCAAAGCCAGAAGAAATCCCAACCCCTGATCAGACTTTCGAGAAGGATTTGGAAGAGTTAATACTAAGCGATCTTGGTATTGGTGTAGATGATCCTCAAGTAGGAACCGATGTCGTTAACAGTATCGCTGAGACCTTACGATCGACGCCAGGAACACTGTCTCATTACATGGCCGAAGCTGAGGAGTGGGAAGCGGCCTGGGGGGCAATGGATGACGAAGAAGAATAATGGCAGACACTAAAAAAGCTGAACCAGAAATCAAGCAGCGGATCAGGATCCGCCTCAAAGCCTATGACCATAAGGTCATTGACCAATCAGCTAAACAGATAGTCGAAACAGCTCTCAGAACCGGCGCTAACATAGCCGGCCCAATACCACTGCCTACCCGTAGAAGTACATTTACGGTTGTTAAAAGTCCCCATGTTTATAAAAAGGGCCGCGAACAGTTTGAAATGCGCGTCCACAAACGTTTAATCGATATCAGTGACCCAACACCTAAGACAATTGATTCGCTTATGAATCTCAGCTTACCCGCCGGCTGCGATGCTGAAATAAAAATGTGAGTTGACCACAATAATGGCTGAAGCTAGGCAAATTTACTCAGACGGATCATATCAGCCCGAGCTAGATGGGTTTCATGAAGCTATGGGTTCTGAGTCCAATGAGTTAAGTACTGAACAAATTGCTCACTTGACTCAGGTTGTCATGGAAGCCAGTGCTATAGCCGGTCAACATCATAGAGAAGACGGAGAGCGAAGAGCTCGTGAAAGAGCAGAAACACTTAGACGAAAAAATAAGGGTGGAATCCCTTGGTATCTAAGGCCATTAGGTACATAGATTTAGTTCAGGGCGACTCCGAAATAAAAAGATAGTTTTTCGAGTACAAGGTTTGTAATATTCACATCAGATTGACACTTGTCAGTTATTTGTGCTAATCTGTTACGGATACAGCTTTCGGGCTGAGTTTTGGTTTGGTTTGTGAGCTAAAATCATTTACCCGAAAAGTGTTCATATCAAATATGAATCAAGTATTAATTACCAATAATTATTTAAAGGGGCGAAACGGCAGTGAAGGCACTGATCACGCGAAAATTAGGCATGACCAGCATCTTGGACGAAAAAGGTGCAGCTATAGCTGTGACCTTACTTTCCGCCAGCCCGAACGTTATTACACAGCTCAAGACAGATGAAACGGATGGCTACGGCGCCGTACAACTAGGTTTTGAAAGCAGTAAACGACCAGCTAAACCCCAGGCTGGTCATTTTAAGCCCTCAAAAACTACACCGAAGCTTACACGAGAGTTCCGCATTACAGGCGAAGATGATACCCAACTAACTGTCGGCGACCATTTGGCCGCCGATTCTTTTGAAGTTGGCGACATCGTTAAGGTCATCGGCATTTCTAAAGGCAAGGGTTTTGCCGGCACTATCAAGCGCCACAATTTTAAACTCGGCCGAAAAACCCATGGTGGGCGTAGTTACCGCCGCCCGGGTTCTATTGGTTCAATGTATCCGCAGCGTATCTTCCCGGGCAAGAAAATGGCCGGCCAGATGGGCCATGAACAAGTTACAACCAAGAATCTCCGGGTGGCCATTATTGACGCAGATCTTCACGTCATTGGCGTCGACGGCGCCGTACCAGGTCCCAGAAAGGGCCTGGTTTTAATTAAAGGGGCAAAATAATGACTGTGGCAACTTATACCAAATCCGGTGCTAAAGCGACTACTCCCCTCAAGCTGGATAAGGCTATCTTTGGCGTAAAGGTGGACAACCACCAGTTACTTAAGGATGCCTACTTAGCCTACCAGGCTAATGGTCGACAGAACCTGGCCAAAGCCAAGAAACGTGGTGAAGTCCGTGGTGGCGGTCAAAAACCCTGGCGCCAGAAAGGAACTGGCCGGGCCCGCTTCGGCTCGTCTCGAAACCCGATTTGGACTGGTGGTGGCGTAGCCTTTGGGCCGACAGGCAATGAGAACTATAGCCGTAAGATCAGCACCCGCTCTAAGCGTTTGGCGCTGCGCCAAGCCCTGAGCCTGGCAGCTGATTCAGGTAAGCTCATAATCATTGAAACCTTTACTTGCCCGGATGGCAAAGTTAAGCCGACTCTTAGCTTACTGATCAAGATTGGCGCGACTGGCTCAGTGCTGCTGGTTGTTAGCGAAAAAGATGCCCTGGTCGAGCGGGCTACGCGCAATATACCCAACGTCACTTCAGTCAGCGCCAAGTACCTGAATGTTTACCATATTTTAAATGCTGATCAAATCGTTATTAGTCAGAAAGCTTTAGACATCATCCATGATTGGCTAGGAGGTAAGGATGTCTAAAACATTGCTGCTTAAGCCACGACTATCGGAAAAAGCCTACGGCCTGAGCGAACAAGGTAATATTTATGTCTTTGATGTTCCAAAGACCGCCAACCGGCATATGGTCGCTGATTCTGTAGCTTCTCAATATGCCGTAGAAGTCTCAGCCGTCAAAATCGCCAACACTGCCCCCAGGCCGCTACGCTCTTACAAAAAACGCGGCCGCAACATAGCTTCACAGCGGGCCGGCGTCAGAAAAGCCTACGTAACGCTTAAAGAAGGCCACAAAATACCAATCTTTGCTACCACTGACGACAAAGCTGCTAAGGAGAGCAAGTAATGCCAGTTAAAGCCTATAATCCAACAACGCCGGCCAGGCGTGGTATGAGCACCCAGGACTTTGATGCTATTACCGCTAAAAAGCCGGTCAAAAGCCTGATTAAGATCAAAAAAGGCCCCGTAGCCCGTAACAACCAGGGCCGTATTACCACCCGCCACCGTGGTGGCGGTGCCCGCCGTTATTACCGACTACTTAACTTTAAGCTGGTACCCGGTACTGCTCTGAGCGTTGAGCAGATCGAGTATGACCCTAACCGCAGTGCCCGCATTGCCCGTGTTAAAGACCAAAACGGCGGCTTGCACTACATTTTAGCCGCCAAAGGCATGAAGCCAGGTAAAAAACTGGTAGTTGAAGAAGAAGCGGCTGTCGGCCGGGGTAACCGCTTACCGCTAAAAAATATTCCTAATGGCACGGTCATCCATGCTGTAGAGTTGCAACCTGGTAAAGGTGCTCAGCTGGCCCGCGGCGCCGGTGCCAGCGCCCAGCTGGTAGCCAAAGAAGATAAATGGGCCCAGGTGCGCCTGCCCAGTGGTGAAATCCGCCTGGTCAGTGTTGAAGCTATGGCTTCAATTGGCCCTGTCGGTAATGAACAGCACCAGAATGTTCAGATTGGCAGCGCTGGTAGAAAGCGCCGGATGGGCATCCGGCCAACTGTCCGTGGTGTAGTTATGGCGGCAGCCGACCACCCGCATGGCGGTGGCGATGGTGGTAGGCATCGTATGGCCCGCCCGCCAACAACACCGTGGGGCCAAAAGACTTTGGGCTATAAGACCAGGCGGCGCAAGATGACTAATAAGTTTATTGTCAGAAGCCGACATCAAGGCAAGAGGAGATAAGTGATGGCTAGTCAAGAATATACTCGAGGTCCGGACTCAGACAATTATGTACCAGAAAATGCTCGAGCTTATATTCTAGGATATAGAATCGGGGAGTTTGCTGTCGAGGACGAAAGTCGTGAGGCAAAGTATTTATGGGCATCCCTAGGAAGTGATATTGTTGGAGATCTATTCGCGGGATTTAGATTAGGAGTAGTTGTTGCTAATTCCTCGCTTAAACTCGAAGAGTTAATAGCATCTCAAAAGGAGATAAAACATGAGCCGCTCACTTAAAAAAGGACCATACATCGACCCCAAGCTGGCTAAGAAAGTAGCTGCTCTGGGGCCTGAAGACCGCACCGTTATCAAGACTTGGGCGCGGGCCTGCACCATTGCGCCGGAGTTTGTTGGCCGCACCATTGCTGTCCATAACGGCAAAGTCCATGTACCGGTGTTTATTACTGAAAATATGGTTGGCCATAAGCTTGGTGAATTCTCCCCGACCCGTAAGTTCCGTGGTCATGGTGGTAAATTGGCCAAAAGCCAAGAGTCAACTGAGGGATCGGCTGAGAAGCCGGCTACGGAGACTCCTAAAGCTACGGAGACTAAGGAATAATCATGGCAGTCCAGGCAGTCTATAAAGGCGTTAGAATGAGCCCACGTAAAGTTGGCGTAGTGGCAGCTTTGGTGCGTGGCCGCAGTCTGGCTGATGCTGTAGTTATTCTTGATCACACGCCTCGCCGGGCCGCTACGGCTGTTAAAAAAGCCGTGGTCAGTGCCGGGGCTAACGCTGAGCATAACCATAACTACAAGCCGGATAGTCTGTATATATCTGAAATTAGTGTGACGCCTGGTATCCGTTACCGTCGTTACCGGGCGGCTGCTCGTGGCCGGGCGCTACGCTTTGCTCGCTCCACCAGCCAAATTCGGGTAACGGTTGATGGTCAAAAGCGGGTGGTTAAGAAACCGGCCGCTAAGGCAGAAAAAGAGGCCAAATAATGGGCCAGAAGGTAAACCCAATTAGTATGCGGCTGCAGCTCAACAAGGATTGGCGTAGTAAGTGGTTTGCCAACAAGAAAGAATATGCTGAGTATCTAAAGCAGGATCTGGCTGCCCGGCGCCTGATTATCAACAAACTTGGTTCACGGGCAGCCATATCCAAAGTCGATATTGAACGCTCACCTAACCTGGTTAGCGTCACTATCCAAACGGCTAAAGCCGGTGTGGTTATTGGCCGCGGTGGCACTGGCGCAGCTGAGCTTAAAGACCAAATCGAAAAGCTCTACGGCGTACCGGTAAGAGTGAATATTGAAGAAATCAAACGGCCAGAGCTGCAGGCTAAGCTTGTGGCCGAAAATATTGCTCATCAACTGGAACGCCGCATTGCCTTTAGACGGGCTCTGAAGTCCTCGGCAGCCGCTACTATGCGGGCCGGCGCTAAAGGTGTTCGCATTGAAATAGCCGGCCGCTTGGGCGGCAATGAAATGAGTCGGCGCGAAAAAGAAGTCCAAGGCAGCGTACCATTGCATACCATCAGGGCCGATATAGACTTTGCCAGTGCCCGGGCCCAGTATCCGGGGGCCGGTATTATCGGGGTTAAGGTCTGGATCTACAGAGGGGAGAGCTAAAATGCTAATGCCATCTCGAACTAAGTACCGCAAGGTCCGTAAGGGCAAGGTACATGGTGGTAGTGC
>Ga0209343_10005735_pt1 | contig 14969 bp, 12 predicted proteins | sample RifCSPlowO2_02_FD_184026 | JGI IMG/M metagenome (GOLD analysis project Ga0209343, IMG submission 184026) | Groundwater microbial communities from Rifle, Colorado - Rifle CSP2_plank lowO2_0.2 (SPAdes) (version 2) | ecosystem: Environmental > Aquatic > Deep subsurface > Groundwater | place... | reverse complement strand
AATATTTTCCAGAATTTGCATTTGTCGATATATCACGGTGTGGAGTAGTAAGAATAGCCATAAAAGACATAGTAAGCATAGAAAAAACAAGCGCCTGAACGAATCCCACTATAACTTCAAGAAAAAGAAACGGCAAGGGAAATAAAAATGCAAAAATTGAGGATACAGTAAGTAAAACTACTTCGCCTGCGAAAATATTACCAAATAAACGGAAAGAAAGAGAAATGACTTTAGTTATTTCTGATATTATTTCTAAAAAACCAATAAAAAGATTAATAGGGTTGAATGAAAAGTATCTGCTGATATAATCTTTTAAACCTACTGTTTTAATACTCATAATATGTGTTGCTATGGCAGACACCAAAGCAAGACCCAGTGTTGTATTTAAATCGCTAGTAGCACTTCTTAAGATAGGTACAAACTTCCCATCTTCAAAAAACCCGATGCTGTTAACACCAGGGAGGAGTCCGCTCCAATTAGCAAGTAGAATAAAAATAAAAAAACTCATAAAGTAGGGAAATATCTTCTTAGCTTTTTCTTGTGCAACCGACTCGGTTATCTCGTAAAACATCTGTATGACCATCTCTACTGAATTTTGAAAAATTCCTGGAATTATTTTAATATTTTTGGATATTATTACGGAAAAAATTATTAAAACGGTGTCTATCAGCAAAGTATCTATTAATGAGTTTGTAATTTTGAAAGATCCAATGTGGAACAAGACTTCAGATTGGAATGAGAACATCTTATTACTATTTTATGCGTAAAATGAGGGCAAGTCAAGACGAGAAATTACCAATTACACCAGTTATTTTTTTTACAATGACAACAGGTCTCTCATTTTTAGTGTCGACTCGACCCTCTATGATTATCACAGCGTCTTTAGATAAATAACTTCTATATTGTTCAAAAATTTTTGGAAATATTACACATTCAACGGCAATACCTTTTTCATCTCCTATGGTTACAAATGCCATTTCACTTCCTGTTTTTTTTGTAAAAATTCTTCTCATATTCTCTATAATACCTCCGATTTTAACATTAGATCCTTCTGGTTCTTCCATGATTAAACGGATTTCATGGGTAATTTTATTTTTTATTAAAGAAAGTTCGTCAATCATTGGGTGAGAAGTTAAGTATAGCCCAAGAAATTCTTTTTCAAAGCCTAATTTTTCTTTTAAAGTAAAGTCTTCAATATCAATTGCCCTGATATTATCAGAATCTTGAGCTTTTTCAAAAAGAGAAGTTTGTCCTTCTTTTTCTTCTTTCTTAATCTTATGGGAAGACTCGAGAATTTCAGAATACCTTATTAAAAGAGAAGCTCTTTTGTCAAAAGCGTCCATTGCTCCGGATTTTATTAAACTTTCTATTGTTTTTTTGTTTACAGACCCCAAATCAACCTTTTTGCAAAAGTCACTTAAGTCTTTAAATGGCTCTTCTCTTCTACTTGAAGTTATACTTTTAATTGCTGCCTCTCCAATATTTTTTATTGCGGAAAGTCCAAATCTTATGCTGTTTTCTCCTTCTATAGAGAACTCGCTTTTCGATTTGTTTATATCGGGCGGGAGAACTTTTATATTTAATCTTTTACATTCTGCAACTCCCTCTGCTATCTTTTCGTTTTTTGAAGGTCCACTTGCGCCTCTTGATTCGGCTGTTAAAAATGCAGTCATGAACTCTACGGGGTAGTGTGCTTTAAGATAGGCAGTTCTATAGGCGATAGTTGCATAACAGGCAGCATGTGCCTTACCAAAACCATATCCGGCAAACGGCTCAAACAAAGTCCACAACTTCTCAGCACTCTTTTTGTTCATTCCGTTTGATACACACCCTTCTACAAACTTATCGTGTTGTTGTTTCATTTCGGAGGAAATTTTCTTTCCTACGGCTTTTCTTAATTTGTCTGCTCCAATCCACGAATATCCTGCAACTCTTATTGCCGTGAGTAGCAAATCGTCCTGAAAAGTAATAATTCCATAAGACTGCTTTAAAACATCTTCTAATCTTTTATCGGGGTATCTTATAAGCGAGGGGTTATGCTTTCTTTTTATAAATTCAGGAATATTCGCCATTGGCCCCGGCCGGTAAAGTGCAACCATTGCCTGGAGGTCAAAAATAGAAGTAGGTTTAAGTTCCTTTATATACCTTCTCATTCCGGATGACTCGAGTTGAAATATGCCGGTTGTTTCTCCAGAGGCCAAGAGTTTATATGTATTAGTGTCGTCAAAAGAAAGGTTAGAAAAGTCGATGCTCAGTCCACTCTTTTCTTTTACAAATCTTAAAGTTTCCTGAATAATTGTTAAATTCCGCAGACCTAAAAAATCGATCTTTAGAAGTCCTACACCGTCTTCACCCACCGTATACATATCGTATTGAGTTATAATCTTTTCGCCATTTGGTTCTTTTTGAAGGGGAGTATATTCAGTTAAAGGTTTGTCTGCTATTACAACTCCTGCTGCGTGTACAGAAGCGTGTCTTGCGACTCCTTCAATCTTTTTTGCCAAATCTAATAGTCTTTTGGTCTCCGGCTCTGTTTGATATATGATTGCAAGTTCCGGACTCTGCTCAAGTGCCTTATCAATTGTCATCGCATGTCCCTGCCATCCAAGAGGCATCATTTTTGCTATTCTGTCGGGGACAGAGTAGGGAAGACCTAAAGCTCTTCCGGTATCTCTTACGGATCCTCTTGCTTCCATTGTGCCAAACGTTATTATTTGAGCAACCTTGTCACGTCCGTATTTTTTAGTTACATATTCAATTACATCATCCCTTCTATTATCGGCAAAATCTAGATCGATATCAGGAGGAGATGGTCTTTCTGGATTTAGAAATCTTTCGAAAGGAAGTTTAAAAAAAAGCGGATCAACGTCCGAGATACCAAGCGCATATGAAACAATCGAGCCCGCATTAGATCCTCTTCCTGGACCTACGGTAATTCCTTGACTTTTTGCCCAGTTAACAAAGTCGGAAACTATTAAAATATATTTTTCATAACCTTTTTTAAGGATCGTAGAAAGCTCGTAATTTGATCTTTCTCTTATTTCTTTTGTTATTTTTTTGTATCTTTTTTTAAGGCCTTCTTCTATTTTTTCTTGGATAAATTTTGCCGGAGATTTTTTATTGGGGACGTCAAATAGAGGCATTATCCATTGTCCGAGCGCAATCTCAACGTTACACATGTCGGCAATTTTTGATGAATTTTCAAGTGCTTGTGGAACATTTAAAAACTGCCCTGTCATTTCTTCTTTGCTTTTTATGTAAAAATCAGGAGAAGAAATCATTGTAAGTCTCCTGTCTTTATCATTTAATGTTCTCTGCGTTTGAATACAAAGAAGTGTCTCCTGTGCCTCTGCATCCTGCGGATAAATATAGTGGTTATCATTTGTTGCAATAAGCGGAATGCCCAGTTTCCCGGATAAATCAATTAATTTTTCATTTAAAATATCCTGCTTATCGATGTTTATATGTTTTTGAATCTCCAAATAAAAATTTCCTTCTCCAAATATTTTTGATAGTGTTTTTGCCCTTTCTATTGCAGTGTCTTCCTGTCCTTCAAGAAGCGGCTGCGAAATGAATCCGTTTATGCAGGCAGACAAACAAATAATGCCTTCGCTAAATTCTTTTAAAAGTTCTAAATCGCTTCTGGGACGATAGTAATATCCTTCAAGATTGGCAACTGAAATTATCTTCATTAAATTTTTATACCCCTTCTCATTTTTTGCAAGAAGTATTAGATGATTAGAATCCGAGTCAAGTCCGGTTTCCTTATCGTGTCTGGTTCTTTTGCTTACGTACATCTCACAGCCTATTATAGGTTTTATTCCTTGCACAACACATTCCTTATAAAATTTAATCGTTCCATACATGTTTCCATGGTCTGTTATAGCAATTGCTTTCATATCCAATTCTTTAGCCCTTTTTACCATTTCAGGAATTTTGGATAATCCATCCAGAAGTGAATATTCGCTATGATTGTGAAGATGAACAAAATCTGTCATAAGTTTAAATCTTTACGCTGCGCGCATTTCAGTATTACACATAACTGTTCTATTTCTGCCTTGACCTTTTGCTTCATAGAGTGCACCATCGACACTTTCAAAAAACGCTTCTCTATCTCCATTTCTAAATATACCGCCTCCAATACTAATAGTTACATCTATCTCTGTACCTTTTACACTGAATGGGTGGCTTCCTACGGATATTCTGATCTTTTCCGCGGTTTTTTCCAAATCCGTCTCATCTTCCATGTTGCCTAACAAAACGGCGATTTCCTCTCCTCCGTATCTTGCAACAATATCGTCTTGTTCCTCTCCTTGCCTTAATTGCCTGGTGTTGCTTCTTATCTCCATGCCCATTTGAATTAGTATTGCATCTCCGACCTGGTGTCCATAAGTATCATTTACCCCTTTAAAGTGATCTATATCAATTATTAATAGTCCAAATGCCTTACCACTTTTAACATAAGAATCGTAGTATTCCTTAAAAGCGCCTCGGTTATATAGTCCTGTTAAGGGATCTGTTCGTGCTTTTTTACTCGCTCTTTCTTTAAGTAAATCGCTAGCTACCATTGCCCTTGCAATTCGATTATACATTTCCATTTCTGTAATTAGTCCTCTAACTACCATCTCCCGAAGCGTGTGGAGCCAATCATGATAGCCTTCAGTTCTTTTACCAGTATTTATTCGTCCTTCACTTCTCCTTTCTGGTTGTTCTGATGTACCTTCTGCCATTATTTTAGTTCCTCCATAATTATTTTTTTTAAAATTTCTGTATCTATTTTCTTTCTTATTATATACATTACTTGACCTATGGCAAATTGGATAACTGAATCTTTTCCTTTCTTGTAATCTTCTGCAATTTTTGGGTTATCTTTTAATACTTCTTTGATAATTTTCCGCAAGGTTTCGTCGTTTATCTCATCTGTTTTACCGGCTGAAATAATTTGTTCAATGAGTTTTGTAGGCAGAATTTTCTCAAGATTAATCTTTCGATTAATAATAAAGTTTGCGATATGTTTTGGGGTTAATCCATGTTTTTTGCCTAACATAACAGCTTCTTCAAAATAATCTGCCAGAATTGTTTCTCTTGTGAGAATTTCAGCGTCATAATCTGATAATTCATAACCCTTCTTAAATCTCTTGAACTTTTCTTCCGGTAGTTCTCCTATTTGAGATTTGAGATTTGAGATTTGAGATTTTGTCCAACGTATAGGCGGTATATCCGGTTCTGGAAAATACCTGTAGTCGCTTGATTCTTCTTTTATCCTCTGGGAAACAGTCTTTTGTTTGTTTTGGTCCCATCCTCTTGTTTCCTGCGTTGGTTTTTTTCCAGATTCAAGAATCTCTCTTTGTCGTTCAATTTCAAAATTAATCGCCTTTTCTACAAACTTAAATGAATTAATATTTTTTACTTCAACTTTATATTTCGGCAGTTCCTCATTTTTGATTTTTAATTTTTGATTTTTAATTTTTAGAACCGAGATATTCGGTTCTAATCGCATATCTCCTTTTTCCATGTCTGCGTTTGAAATATCAAGATATCTTGTGATCTGTTGAATTTTTTTTAGGTAATCTATGACGTCTTTAGCATTGTCAAAATCGGGTTCTGTGACTATTTCTACAAGGGGCACACCGCTTCTGTTAAAATCTATGAGAGTCACGTCTTGCCCGTTTACGTTTTCGTGAATTAACTTTCCAGTATCCTCTTCCATGTGAACTCTTGTTATTCCGATCGTTTTACCGCTACTAAGTTTTATTGAACCTTTTAAACAGAATGGTTCATCGTACTGGCTTATCTGATAACCTTTCGGAAGATCCGGATAAAAATAGTTTTTTCTGTCAAGCTTTGAAAATTGGGGAATATCGCAGCCCAACGCCATTCCGAGCATTACGCACCATTCAATTGCCTTTTTATTCGGAACAGGTAAGGCTCCGGGGAGGCCTAGGCAAACAGGGCAAGTATGAGTATTTGGTTTTTGCCCAAAATAACCCGCGGAACATCCGCAAAACATCTTTGATTTAGTTTTTAACTCCACATGGACTTCAAGTCCAATTACAGGTTTCATAAGCTTGAATCCTCAACAGCCTGTCCTACCTGAAATAATTTTCCTTCAGAAAAATGAGGACCGAGTATTTGCATCCCGACGGGTAAATCATCAATAAGTCCAATTGGTACAGAAAGTCCGGGAATTCCTGCAAGATTTACAGTCACCGTATAAATATCAGAGAGGTACATCGCAAGCGGATCAGATGCTTTCTCTCCAAGATTCCAGGGAAGAGTAGGCGACACCGGCGTAATAATCACATCGACTTTTTTAAACGCTTCATCAAAATCTTTTTTAATCAAAGTCCGCACCCGCATTGCCCTTTTATAATAGGCGTCATAGTATCCAGAGGAAAGAACATACGTTCCAAGCATTATTCTTCGCTTTGCTTCATCTCCGAAATTCTGCCTTGCAGAGCCATATCTTATGCCGTCATATCTTGCGAGATTTGATGAAACTTCAGCTGGCTGGATTATGTAATAACAGGCAATAGCATATTCGGTATTTGGAAGAGAAATGGTTTCGATTCTTGCTCCTTCTTTTTCTAGGGATTTTACAGATTTTTCTATTTTTTCTTTTATTCTTTTATCAAGACCTTGCGCAAAATATTCCTTCGGAATTCCAATTTTTAAACCTTCAATGCCTCTTTCTAAGTAACTTTCATAATCATCAACCTTAGTGCTTGGCATAGTTGCGTCATTTAGATCTTTTCCTGCTGTAATAGATAACACTAAGGCTGAATCTTCCACGTTTTTAGTAAAATGTCCGATAGAATCAAGAGAAGATGCCATGGCAATTACTCCATATCTTGAAACTCTACCGTAAGTTGGTTTAAGTCCGACCACATTACAAAAACTCGCTGGAAGTCTTATTGAACCACCTGTATCGCTTCCCATAGCAGCCAAAGACATATCCGTTGCAACAGACACCGCAGAGCCCGAGCTTGAACCGCCCGGCACATACTTTTCATTCCACGGATTCCTAGTTGGTCCGTAATCAGAGTTTTCTCCGCTTGATCCATGTGCCCATGCGTCACAATTGGTTTTTCCAACAATAATTGCTCCTGCATCTTCCAGTTTTTCTACAACTGTTGCGCTGTATTGTGGAATATAGTCGTCCAAAACTTTAGAAGCAGCTGTTGTTCTAATTCCTTTTGTAAGATAAATGTCCTTAAGAGAAATTGGGATTCCCAAAAACGGTAAGTTAATTCCGTCTTTTATTTTTTTGTCCGCTTCCCTGGCCTTTTCGAGAGCCTCTTTTTCACAAACAGTAATGAAGGCATTTAAATTTTCTCTTTCTTTTATTGTTTCAATACAGGCTTTTACAATGTCCAAAGATGAGAAATGTTTTTTTTTAAGACCTGACCTTGCTCCTTTTATTGAATTGTTTGGGAAATTCAAAGACATTAGAGTATTTTTTTTATTTTAAACATTCCATTGTGGGTATTTTTAGTATTAAATAATGCTTCATCCTGTGTTAACGAGGGCGAAGCTTGATCATCTCTTGTTACATTTTCAAGGCCTGTAATCTGGCTCGTTTCCTCAACTTTTTTAACATCTTTCTTACTTAATTTTTCTACATAAGAAAGGACTTCGTTGAGTTGTTTTTCGAATTTTTTTTCTTCTTTTTCCGAAAGAGGAAGATTGGCAAGTTTTGCCACATGTTTCACATTAATTTTCATGCTTCAATTATATTCGGCTTTGTTAATTTTCGCAATGATTGAAGTTTAGAATGCCATTTTTTAAAGCACTGAATTTCTTGCTTTTTGGGAGAGGGAGTCGTCGAGTTTCTCAAGTTTTATCTTCTTTTTATATTTTCGCTCAAGCGCTTTTTCTGTAAGCCAATCTGCGATCTCGGGATTTTTGGGAAGAATTGGACCGTGAAGGTAAGTTCCGATAGAGTTTTCGTAGATTGCGCCTTCTGTCTTATCTTTTCCGTTATTTCCAAATCCTTTTAGTACTTGTCCAAACGATTTTATACCTTTTCCTAAATATGTTCTTCCGCCATGATTTTCAAAACCAATAGCGACACTACCATCAGAACTTTTAATTGCGATATTCCCAATAAGTCTTTCATTTCCTTCTCCTGGGTTTTCAGTGAAAAGATCAAGAATTCCAAGTCCTTTCATTTTCGTACCACCTGCTTCCTTATAGTATTTCCCCAGGAACTGATATGCACCGCAGATATAAAGTCCCGGCGTACCATTTTCAATCTTCCTTTTTAAAGCTTCAATTTTCCTTGATGTAAAGTCATTGGATACAATTTTCTGCTGAACATCCTGTGCTCCTCCCATAAATAAAATGTCAATATCATCAAGAAGTTTTTCATCAAATCCAATGTTAAGCTCCAAAACTTGGACATTGATGTTTCTCCATTCACATCTTTTTGTAAGAGCGATAATATTCCCTCTGTCTCCATAGGTGCTCATAAGATCCGGATATAGCCACCCAATCGTAAGAGAATATTGACGATTGACGATTGACGATTGACGATTTTTCATAAAATCGATCTCCCTGTTAGAATTTTTCTTACATCAAGCATTGCAGAGTAGGTTGGAAGAACGTATAAAATTTCATCTTTAGATAGACTTGAAATTGCTTTTCCTAGAGCCTCTTTCAAATTCTCATATATTTTAATTCCCGATTTGTCATTTACCATCTCGTCCTGAGTCTGTCGAACGGGTTGCCATTTTCCATTTTCGCAATATCTTATTCTGAGTGCCATATCGTATACCCTATCTCCAGATATGGATATATTTTTAAAACTTTTAATAAATAATTCGAAATCAACATCCCATATCCATGAGATATCCCTTCCATCAGGTATCCTGCTATTTAAAACTATCAGAATATTTTTGCCGTTAATATCTTTAACCGTTTGAAGAGACTGATTAAAGCTTGCAGGGTTTTTAGATAGAAAAATTTGTATTTTTTTATTCTTATATTTTATAATTTCCTGCCTTCCAAACGCAGGAGTAAATTCTTCTAGAGCTTTGTCTATCTGTTTTGCATCGATTTTTAAAAGTCTTGCTAGAAGTACTGCTCCCAGCGCATTGTATTTATTATATTTGCCTGGCAATGGATACTTTTCTAATTTACTTATATAAAGGTCCGGTCTTGAATATTCGCAATTTTCACACTTCCATTTTCCAAGGTGAGAGAAGTATATTGCTTTATAAGTAAGTTTGAAGTTACATAACGGGCAATAAATTGAATCCGAAGCGTGTTGTAGAATTAAATTATTGGTTTTTTCATTTAAACCAAAATAATAAGAATTTTTCATATTTATCCCAAGAGATGCAATTTGCGGATCATCGGCATTAAGAATTAATTTTGTTTTTTTAGGTAATTTCAAAAAAGCCTTTTTCCACATATCTGAAATAGTATTTACCTCTCCGTATCTATCGAGTTGGTCTCTAAACAAGTTTAGGCAAATTGTAAAATCCGCAGCAATGTTTTTTAGAATAATAGGAAGATTGTTTTCATCTATTTCAAAGATTGCAAAATCATAGTTTAATTTTCCGAACATATCTGAATTGTTAATAATAGAAGATGCTACTCCGTTTATAAGATTTGCACCTGATTCATTTTTAAATACTCTTTTCCCGAATTTTTCTAATATATTTTTAATTAGCTTACTCGTTGTAGTTTTGCCATTTGTACCCGCAACAAGAATAATTTGAAATTTTCTTTTTGCGAGAGTATCTTTTAAAAAATTCTTATTAATGCTAAGAGCTATGTGACCCGGCCAAGTAGAGCCGTTTCCAAGGTTTAAAATTTTGGCAGTGAATATCACTATTTTCCCGAAAAGGATTAGTAGGAGATTCATAGAATAATTATACATGGATCCTTCGCTTTACGCTCAGGAAAATTTTGAACAAAATTACATTGAGCGGAGAATTTTTATTCTTTCTTCAACAAGGGGATGGGTGTTGAAAAGACCGGCGAACCAACTTCCTGATATCTTTCCTTTAAAAGGATTGGCTATATACAAATGCGCGGTTGCGTTGTTGGCAACTTCAAGTGGTTCTTTGTCTTTGCTTATTTTCTCAAGAGCAGCGGCTAAGCCTTCCGGATATCTCGTAAGAAGAGCTCCCGATGCATCTGCTAAGAACTCTCGTTTTCGGGATACGGCAAGTTGGATAAGGGTTGCGATAATTGGAGAGAGAATTGCAAGAATAATGCCGATAAGTAAAAAAATTCCCGCAGCGTTGTTTCCTTCTCGACTATTTTTTCTTTCTCCTCCATACCAAAGGCTTCGCAGAAAAAAATCAGCCAAAAGTGCTACTAACCCCACCAATACAACAACAATTGCCATCAGTCTGATGTCAAAGTTCCTAATATGAGATACTTCATGTGCAATAACCCCTTCAAGTTCTATTTTGTTTAATTTTTGTAAAATTCCTGTAGTTGCGCAAACAACCGCGTGTTTTGGGTCACGACCAGTTGCAAATGCGTTTGGGGCCGAGTCATCAATCACGTAAACTTTTGGCATCGGTATCCCAGCTCCTATGCAAAGATTTTCTACAATTCTAAAAAGCTCTGGGTAATCGCTCTTTTTAATTTGCTTTGCCTTTGACATTCCTAGAATTATCTTGTCAGAATAGTAGTAGCTCGCAAAACTCATAATTCCTGAGATTATAAGCGCCATTCCTGCAAACGACAATCCATAGCCCGAAGCATTACCATAAACGTACAGTAATGTTGTTATGAAAATAACAAACAAGCTAATAATAACCCATGTTTTCAGCTTATTCGAGCTAATTTGCGAGTAAATGTTCATATCTGGGATCCTTCGCTTTGCTCAGGATGGCATTTTTTCAAAATGCCACCTTTACCGATTTTCTTTCTCCTTCTTCAGCCTCGAAGAACTCTTCCCCCTTAAAACCAAATCCACGGCCAATTGCTCCGCTTGGAAAGTTGGCAAGAGTTGCGTTGTAGTCTCTAACATTGGTGTTATAAAACTGTCTTGCATAGGCAATCTTGGCTTCAATGTCAGAAAGCTCTTCCTGCAATTTTAAAAAATTTTGAGAAGCTTTAAGGTCGGGATAGTTCTCTGAAACCGCAAATAAACTCTTCAAAGCGCCAGTGAGCATATTATCTGATTGCGCTTTCTCATGCGGAGAACTTGCTTTCATAAGTGATGTACGTGCTTCTGTTACTTTCTCAAGCAATTCCTTTTCGTGCTTAGCGTATCCTTTGACTGTTTCAACAAGATTTGGAACTAAATCAACACGTCTTTTAAGTTGAACATCAATTCCAGAAAAGGCTTCTTTTATACGTACTTTTCCAGTTGCAAGACCGTTGTACGTAGACCAAATAAATAAAACTATAGCAACTACAAATCCTACTATAGTTATCGTGGTTATGTCCATTTATTAATCACCTCCTTAGCAAATTTGTAAATTCATTATACTCTAAAGTATTTAAGATGTCACTTTTTGTAGCCCAGCCTCTTCTTGCCATTGAAACGCCGTACTTCATATTTTCCATTTGATAAGAAGAATGACTGTCTGTATTTATAATTAGTTTCACCCCCAGACTAACAGCCTGTCTTATTAATTGGTCTGATAAGTCAAGTCTTGTAGGCCATGAATTAATCTCGAGTGCTTTATTATTATCCTTGCAGAAATTAAAAATTTCTTCCCAGTCCAACTCATAACCGGGTCGTTGATTTAAAAGCCTGCCTGTAGGATGTGCAAGAACCTTTGCTTTTGGGTGGGAAAGTCCCCTTATAACACGTAGGGTCATATTAGCTTTGTCCATAGAAAAAACGCTGTGCACTGAAACAATTGCAAAGTCCAAAAGACTTAAGGATTTATCATCAATTGCCAAACCTCCGCTGGGTAAAATATCTACTTCGAGCAGTTTTAATACTCGAATACTTTTTGTGTTAGATAAAATGTGATCAATCTCATTGTTTCTTGATTTAATTAAATTATAAATTTGTCCTTTCGTATGATTAGAAATACTTGGATTGTGTTCGGAAAAACCGATATAACTATAGTTAAGCGATACTGCTTTACTTATCATTTCTTTTATTGAGTCTTTTCCTAAATCGTGACTTGGCTCAATTGGAAAACTTGAGTGCAAATGAAAGTCTCCGTTAATGTCTCCAACTTCTACAAGTTTTGGCAACTTATTTTTAGCCGAAAGTTCTACTTCTCCTGTATTTTCTCTAATTTCCGGTGTTATCCATGCCAGGCCTAGAGTTTTGTAAAAACTTTCCTCTGAAGAGTACAATCGAATTTTTGAATTTTCTTTTTTAAGATTTTTTATTCCGTATTCAGAAAGCGATAAACCTTTTTTTAATGCAAATTCTCGAAGAGCTATGTTATGATTCTTACTTCCGGTAAAATGCTGAAGAAGAGATCCAAAAGCATTAGGCGGTTGGACCATAAGATCTACTTGTCTTCCGCCTGACACAAGGATGGATGCCGTTATATCTCCTTTTTCTATTATTCTTTCAAGATACGGGTATGACACAAAATGTTTTATTACTTCTGCAGGATTATTTGAAGCTACAGCGATGTCGATATCTCCAATGGTTGGCATCATTCGTCTAAGACTGCCAAGAGTGTGGGCGTCCCTGACATCCTGACACTTGTGTAGATACTGTAAAATTTTATCCGAAATTTCGCTGGCAAACGGCAAAACCATTCTCGTAGTCTTACCCTTACCCTCTTTAAATTCTCGGATCGCTCGTAAAATATCTTCTTGAGATTTTTTTCCGAATCCTTTAAGAGGAGCAATCCTGCCTTTTGCTGCAAGTTTTTTAAGATCCGCAATTACAGTTTTTGGGTTGACCAACCCAAACTCTTCAACTAGCCTATAGGCTTTTTTAGGACCAAAGGAAGGAATATTCATTAAAACAAAAACTGACTCCGGAATTCCCTCAAGGGCCCAATCAAAATACTTAACTTTTCCGGTCGAAAATAGCTCTTCAAGATGTCCTTTAATTGATACTCCTATGCCGGGAATATTTTGAAGCTTACCTTCTTTATAATAATCCGTAAGCTCAATTGAACTATTCATTATAGAGTCTGCTGCTTTATGATAAGCAACAATCTGAAAATGAAATTTTCTTTCATCTTTTATAATGTATGCTGCACCGATGTTTCGCAGAAGCTTTGCAATTTGCTCGTTAGTCATTTAGAAGAATAATACCAAAGGATTGACTATAATTCAATTATTTGTTAGGATAAGGCGAATTGGGCTCGTAGTGAAGAGGCCTATCACGTCTCCCTGTCACGGAGAAGATCGCCGGTTCGAATCCGGTCGAGCCCGCCGACGCTAAAGCTTTGGCGGGCAAGCCCGCTTCTAATATCTGCCTCGAAATCTTCTGTCCGGAAAGGAGGTATATGCCAAAAAATAAAAAAACAACAGCCAAAAGGGAAATTAAAAAAAAGAGTTTCTTTTCTCAAATTAAATGGGACGAATCATATGTCAGTCTTTTAATTGGGCTTATCGTAGTTGTGGCAATTGCGGCTTTAGGAATATTTTTTGCAAGATCTCAAAAAATTACCCAGACAAGTTCAACGCAGTTTAATCCTTCTCTTCAAGTTCAGGAAGATAAAAACGCGAACAAGGATAATACTCAAAAGATATACATAGTAAAACCGGGAGACAGTCTTTGGAGTATATCGGAGAATTTTTACAAATCCGGATACAATTGGGTAGACATAGCAAAGACAAATAACCTAGAGAATCCGGAAGTAATTTTTGCAGGAAACAAGCTTATAGTTCCAAAAGTAAAAGCTAAAATCCTAACGGTAGTGAATAAACCAAGCCAAGACACCAGTAAGTCAATCGCGGGTAATTCTTATACCGTAGAGAAGGGCGATAATCTTTGGGATATAGCAGTAAGAGCATATGGGGACGGGTTTTCATGGACTAGAATTGCGCAAGCAAATAGCTTATCAAATCCAAACTTGATATTTTCCCGAAACATTTTAAAAATCCCGCGGTAGTTTGATATAATTAAACTAACGCGGGTGTGGTTTAGTGGCAAAATGCTTCCTTCCCAAGGAAGAGATTGTGGGTTCGATTCCCATCACCCGCTCCATAGGATTTTTATCGAACTGGCAAATTTTATCTTCAGAAAAAATATATCAAACTGGACAACGCAGATTTTGAGTTGAACTTTAGGTTCAAGTTATGTATAATCCGCTCCATGTCTGAGCAAGAAAGATCAAAAGAAACACCAATTGAATTTCCAAGAGTCCCAATAGGAATTATGGCAGAGGTGGTCGAACAGCTTAAAACAATTTTTACATTGGAATTAGAAGATCCCCAGCTCGAGTGGATTGCTAGCGAAATGTCAAAATATGCACAAAATCCTGAAGAATTCATGGTCGGTTTAAAGTTAACTAAAATAATCTTTGACAGACTGGAAGATGTTGGCTTCAGATTTCCTAAAATTAGTCAGGAAACGATGGAAACTTTATTAGTTGAAGCCAAAGCGGCAAATGAGGAGTTAAGGAAGATTTCGGAGATGTCTCATGTTAGTTCGACTAAGGTAGATAAACAGGGGAAACGTTTTGTAGAATTTAACTTCCCCACACCTAGAACTTATATAAAAGAAAATCCAGCTTTAATGTTATGGATTAATAATATGCCAACGTACGGACAAATGGGAGCAATTACATTTTACGAACTCAAACGCAGACAATTTCATGCAGACCAACTAACTGCACAATTTGGAAATAAATAATTGCAAGAGAAATGCTATCGTAAGATTAATTTCCCCATTGACGGGGGTTTGTAGTTTTGATAACAGACTTTAGTTGCAAGGACTCCAAAATTTTTAACACAAACAATTGTCAATGTTAGTCTGGTACAAAACTCCAATTAGTTTGTTTTAGCAATGTCAAAGAGCTTGAGCATGTAACAAATTAAGGTCAGATAAGTATTCTTTGCAAAATTAA
>Ga0209343_10005733_pt1 | contig 14970 bp, 18 predicted proteins | sample RifCSPlowO2_02_FD_184026 | JGI IMG/M metagenome (GOLD analysis project Ga0209343, IMG submission 184026) | Groundwater microbial communities from Rifle, Colorado - Rifle CSP2_plank lowO2_0.2 (SPAdes) (version 2) | ecosystem: Environmental > Aquatic > Deep subsurface > Groundwater | place... | reverse complement strand
TGCAGCAACAACGACCTGCATGGCGGTGACAGGAGGACTTCTGCTCACGGTTGCAACAAAATACAACCAGCTCCATCCTGAACTTTCAGGCAAACAAAAGTTTAAACCTCATATTTTCTTTAACCTGGGAAGACTTACTTCCTATGCAATCCTCGGCGGACTTGTGGGAGCTTTGGGTTCATTTTTTACCCTTTCATCTCAGCTCAGTGGAATACTTCTCGTTATTATCAGCATTCTGATGATTATCCTTGGTGCTCAGATGCTCTTTCCCCACCTTTCCCGATTCCACCTCAAGATGCCGAAATTTATTGCACATAAACTCTATGAAAATGCGCATTACGAACATCCCACCGCACCTTTTTTATTTGGCGCTGCAACCTTTTTCCTTCCTTGTGGATTTACCCAAGCACTCCAACTCTATGTGCTCAGTTCAGGAAGCTTTGTCACCGGTGCTCTCACAATGTTCGTGTTTGCATTAGGGACTATGCCCGGTCTTTTATCGTTAGGCGCAGTAACCAGCTTCAGCAAAGGAAAAGTTCAGCATTACATTTCTAAAACTGCAGCAGTGCTGATTGTTCTTATTGGTATTCTCAATATCAGCAGCGGACTCGCATTGACGGGCGTGGTAACAGGTACCCCCCTCATTCCTCAAGTAGATGCACAAGTTGGCGGAGTTGCAGGAAGCTTTGGTGCCGACGCAAAACATAGCGGCCAGTTTGCAACGCAGTTTATTGATCCGAACGTCCAAATGATTGACGGAAAACAAATCGTAAACATGGCTGTTGTGGGTTATGAATATGAACCGTATCGTTTTAAAATTCTTCAAGGTGTTCCGGTTGAATGGGTCGTTGACGGAACTCGAGCACAGGGCTGTGCACAGGCTCTTCTCGCTCCTAAACTTAAAATTCAGGAGTATCTTGCAAAGGGAACAAAAACCATTCGTTTTACTGCGAACCAGCCTGGATTTATTCCGTTCCACTGTTCCATGGGTATGACAACGCCTGGCGCAGGATTTGAAGTTGTAAAAGCTTAGAAGGTGTAAAAGGATGAAAACAACAAAAACAATAGCGATAAAAACAACACTAACTATAAAAGGAATGCATTGTATATCCTGTAAATCAGTCATTGAAGACGCATGTAAAGATATTGCTGGAGTCAAAGCATGTATGGTTGATTTTAAGTCTGGGAAAACGGTTGTTGAACACGACAACAACGTAACGTTTGACCAGCTCAAAAAAGAAATTGAAAGCCTGGGGCAATATGAGGTTAAGAAGCAATGAATAAGGTGATGAAACGTATTTTTTTATTAGCATTATTCTCCTTGTTATTAGGGGCAACTGCATGCACCAAAACCAGTACATCAAACACAGCATTAACTCCTGTTGATTCTTTTGAACATGCACACGGTCTTGCTGTTGATATTGCTGATTCCAACAAACTCCTCATTGCAACCCATGATGGATTATTCTTATTAGCGAATGAACAAGATCAAAATAAAAAAAGCCAACAGAAACTCTATCGTATCGGAGACATGGAAGATGATTTGATGGGCTTTTCAGCACACCCGACGCAACCCAGAACCTTTTTCGCAAGCGGTCATCCTGCAAAAGGAGGAAATTTAGGAATAGTACAATCAACTGACGGCGGTTATACTTGGAAAAAAATAGCCAACGGCGTCAACGGACCGGTTGATTTTCACACGATGGCGATCAGCTCAGCAAATCCCAGCCTCTTATATGGCTGGTATGATGGAGAACTGCAAAAGACGCTTGATGGCGGGCTATCATGGGGCGTTGTTGAAACTGATGTTCCCACCGAGATTATATCGTTGCATCCTGATCCTAACGATGAGAACACGGTTTACGCTGTTGTTATCGGTGGACTTATGATGAGCACTGATCAAGGAGCACATTGGACTGACGTGGGAGAACAAATGAGCAATAATGCTGTCATTGCCCTGGCAGTGAATCCTCAAGATCCTCAAAAGATGGTTTCTTTCTCAAGAAACTTGGGTCTTGCAATCAGCACTGATGGGGGAAAGACTTGGGAAAATCAACCTGACTTTGAGAAGTATGAAGATATTCCTCTTTATCTTGTCTTTGATCCTCAACAAACAAACACTTTATATGCTCTTTCCAGAAGCAATAAGCTTTATAAAAGTGTTGACCATGCCGCAACATGGACTGAGATAACTTGGGCGTAAACCTTTATGGGTGGTATCATGGTCAAAACCGTCAACTTCAACATTTCTGGTATGCACTGTGCAAGCTGTTCTATTAAGAATGAGCGTTCCCTTCTCAAGCTTCCGGGAGTAAAATCTGCTTCAGTAAATTTTGCATTACGAAAAGCCTCTGTTGATTATGACGAATCGATTGTTGCTGAAAACCAGATTTATGGGGTTATTGAGAAAAATGGATATCAAGTAATCCCTGAACAAGCTTCTTCACCTGTTGTTTCAACACCCGGACATTCACCAGAAGCAGATTCACCCGGCCACCATGAAATGGGAATGCCAGCTGACGCTACAGGGGCATCATTAGCAAGCCTGGCAGCTGCACAGGAAGTAGCAGCAGCAAAGAAAAAAACAATCTGGGCAATTGCGTGCACGGTTCCCGTGCTTTTGATTGCTATGCTTTCACTCTCTTCACCTTTCTTTTTTCTCGGGCGGGATCTCACATTGTGGATCCAAGTTGTTTTAAGCATGGTAGTGATCATTGGATTTGGCTGGGAGTTCCACAGCGGAATGGTCCGGCAGTTGCGTTTCCTATCGGCAAATATGGACACGCTGATCTCGATCGGTACGCTTGCGGCATTGATCTATAGTGTCGTTTTAATGGTTCTCGACGGCAACGGCGACTTTTATTTTGAAACAGGAGCAGTGATTACCGCCCTCATCCTTCTCGGGCGGTATTTCGAAGCAAAAAGTAGAGGGCAGGCAAGCGAAGCAATCGAAAAACTCATGCAATTAGGTGCAAAAACCGCGCGTGTATTGCGAAAAAATCAAGAAATTGAAATTCCTATCGAACAGGTCCAGGTCGGAGATCTGCTTGTTGTGAGACCCGGAGAAAAAATGCCAGTCGATGGAAAAGTGGCGAAAGGATCAAGCAGTGTTGATGAATCCATGCTCACCGGAGAAAGTATGCCTGTTACGAAGCACCCGAATGATGATATCTTTGGTGCAACCATCAATATTTCCGGATCATTAGTTATGAAAGCAACCAAAGTCGGTAAAGATACCGTGCTTGCTCAAATTGTCAAGATGGTGAGTGATGCTCAAACGAAAAAAGCACCGATACAGAAGCTTGCTGACACCGTCTCGGGAATCTTTGTTCCTATCGTTTTAGGTATTGCAGTCCTCACGACGGTTATTTGGTATTTAGTAACGGGCGATATCAGCCAGAGCATTATTCCTGCGGTTGCTGTCGTCGTTATCGCTTGTCCTTGCGCCTTAGGTCTCGCTACACCGACAGCAATTATGGTCGGAACCGGATTAGGAGCACAACGCGGTATTCTTATCAAAAATGGCGAGTCCTTAGAAAAATGCAAGAAAATTGACGTGGTCATGTTTGATAAAACAGGAACCTTGACGCAGGGAAAACCGAGAGTTACAGATGTTCTTTCGTTACGACAAGGCACGACAACGGAAGATATCCTGAAGCTTGCAGGAAGTGTTGAAAACTCGTCTGAGCATCCGCTCGCACGTGCGGTTGTCAATGCAGCAAAAGAGCGAAAACTCGCCATCAAGGAAGTTGAAGCATTCAAGAATATCGAAGGAAAGGGTGTCAAAGCAAACCTCCAGCGCAACCTTATTATTATTGGAAATTCGTTATTGATGAAAGAAACAGGAATAAACCTTGATGCAAAAGCAAGAACAGCGTGGGACCAGCTTGAAGGGCAGGCAAAGACTGTTGTCGGCGTTACCCGCAATAAATATCTTCTTGGACTCATTGCCATTGCAGATATTGCCAAAGACGATGCACGCGATGCAGTGAGGCAATTGCATGAACAAGGCATTCAAACTGCCATGATTACAGGAGACAACCAGAAAACTGCAGTTGCTATCGGATCTCAATTAGGCATTACTACCATTTTTGCGCAAGTGCTTCCCCAAGATAAGGCTGAAAAAGTCAAAGGATTGCAGGATCAGGGTTTGAAAGTTGCATTTGTGGGGGACGGCATTAATGATGCGCCTGCACTGGTGCAGGCAGACTTAGGGATTGCCATGGGCACAGGAACTGATATTGCGATTGAGGCAGGAAATATTGTGCTGGTGAAAGGATCTCCCATGAAAGTGGTTGAATCACTTCAGCTTGCACGTCTTACATTTAAGACGATCAAACAAAATCTCTTTTGGGCCTTCTTCTATAATGTTGCTGCACTCCCGTTGGCTGCATTTGGTTTGTTGAATCCGATCATTGCAGCAGGAGCTATGGCATTTTCAAGTGTGAGTGTCGTGGGAAATAGTCTCAGGATTAAGAGGAAAATGCGTGTTGTATAATGCTCTTTTTTTGTCGTCGACAGAGTTGTTTTTTCCGGTTGAACCGTAATATTGCTTTTGTAACCGTTGTTGGCTTGATGGTTGGGTTCTATTATAACTTGCAATCGACAGGAACAAAAATCACTGATATATTTATATTCGAGTCAATCTTTATTACTATGGTCATTAGTATTATTATCTGGCTAATTTATCACATAAACGAGGGAGATTAATATGATTACTACTCAGAATGTAAAGAAATTTTTTGCATTAAACTGGCCGTTATTCCTTGCTATAATCCTGCTATTTTTTTTACTTTCCAAACTCAAATTTTAAACTATAGTAAATGACAAAATAGTTTATATAAACTGTTGTCATTTACTAATAAGCCAATGACTTATTTGGATAAGTATTTATGTCATTGACTATAAGAAGTTTACTTACCACACATCAATCTTAATCAAACTCTTCTCGACACCTGCGTCAAGCAGGGCTTGTTTGAGTTCTCGAATCATCTCAACCGGTCCGCAGATAAAGAATTCCTTGTTGTTGAGATCTTTGTCTTTGCAGTATTTTTTGATCATGGCAAGAGTGATTCTTCCTTTTTCTACACTCCCCTTCCCGCTCTCTTTTCCATCTTGAGTCAAAGAAAAAACAACATTAATATTTGAAACATCATTGCTAATCTCTTCTAATTCGGTTTTATACAAGAGATCCTTGCTTGTTTTTGTGTTATACAATAACAGAATCGGGTTCTTCATTTGTTCGTTCAGGATCTGCCGAATAAAACCCATCATCGGCGCAACACCGGTTCCGCCAGCAAGAAGAACAAGATTCTGCTTTGTTAGGGGATCAATCGTAAACTTCCCATACGGTCCATCAAGCAGAATCGTGTCGCCAACCTTTAAACGTGCAAGTTTTGGCGAAAGTTCGCCATTCTCGTAATAGCGGATACAGAACTCAATGTAATCCTCATAGTGTTTCGCACAGCACGTAGCGACTGAATACGCTTTCTTAACGAGAAAACCGCTTTTGTTGTGCATATCCGGCAGTGCAAGCATGAAGAATTGACCTGCCGTATATTTTTTCTGCTGTATGTTTGGAAGGCTGACTCTGAGAATAACAACGTCTTTTGCTGCCTGGATCTTTTCCACCAGCCTGCCTTGTTGAAAGTTTTCGGTCATGTTTCTCTGGCAATAAAAGGGATATAAAAGGTTTTCCTCGAGAATGGATTAGTTCAATATTCCTGCTTCAACTCCCGGCAAGCTGACTGTTTTAAATCCGATAGGGGCAGGAATTTTGTATTGTTCAGCAAGTCTTCCAGCTTGTTCAATCGTCCAGCGCAAGAAGAGATAACCTTCAAACTGGTGTGTCATTACTTCTACAATTCCATATTCTCGGATACTTTGTTCTTGTGTACTGCCGAGTATTTTTCTTGCTACGCGATCCCGCGATCCTGTAAAATAGCCGCACTTCATCAGAAAATTTACTTGAAGACGTTTACGTGCATCTTGCTCATCCAGAGAAGCACTGCTGAAAAAAAACGCAGCACGATATCGGTCTAAGGGAAGAGGGGTAACAACAACCAACACCGGTTTTTCCCGATACTCGGCGCTTGATGCTAATGAAGCAGGAGCAAATCGTTGAAAGAGCACATAATCAAGTTGATCAGGAGTTAAAAGTTGCTGATGATCTACACACATTTCGAGCAGTGAAGTTCCAAGCAATGTTAATCCTTTTGCCAAAACACGGTAGGGACTCGATTCATCTTGTTCTAGACTTCTAATTGCAGATGCAAAACGATGAACATCCCCTTTATGAAGATAATAACTAATGGAAGCATACATGTTGCCACCTGCGAGACTAGCACGTTCATCCGTGTCTGTTGTTTTTGCCAACAAACGATCCAGCCGAGCATTAATATCCGCATGGTTTACGGGGTTGCTAAAATAATTTTTTGCGATGCGAGGAATCTCATTTGCCAAACGAAAGAGCTTGTACAGCTGGTGGTGCTCTCTAGGTGTAAGTCCTTTAACATACTGTACTGCTTGCAACAGGATCGCATCAAGGGATTTTTCCATGAAACCCGTGAGCAGTGAAGAGTATTTAAGCCTTTCGAGAAGTATACCATTTTCCACTATCTTTTAATAGTTCTTTATTTTTGTGGGAAGGTATGCCTGCTCAAAATCCAACGGATAAGATCGTCAAGAAAAACCTTGAGACTTTCAATAGGTGGGCTCCCCAGTATGACTTCTCCTTATTTCAGTGGTGGATGAAGAAATTTCACCGCAAGGTTTTTGCTGAAGTGGACAAAAATGTGGAAGCAAAACAAAAAGCGAAGTTCCTTGATCTCAGCTGCGGAACCGGCGAGTTATTGTATGAGCTTGCCAAAACCAAGCCGCGACTCCAGCTTTTTGGAGTTGATATCGCAGAAAACATGCTTGCTCTTGCAAAACACAAGGTTCCTTCTGCGAAATTCTTTCAAATGGATGTGCATCATCTGAAACTCAAAGACAACACGTTTGATTATGTGGTGAGCACCGAAGCCTTTCATCATTATCCTAACCAGCGAAAAGCACTTTCAGAGATGGTAAGAGTCTGCAAGCCCGGCGGAAAGGTGATGATTGCTGATATCAACTTCTTCTCATCGCTGTTGCACCATCTTTTTGTAAAGGTTGAGCCAGGATGCGTGTACATCAACAGCCGAAAAGAAATGATCCGCTTGTTTGAAGAAGCAGGCTTAAAGAATATCCGTCAAGAACGCACCTTCTTGTTTGCGGTGACGACAATAGGAATGAAGAGAAAAGAGAAGAAAAAGTAAAAATAAAAAAATAAGGTGCGCTTATTTACACGTTTTTTCTAAGGCAAGATTATGGAGCCATGCCAATATTGCTCCGCAAACAGCCCCGCATACAAAGCCCCAGAATAATCCAATGAAACTTCCAAGGACTGTTGCAGCATATCCTGGATAGAGGGTTGCCAGCATCGCGAGGAGCTCTTTGCTCACCCAGAAAAATTTTGCCTCAGGAGCAAGAGTAAGAATTAATCCAAGCAAGAATACATATGCTCCCACTAACACTCCCAAAGCAATTGCAAGTGCTTTAGGACTCAAATACCCGCATCGATGTTCTTTTGTCATGCTCTAACCTCCTTTTTACTTGAGAATAACAATATTCGTCATTCCCCTTCTTTTTCTCTCGAGCACACCTTTCCCCTCCATGCGATCAAGGATCCTGCTTATTTTTACTTTTGAATAGGCTGTTTCCTGAATGAGATCGCTTTGATACGTTGAACCGTCTTTAGTTTTAATAAGTGTATAAATCTTTTGTTCGTCGCCATCGAGACGGGCAAGATCAACGGGTTTATAGCTGGCTTCATCTTTCTCTTTTTCTTTTCTCAACGGAAGAAAAATCATATACACCCCGCTTCCCAGAACCAGAAAGGAAATGCCGAATGCAACGACCATGAGCCAGGAAAGATTACTTGTGTGAACCGGACACTGATTCATGTCTTGTTTATTTGCGTGCACTGAATCGCAGAGTGCTTCTCCTTGTTCGTCCACATCAAGCTTAACAAAGATCAAGGCAAACAATAGGATCAGTGAGAATCCTACAAGCATGGAGCCGATGGTTTTGTGGTTAAAAGTAAACGTCATGGTTCACTCCCCTATGCCGTCCATTGATAGACTCTTTGTTGCTGTTTAGGAATTCCAAGAATCACAACGGTAAAGGATTCTAATTTGTCCTGATCAAGTTGAAATGCAAGCATTCCATTGGCGTGATGTCCGCTTAATGCCGGTGCAGATCCTGGTTTGATCGTTTTTTCTTTTTGTTTGTTGTCTTGATAGACCAAAAGAATAGCATTACCTAAATCGAATTGAGATAAGTCAACAGAATGCGTGTTTGCACCAAGGGCAATGTTCAGCACACCGCCTTTGAATTCTTGGGGTGTCAAGGCAAGTTCAACATCACCATCGCCTGTTGTACCTGTAGTAATCGTATCGAATAAAGAAGTTGCAGAAACTGCAGAAGTTGCAGGAGCACCTCCTTCTATTCTTGGATTACTCGTAGGAAGAACAGAGTTTCCGAATGCGAGCGGACTTGATGCAAGACTGATGAGGCTATATCCAGCCAAAAGAATGACTAAAACCGTAATAACGATAAACAGCATATTTTTCATGTGAGATCCCTCCTTGTAGGTATTCTTCTTCAGTTTATTTTTCATCCATAACATTACAGCAATTCCTGCAATGATTCCTCCTATTGTCCAAAACCAGGTCCCATACACTGCTGATGGCTTTTCTGGCAATGGCGTTCCTGCGACAATCAGTCCAAAATTAAAAAGAAGCAAGGTTCGCGACACACATTGTTTTTTCAATGACAAGAGCGCAAGAGCAACAAGAAGCATAATGGCAATCGTCCAGAACGGAAAGGCAAATTTGGTAAGAAAGGCTAAGGGCATTCCAACAACGGTAATCCCGATCATCCCCAGCAACGCAATAATTCCTAAACATACGGTGTGACAGACCTGCCAGGATCCTAACACACTGGCTGCACCAGAAAGCGTTCCGGTATACCCTGTTATTTTTTCATAGGTTCTTGCGACCACATTCGTCATATCGGCGCCCCTGAGGATCCCTAAGGATCTTTCACCTTTCCTTTCATCATCTTTCCTTTCATCTTTCTTAAGACCTTCTTATAATCGGGGTTGAAACGCTTTATTAGGATATCGTGAAACTAGTTTCAAAACCTGCTTCAAAAGAGTGTATTGCAGTCCTTTACCATCGTTTACAACACGCAATAATGCTTTTTATTATCCGATTAACAGGGGGATTTGTTTGATACATCAGAAGACCGCCAAAAATAATTCCAACAGCCAAAAGAAAGACGAGTGTTCTCTTGATATCTTCAGGAAGTGTAAGGAGTGCCAGAGCTCCTGTCGTAAGCACGAGATAGATGGGCAGACTCAGGAGATTCATGATGCGATTCTTCCCTTTTCCTTTTGCCTGAAGAAGATAAAAGAGACCGATGGTGCTCTGCCCCATGAGCAATGCAATGATGGTCGTATCTTGTATTCTATTGAGTTTTAACAGCACGAGTAGTCCTATCCATGTCAGCGAAACTGCACCGCACAGTGCACAGAGGTTTCTGAATTTCTTGAAAAGATTTTTGACGATCAAAAAAACAAAAAACAAGACCGTGATAGCAATGAGAATGAGGGTAAGCTTCATTTATGACACCTTCCACCTTCTTACATTTTTGTTATTGCACCAACTGGAAAATAACACCGGTGATGATAAGCAATGACAATGTAAGCACAATCCCCTGAAAAGGAAGCTGTTTTCCTCCGCGTATCTTCGTTACCCCTTTGCTGAGCAAAGGCGCCACAGCAACAAGAAGCGCTCCGAATATGCTTCCTAAAAGCGGAAGATTGAGCAGATAGGTTCGATTGAAGAGAGAACCATACGAACCAAACCATGAAATATACCAGGGCATCATGCTCATACCTTTCAGAAGGGGAAGCAGGGGAAGTACGGTGAGAAGATAGGATGAAACAACCAGCAGGGTTGTCTGCCCCAAGAAACTCTTATGATAGCGTTGTTTGATTATTTTGTCAATCCAAAAGCCGATGCTTGCTGCAAATGCTCCTAAAAAGAGCCCAATAACAACATGATTAACACCCAGCCATGTTGCTCCACCAACCGCAACAGCAGCTCCGATCGTGCAAAGAGGACAATGCCCCTTTTTTGCCGCCGGAAATGGAAAGATGCGAAAAATCCGGAGCTGCTGAGACTGCAGTTGCTGTGGTTTTGATGGTTGTTTTTTTGATTGGTGTTTCATATGCGCATGAACTCCGTAAACGTGCCGTCTTTTTTTACTGCATAGACGATGAATTCACCTGATGGAGATCCTGGCATACCGGGAGAACCCGATGGCATTCCTGGCATTGCAATACCGCGAATATCAGGTTTTTCCTTCATCATCTTTTCAACTGCTTCAAGAGGAATGTGGCCTTCTACAACATAATCGCCAACGACCATGGTGTGGCAACTTCTCATGCTTGCAGGGATTTGATACTGCTCCTTGAGCGCATCCATATTGGTCATGTCTTTTACTTCGAGGGGATATCCTTTATTCATCGCATATTTGGTGTAGAGTGCACAGCATCCGCAGGTCTGCGACTTGTAGAGCGTGATCTTCTGCGAAGCAACCTCCTCTGCAGGTTTCGCTGTGCATCCCGCAATGACCAACGTCATAAAAAGAACAAAAATAAAAAGAAGTAATGACGATCTTCTGTTCATGTTCACACCTTTTTTGTTTTCATTTTCCTACTAACAGCCACCGACCATTCTTGGCGGTGCTGAGGGTGCTGCTTGAGGAATCGATATGCCGGCAGGACTTCCTCCACCCGCGGGTCTTCCTCCTACAGCAAATCCGCTGACCAAATTATCTTCGGTTTTGCCAATTTGAAAGGTCTGCACAGCGGAAAAAACCAGCAATAGAACTGCCACGCCGATAATAGCATACATGGTCCAGCTTCCGGTGCTCTCACTTTTTGATGATGCGTCTGATTCTGACGCTTCTTTTATTTGATCTGATGGGCGATGCGATGCTTGACGCGTTGTCGACGACGTCGAGCAGCATCCGTCTCCTGTTGAGTCTTTCATCTTAACAACCTCCTACCATTCCGCTTCCGCTTGCGGATTTTCCTTGTTCAATGCCTCGATACTTATTGCTTGCAAGGTTCACATAATTGAATGGAATTTTCTGATCTTTCAGAACCTGCGCTTTCAACTGCAGTTGTCCTGGGAAGAAGAGTGTCTTCCATTTTCCAAGTTCCTCTTGAATCTCCTCATCCGTGTATTCGCTTGCATGATTCGTCAACAGATATTTTGCCAGGCCTCTCATTGCAAAGCTGTGCGCGCATCCGCATGCAGGTTGACCATCTGCAAAGATAATGGCAGGTGCACCGCAGCAATATTCGCAGGAAACGCCTTTATTCATCTTGAAGAGAATATTGATGTACCGTTCAAGTTGTTCGCCTTCAAGCGTGATGCGTTGGTCAAACGTTGCTAAAGCTCTGATCGTTGCATCAGCTTTTTCAGGATCGTTTGCTGAAACATCGTCAAAATTGATCTTTAATTCCGGACCGTAGATTTTAGGAACTCCTGTAGGAACGACAGACGGCAAGGATGACGTCGAAGGAAGCGAAGCTCTCGGCTGTTGTCCTTGGCTTGATCCGATGTTTCCGGTGTTCGATGGGGCAAGGCCTGTTTGTACGGCAAGGGCGCTGTTCATGTTTTCCAGAGCTCCATTGACAAATGAAAGCCGTAAAGAATTGAATAAGGTGATAAACAAGATTGCAATCAGCAATCCCATAATCAGTTTGAGCGTATTATCTTTTGATTCTCTGCGCTTCTCGCGCTGTTCTTCTGATTTTATTGTTTTCCATTTGTCCATAGACTCACCTTTTGTGCATTGTTCTTTTGTTCTTAGCAGTTTTTGCGAATGTACTGGTGAGGTTATGGAATGAAACGCCTTAATAACCTATTCGAGAAACTGGTTTCAAGCGGTTTCAGACAGGTTGTAGGTATTCATAAAGAAATCTAGATTTCAGGCTCTGTCCCAAATGCAGTGAGCGCACAATCCGAGCAAAGCTCCTACGCAGCCCGTGTTTTCATCCAAAGGGGTGTTGTTGCTCGTCGTGTTTCTGCTTCTTTTTCCGACGGAGGGGTTTGTTGTCGAGATGCCTGTTGTTCTCTCTCGTATTGCTCAATCTGTTCAAGAAGCCCATGTTTCTCTGCAGCGTATCGTAATACGTCTGTTCCTGATGTAAACCATTTTGATTTTCCAACAATAACCCGTTCATCTTCAGGAGGGGTATCCACCTTTTTTTCTCTGCGAACAAGGATCAAGAAATGGCTTTCTGACTCTCTTTCTGATCCTTGTTCTTCTTTGTAAGTTGTGCACATCGGGTCTTCGATATAGATTTGCGAGCAGGAAATCGTTTCATACAAACGTGAACGTTCAATGTTGGTTGCTCTCCAGGTTCGTTGAGGCCAATCGTTTAATACGGTGAGTTCCAAAATACCATACATTGACCCTGGTTGTTGCATCCATTGCATCTCTACGTCTCGATTCTGCCCATATAATCCTGTGGGAGTTGGTCTCCAAATAATGGGTTCGCCTCCTCCATCAATGCACCAATAAAGATAATCTGATTGAGCTTTTCTTTTGTGGTCATCCCGAAGGTATCTCTCATGTTGTCTTTGATTCATTTCTTTGCGCATGGATTTCCATATTTTTCTGAGCCCATAGCGCTCTGCAGCTGTTTCCAAAACCCTTGTTCCAAAATCAAAAAGAGCTCTTAATTGCTCAACCTGTTCAAGGCTGATATCCCATACAGGATGTTCAATTTGTTCATTCGTTCTGACCAACCTTAAAAAGTCAACCGATACTTCAGTGGTACGCGAAAAATATGTGTCGACGCTTCCATCAATCTTGATTTCTTCACAGGTAAGGGCTCCGCGCTGAGGAATAAACTTACGCATACACGGAATATATGTTCGAAATGTGACATGAGGATAGAAGAGTGTAGTAACCCTGACCGTATAACCGTGTCCGGATCTTTGTTTATCACGTTCTACTGAGAATTCAAATCCTGAAATACGATCAGTAATACTCAATCTACCGTCATGCTTTCGAGGCGGTGTTTGCGTATTTGTAAGCCGATTGGTGCGATTATATTGAGGGTCAAAGAGTGCACGCTCAAGTTCTGAGAAATCAAGTGGAATCAGTCGTTCTGTTTCTTTTCCTCTGAGTCCAATCGTTAATCTCAACGTATCCCCCCACCACGTGCAAATGCCTTAGTATTTTTCTTATTGCTTTTTTTGAGAACTGCGATACCCCGAGCTATTTAAGCCTTTTGCTTCATTTTTGTTGCATGTTCGAGGTTCAAAACACATCCAACAGCAACTGGTGCGGATCCTCAAGAAGCTTCTTAATGCTGAGCATAAAGCGTCCTGCTTGTGCACCGTCAATCGTGCGATGGTCAAAAGTCAAGGACAGATTCATCACCTTTCTTGGAACGATCTGTCCATGCACAACACGAGGAACTTCGTTCATCCGATACATGCCGAGAATTGCACTGTCAGGAGGATTAATAATCGGCGTTGCCATGATGCCTCCCACTGATCCAATATTCGTGATGCAAAAGGAATGTCCTTGCAGATTCTGCGGTTGGATTTCACGGGTTCGCGCTTCTTCAGCAAGTTTCGTAATCTCCTTTGCAATTTGCATGATACTAAGATTGTCCACATTCTTGATGACAGGAACCATCAAACCTTGTCCGGTGTCAACTGCAAAGCCAATGTTATAGTATTTTTTAAGAACAATTTCCTCTTTTTCTTCATCAATACTAGCATTGATGTAGGGATGCTCGCGCAGTGCAACAATGCAGGCCTTCATAACAAAGGGAAGGAAGGTCAACTTGAATCCTTTATTCTCTGCCTCATCTTTTTTTTCTTTACGGATTTTGTCAAGCTCTGTGACATCAACTTCTTCAACATGTGTTACATGGGGAATGGTAAATGCAGCTTCAACCATGCGTTTTGCAATCACTTTGCGAATATTACTCATGGGAACACGAATGGTTCTGCCAAAGCTTTCAAAGCTTATTTTGGGTCCTGCCCGTGAAGGAGTTCCCGGCTGGGTTGCAGGATGCATTGCTTCTGGAGAAGAGGGCGGAGCTGCAACCGAAGCTGCTTTGACATCTTCATCACTAATTCTTCCTCCCTGTCCTGTTCCGTTTACTTTGGAAATATCAATTCCTAGTTTTTCTGCAAGTTTGCGTGTTGCAGGCAGTGCAATTCTTTGGGTTGTCGGTTGTGGGTGGTAGGGAGTAGCTGGTAGGTTGCCGGTTGTAGATTGTCGAGTTTCTATGGTGGTTGTCGGTACCTTCGGCATCAGTTGCTGAGGCACTTGCTCTCCTTGTTCTCCGAACATGACGAGTGTCTCACCCACTTTAATCGTGTCGCCTTCTTGGTGGTAGATTTTCAGAATCCTTCCTGCTTTGGGCGACGGAACTTCGACAATAGCTTTTGCAGTTTCAATCTCTGCTAGGATCTGGTCAACTTGAACCGTATCGCCTTCTTTCACCAGCCATTTGACAATATGGCCTTCAACAACTCCTTCTCCTACATCCGGAAATTTGAATTCGTAGACCATGGATACCTCGTTGAGTGTCACGTTTAGAAGTGCATAACCTCTTCTATTGCTTTCATAATCTGTGGTAATTGCGGTCCATAATAATTTTCAAGCTTATATAAGGGATAAATCACATCAAATCCGGTTACTCTTTTGATCGGTGCTTTGAGCGACAGCAAAGCCTTTTCAGTTATTTGCGCGCTGATTTCAGCACCAACTCCGCAATTTTTAGGTCCTTCATGTACGACAACAACTCTCCCTGTTTTCTTTGCTGATTCCACCAGTGTT
>Ga0209343_10005732_pt1 | contig 14971 bp, 16 predicted proteins | sample RifCSPlowO2_02_FD_184026 | JGI IMG/M metagenome (GOLD analysis project Ga0209343, IMG submission 184026) | Groundwater microbial communities from Rifle, Colorado - Rifle CSP2_plank lowO2_0.2 (SPAdes) (version 2) | ecosystem: Environmental > Aquatic > Deep subsurface > Groundwater | place... | reverse complement strand
ACGTGTTGTAAATGAGCATTTTGAGGCCGTTTTTAACGCAGTATTGCCAACGCAGGTAGTTTTTCAACGGCCTGCTAGAGGCAGTGGCTCGACCGGGGACGCGATTATTACGAGACAGAACACTAGTGATGGGCCAGTTCCGGGTGTTGCTGCAGCGTCTGGTTGAACAGTTCGACCCAGTGAGTGCTGAACTGGCGTCCGGCCAGGCCGTTGATTTCCAGGATGGCGCGCAGCAGCGGGCGCTTGTTCAGGGTTTGGTGGGCGCGCTCATGGGTGCGGGCGTCGAAGGTGTCGACGATATTGATGATCAGGGCGCCGGGGCTGGTTTCAGCCTCCTGCAAGCCTTTGGGGTAGCCGCTGCCGTCGGCGTGTTCTTGATGTTGCAGGGTTATTTCCGCGGCGGCATCCCACCTGGGCATGCGCTTGAGCAGGTCGTAAGCGAGGCGGGGATGCGATTGCATTTGCCGGCGCTCTTCGCGGTTGAAGTGTGCTTCCTTGTGCAGCAGTTCCAGGGGCAGGAAGGCCATGCCGAGATCATGCAGGCAGATGGCGGCGGCCAGTTGTGCGGGCTGTTCCGGGTTGCCGCCCAGCTGATTGATCGCCAGGGCCAGGTCCAGCTGGCGCAGGCCGCGACCCTGCCAGTAATGCGAGCGGCGCTCGCTGGCCTGCATCAGTTCGATAAAGAACAGCAAGTCGGCATCGGGCTGGATGCCATAGCGTCTGAGCAAGTCGGCGGCGGCGGGTTCATCGGCGGCAATGGCCTTGGCCGGGCGTGAGCTGGGGTCGAGTTGTTGCAGCAGGGCGCTGCGTATTTCCGTTTGCCGTGAATCCGCTGCTGTCGCTAGGGCACTAAGCGACTGGCTCAGTGCAGTGCTCTGTTCGGCGTTGAGGCGCATGGGGGCGTCGCTGAGGCTGTGCTCGATCAGCTCTTTGAGGTGGTCCAGGCTCAGCAATAAGATGTCGCCGAGCAGGCTGTCGAAACTCAGGCGCGCCTCGCGCAGGCGGGCCAGTACATCTTCCATGGCTTGCGGGAGGGGCATCAGGTCGTTCAGGCCGATATAGCCGAGGTTGCCCTTGAGCGTATGCACCAGGCGGAACAGTTCGCGCAGCCGCTCGGTGTCGGCGGGCGCCTGCTCGAGCTCGATCAGCAGTTGTTCGCAGCGCTGAAACTGCTCGGCGGACTCCAGGCGAAAGTCCGCCAGCAAGTCGCTGGGGATTTCGACAAGCTTGGGCATGAGCATAACCCTCTCCATTTAGCAGCGGCCAGGCAGGCCTATGCCTGAGTATAGGAAGGCTTGATAAAAGCGCGTGGGGCGGCGGCTGCAAGTGACGGCTTAACCATATATAATCCCGCGCTTTGCCGCGTCGTGCGGGGTGGGCCAGCAGGTGCGCGTGCGCCGCTGGTCGATTAGCGCCCCCGATGGACGGCGCAATTGCAGAAAATGGCGCGTGCGCCAGCCGGCTCGACGGCTTGCCAGCCCGGCCAATAGCGTCGCAATCAGTGCGACCCAACGAATTCAAGACTCTAGAGAAGCGATCCATGATGCGCAGCCATTATTGCGGCCAACTGAACGAGAGCCTGGACGGCCAGGAAGTCACCCTTTGCGGTTGGGTCCATCGCCGTCGTGACCATGGCGGGGTGATTTTCCTCGACATCCGTGACCGTGAAGGTCTGGCCCAGGTGGTTTTCGATCCCGATCGCGCACAAACCTTCGCCACTGCCGACAAGGTGCGCAGCGAATACGTGGTCAAGATCACCGGCAAGGTGCGTCTGCGTCCGGCCGGGGCCGGCAACGCCAATATGGCGTCCGGCGCCATCGAAGTGCTGGGCTATGAGCTGGAAGTGCTGAACGAAGCGGAAACTCCGCCGTTCCCGCTCAACGAATACACCGACGTCGGCGAAGAGACCCGTTTGCGCTACCGCTTTATCGACCTGCGTCGCCCGGAAATGGCGGCCAAGCTGAAGCTGCGCTCGAGCATCACCAGCAGCATCCGTCGCTACCTGGACGAGAACGGCTTCCTCGACGTGGAAACGCCTATCCTCACCCGTGCCACCCCGGAAGGCGCGCGTGACTACCTGGTGCCGAGCCGCACCCACGCCGGCAGCTTCTTCGCCCTGCCGCAGTCGCCACAGCTGTTCAAGCAGCTGCTGATGGTCGCCGGCTTCGACCGTTACTACCAGATCGCCAAGTGCTTCCGCGACGAAGACCTGCGTGCCGACCGTCAGCCGGAATTCACTCAGATCGATATCGAGACCAGTTTCCTCGATGAAGCCGACATCATGGCCATCACCGAGAAGATGATTCGCCAGCTGTTCAAGGAAGTGCTGGGCGTCGAGTTCGGCGAGCTGCCACATATGACCCTGGCCGAAGCCATGCGTCGTTATGGCTCGGACAAGCCGGACCTGCGCAACCCGCTGGAACTGGTGGACGTGGCCGATCAGCTGCAAGCGGTCGACTTCAAGGTGTTCAGTGGCCCGGCCAATGACCCGAAATGCCGCGTCGCTGCACTGCGCGTGCCGGGCGGGGCGAGCATGCCGCGCAGCCGTATCGATGAGTACACCAAGTTTGTCGGCATCTACGGTGCCAAGGGCCTGGCCTATATCAAGGTCAACGAGCGCGCCAAGGGCGTCGAAGGCCTGCAGTCGCCGATCGTCAAGAACATCCCCCTGGACAACCTCAACGCGATCCTCGATCGCGTCGGTGCGGTGGATGGTGACATCGTATTCTTCGGTGCCGATAAATCGAAGATCGTCAGCGAGGCCCTGGGCGCGCTGCGCATCAAGCTGGGTCATGACCTCAGCCTGCTGACCTGCGAATGGGCGCCGCTGTGGGTGGTCGACTTCCCGATGTTCGAAGAGAACGACGACGGCAGCCTGACCGCCATGCACCACCCCTTCACCGCGCCAAGCTGCAGTCCGGCCGAGCTTGCGGCCAATCCGGCCGGCGCCTTGTCGCGCGCCTACGACATGGTGCTGAACGGCACCGAGCTGGGTGGCGGCTCTATCCGTATCCACGATAAGGCCATGCAGCAGACCGTGTTCCGCGTGCTGGGCATCAGCGAGGAAGAGCAGCAGGAGAAGTTCGGCTTCCTCCTCGACGCCCTCAAGTTCGGTGCGCCGCCCCATGGCGGCCTGGCCTTCGGTCTGGATCGTCTGGTGATGCTGATGACCGGCGCGCAGTCGATCCGTGAAGTGATCGCCTTCCCGAAAACCCAGAGCGCGGCCTGCGTCATGACCCAGGCGCCAGGCTTGGTGGACAACAAGGCGCTGCGTGAGCTGCATATTCGTCTGCGCGAGCAGCCCAAGGCCGAATAAAGCGGTTTGGGGCGAAGGATGGGTTGAGCATGGCGATACCCATCGCCCTCAATGATGGGTTACGCCGCTACGCGGCTAACCCATCCCACGTGCTGATTTGACGAATTACGGAGTGAGTTATGGCTGGTCATTCCAAATGGGCCAACATCAAGCACCGCAAGGGGCGTCAAGACGCCAAGCGCGGCAAGATCTTCACCAAGATCATTCGTGAGCTGACGGTTGCCGCCAAGGGCGGCGGCCTGCCGGCGGACAACCCGCGTCTGCGCCTGGCGGTCGATAAAGCGCTGACCGCCAATATGACCCGCGACACCATCGACCGCGCCATCGCCCGTGGTGTCGGTGCGGACGAAGCCGACAATATGCTCGAGCTGAGTTATGAGGGCTATGCGCCCAATGGCGTGGCGATCTTTGTCGAGGCCATGACCGATAACCGCAACCGCACGGCGGCCGAGGTGCGGCATGCCTTTACCAAGTGCGGCGGTAACCTGGGTACCGATGGGTCGGTGGCCTATATGTTCGAGCGCAAGGGGCAGATCAGCTTCGCGCCCGGGGTCAACGAAGATGCCCTGATGGAAGCGGCGCTGGAAGCGGGCGCCGACGACGTGGACATGGCTGAGGATGGCTCCGCCCTGGTGTCCACCAGCTTTGCCGATTTCCATGGGGTCAACGAGGCGCTCGGCGCTGCCGGGTTCAAGGCCGATGAGGCGGAAATCGCCATGATTCCTTCAATCAGCGCGCCTATCAGTGATCTGGAAACTGCGCAGAAGGTGATCAAGCTGATCGATATGCTGGAAGACCTCGACGACGTGCAGAACGTCTATCACAACGCCGAGATTCCCGACGAGCTTATGGAGCAGCTTGGTTAAGTGCATGCGTATCTGCAGAGCCGGAGGCATTCGGGTTATTGGCCCGAGAGCTTCCGGCTTTTTTGTGTCGGCGTGCCGGATATCTTGTTCTGGATGACGGCGACCCATCGACGCCTCTATACTCGCCAACTGGATAAATAGACAGTGTGTTCGGCCTGCGCAGATCGGCAATTCGAGTGGCGGCATTAAATGACCTTGATCCTCGGTATCGACCCCGGTTCGCGCATCACCGGCTATGGCGTGGTGCGTGATAGCGGGCGTGGCTGCGAATATGTCGCTTCCGGGTGCATTCGTACGGGCAGCGGCTCCATGCCCGAACGCCTGCAGATAGTGTTTCGTGGCGTGCGTGAGGTCATCGCGACCTATGGGCCGGTGACCATGGGCATCGAGCAGGTGTTTATGGCGCGCAATCCGGATTCGGCGCTCAAGCTCGGTCAGGCGCGGGGGGTGGCCATAGTGGCGGGGATCGAGGCGGGGCTGGATATCGCCGAATACACCGCCACCCAGGTCAAGCAGGCGATTGCCGGCAGCGGTGGGGCGGATAAGCAGCAGGTGCAGATGATGGTCATGCACCTGCTCAAGCTGGTGCAGAAGCCGCAGATCGACGCCTCCGACGCCCTGGCCATCGCCCTGTGTCATGCCCATCACCGCCAGAGCCTGATTCCCCATGGCCTGGTTGGGGCCAAGCGGCGCGCTGGCCGTCTTCGTTTGTAACTTTATTTAGGACTGTGGCGGTGATCGGACGTTTGCGCGGTACCCTGGCGGAGAAACACCCGCCCCATGTGATTGTGGATATCAATGGCCTGGGCTATGAGCTGGAAGTGCCCATGACCACCCTGTACCGTTTGCCTGCGCTGGGCGAGCCGCTGACCCTGCATACCCATCTGGTGGTGCGCGAGGATGCCCATCTGCTCTATGGCTTTTTCGAGAAGCGCGAGCGCGAGTTGTTCCGCGAGCTGATCCGGCTCAATGGCGTCGGTCCGAAACTGGCCCTGGCGCTGATGTCCGGGCTTGAGGTCGACGAATTGGTGCGCTGCGTGCAAGCGCAAGACACCTCGGTGCTGGTGAAAATCCCCGGCGTCGGCAAGAAAACCGCAGAACGTCTGCTGGTGGAACTCAAGGATCGCTTCAAGGCCTGGGAAACCGTGCCGGGTATGACCACCCTGGTAGTGGAACCCCGCGCCGGTAGCGCAGTCTCAAGCGCGGAGAATGATGCGGTCAGCGCACTTATTTCCCTCGGTTACAAACCCCAGGAAGCCAGTCGCGCCGTCTCAGCCATCAAGGAAGAAGGTTTGAGCAGCGAAGATATGATCCGTCGTGCCCTGAAGGGAATGCTCTAGTGTTAGAAGCCGATCGCCTGATTACCGCCACCCCCCGCGACCGCGACGAGCAGGTGGATCGCGCCATTCGTCCGCTGAAGCTGGCGGACTATATCGGCCAGCCGAGCGTGCGCGAGCAGATGGAGCTGTTTATCCAGGCCGCCCGCGGGCGCAGCGAGGCCCTCGACCATACCCTGATCTTCGGCCCGCCGGGCCTGGGCAAGACCACCCTGGCCAATATCATCGCCCAGGAAATGAACGTCTCGATCAAGAGCACCTCGGGTCCGGTGCTGGAGCGGCCGGGCGACCTGGCGGCGCTGCTGACCAATCTCGAGCCGGGCGATGTGCTGTTTATCGATGAAATTCATCGCCTTTCGCCGATAGTCGAGGAAGTGCTGTACCCGGCGATGGAGGACTTCCAACTCGACATCATGATAGGCGAGGGCCCGGCGGCGCGTTCGATCAAACTGGACCTGCCGCCTTTTACCTTGGTCGGCGCCACCACCCGTGCCGGCATGCTGACCAACCCGTTGCGCGACCGCTTCGGCATAGTGCAGCGCCTGGAGTTCTACAACACCGAAGACCTGGCCACCATAGTCAGGCGCTCGGCGGGGATTCTCGGCTTGTCGATCGAACCCCACGGCGCCTTCGAGATCGCCCGGCGCGCCCGCGGTACGCCGCGTATCGCCAACCGCCTGCTGCGTCGTGTGCGGGATTTCGCCGAGGTGCGCGGGCAGGGCGACATCACCCGGCCAATTGCCGACCTGGCGCTGAATTTGCTGGATGTCGACGAGCGCGGTTTCGATCACCAGGATCGCCGCCTGTTGTTGACCATGATCGAGAAATTCGACGGCGGCCCGGTGGGGGTCGACAACCTGGCTGCCGCCATCAGTGAGGAGCGCCACACCATAGAAGACGTGCTGGAGCCCTATTTGATTCAGCAGGGCTATATCATGCGCACCCCCCGGGGGCGCGTGGTGACCCGGCATGCCTACCTGCACTTTGGCTTGAATGTGCCGGGGCGCATGGGCGAACACCCCACCGCCGAGTTGTTTGCACGTGATGATGAGTAAGAAAAAATACTTGCGCCAAGCGATTGGCAAGATCAGGAGCTGGCACTAGAGTATGCGCGCGCAAAACGGAGTTGAGTCTTTCGCTCATCGTTGTCGGGTTTATTACGAAGACACCGATGCTGGCGGCATTGTTTACTACGTCAATTACCTCAAGTTTATGGAGCGGGCTCGCACCGAGCGGCTGCGCGATCTGGGCTTTGCCCAATCGGCGCTGGCGGGTGAGGGCCTGTTATTTGTCGTGCATTCGGCCGAGGCGCGCTACCACGCGCCGGCGCGATTGGATGATGAGCTGTTGGTCAGTGCCGAAGTGATGGAATTAAACCGTGCCAGCCTGCGTTTTCGTCAGCAGGTCAGGCGGGTGGCGGATGATGTGCTGCTCTGTGAAGGGCAGTTTCTGGTGGCCTGTGTGGGCGCCGACAATTTGAAACCCCGGGCCATTCCTCAAGCCCTGCGTGCGGCCTTTGCCGGGCAGGGTGGCGCGGGTATATCTAGAACAGGAGAGTAAGCGTGGAAGCCAACGCCGTTGACCATATGTCGATGTGGAGTTTGATCAGCAACGCCAGCCTGGTGGTGCAATTGGTGATGTTGACGCTGGTGGGCGCGTCGGTCACCTCCTGGGTCATGATCTTCCAGCGCACCGCCCTGCTGCGTGCCGCCAAGCGCGCCCTGGATATGTTCGAGGAACGCTTCTGGTCGGGTATCGATCTGTCCAAGCTGTATCGTCAGGCCGGCAGCAACCCCGATCCGGATTCGGGTCTGGAGCAGATCTTCCGCGCCGGTTTCAAGGAATTCTCGCGTCTGCGCCAGCAGTCCGGTGTCGATCCGGATGCGGTGATGGACGCCGTGGCGCGCGCCATGCGAGTGGCCATCTCGCGTGAGGAAGAGAAGCTCGAGCAGAGCCTGCCGTTCCTCGCCACCGTCGGTTCCACCAGTCCCTATATCGGCCTGTTCGGCACCGTCTGGGGGATCATGAACTCCTTCCGTGGCCTGGCCCAGGTGCAGCAGGCGACCCTGGCCACAGTGGCGCCGGGTATCGCCGAGGCGTTGATCGCCACCGCCATCGGCCTGTTCGCCGCCATTCCGGCGGTGATCGCCTACAACCGCTTCGCCTCCCGTGGCGAGATGCTGATCGGCCGTTACTACACCTTCGCCGATGAATTCCAGGCGATCCTGCACCGCAAAGTGCATACATCGGACGATTAAAGGGCAGAACCAGTCATGGCGAGAATTCGCAACAGACGCAAGCCCGTCGCCGAGATGAACGTGGTGCCCTACATCGACGTGATGTTGGTGCTGCTGGTGATCTTTATGGTGACCGCGCCGATGCTCAACCAAGGGGTCAAGGTCGATCTGCCGAAAGTCAGCAGTGAAGCCTTGCCGCAGGACAATAACGCCCAGGTGCTGACCATCTCGATCAAGGCCGATAAGTCCTACTACTGGAATATGGGCACCGAGGTCGATGTCGACACCGTGCAGGACAAGGCGCTGACCCTGGAAGAAATGACCCGTGCGGTCACCGCGATCATCAGCCAGAGCCGCTCTACGGGTAAGCAGGTGCAGGTCTTCGTGCGCGGCGATAAGTCCGTCGATTACGGCACCGTGATGGCGGCCATGGGTGGCCTGCAGCAGGCCGACGTGGGCAACGTCGGGCTGATTACCGAGGCGCCTTGATGTATCAGCGCGAGCCGTCACCTTCGGAAAGCCTGTTCTGGCCTGTGGTCTGGGCCGTGGCGCTGCACGTCATCATGTTCGCCATGCTGTTCGTCAGCTTTGCCTTCGCCCCGGATTTGCCGCCGGCCAAGCCCGTGGTGCAGGCGACTCTGTATAGGTTGCAGTCGCAAAGCCAGGCAACCACCCAGACCAATCAGAAAATCGCCGGTGAGACCAAGAAAACCACGGCGCCAGTCTATGAGACCGAACAGCTGGAGCAGAAAAAGGCCGAGCAGGAAAAAGTAGCGGCCAAGGTGGCGGAACAAAAGAAAGCCCAGGAGGCTCAGAAGGCCGAAGCGGCGAAGAAGGCTGAGGCCGACAAGAAAACCGCCGAGAAGAAAAAGCTGGCCGATATCGCCAAGAAAAAGTCCGAGGAAGAGAAGAAGAAAGCGGCCGAGGAGAAGAAAAAAGCGCTAGCCGAGGCGGCCAAGAAGAAAAAGGCCGCGGATGACGCCAAGAAGAAAGCCGCCGAGGCGGCGCAGCGCAAGGCCGTAGAGGATAAGAAGGCGGCGGCCCTGGCCGAGCTGTTGTCTGAGGATGTCGGTCGTCAGCAGGCGCTGGCTGATACTGTGGGCGATGAAGTGGCCGGCAGTCTGGATGATTTGATAGTTAAGTTGGTCAGCCAGCAGTGGCGGCGCCCGCCATCTGCGCGTAACGGCATGAGTGTAGAAGTGCTGATCGAAATGTTGCCCGATGGCACCATTACCAATGCCAGTGTCACCCGCTCGAGTGGTGATGCGCCGTTTGATAGCTCTGCGGTTCAGGCGGTACGTAACGTCGGGCGCATTGCGGAAATGCAAGACCTGGATCGCGCGACCTTCGACCGTCTCTATCGGCAGCGTCGCGCCGTCTTCAAACCGGAGGATTTAGATCTGTGAATACCCTGATGCGTGTTGTTCTGCTCGGTCTGGCCATGCTGGTCGGCTCGGTGCAGGCGGCTGATCCGCTGGTGATTAGTACTGGTACCGATAGGGCCACGCCGATCGCCGTGGTGCCCTTTGGCTGGCAGGGCGGCACTGTGCTGCCCGAGGATATGGCCGAGATTATCGGTAACGACCTGCGCAACTCCGGCGTGTTCGAACCTATTCCGCGGCAGAATATGATCAGCCTGCCGACCCAGGCTGGTGAGGTGATCTACCGCGACTGGCAAGCCCTGGGTGCGCAATACGTGCTGGTGGGCAGCATGGTGCCCAACGGCGGCCGCCTGCAGGTGCAATTCGGCCTGTTCAACGTGGCGACCCAGCAGCAGGTGTTGACCGGCAGCGTAGGCGGCGCTGTCGATCAGTTGCGCGATATGGCTCACCATATCGCCGACCTGTCGTTCGAGAAACTCACCGGGGTCAAGGGCGCGTTTTCCACGCGCATGCTGTATGTCACGGCCGAGCGCTTCTCGGTCAACAACACCCGCTATACCCTGCAGCGCTCGGACTACGACGGCGCCCGTGCGGTAACCCTGTTGCAATCGCGCGAGCCGATTCTGTCGCCATCCTTTGCACCCGATGGCCGTCGTATCGTCTACGTGTCGTTCGAGCAGAAGCGTCCGCGCATCTTCGTCCAGCATATCGATACGGGTCGTCGCGAGCAGATCAGCAACTTCGAAGGCCTCAACGGCGCACCGGCCTGGTCGCCGGATGGCAACCGCCTGGCGTTCGTGCTGTCGCGCGACGGCAACCCGGAAATCTATGTGATGGATATGGGGTCGCGGCAGATGCGCCGAGTGACCAATCAGGGCTCGATCGACACCGAACCTTTCTGGGGCAAGGATGGGCAAACCCTGTACTTCACCTCGGATCGCTCCGGTAAGCCACAGATCTACAAGACCAATATCAACAGTGGTTCGGTTGAGCGGGTGACCTTTGTCGGCAACTACAACGCCAACCCGAAACTCTCCGCCGATGAAAAGACCCTGGTGATGATTCATCGCCAGGACGGCTACACGGTGTTCAAAGTCGCGGCTTTGGATCTGGGTGGTAGCAGCCGTTTGCGCATTTTGTCCGACACCAGTCTGGACGAGTCGCCTACTGTTGCGCCCAACGGCACCATGGTAATCTACGCGACCCGCCAGCAGGGTCGGGGAGTCTTGGTATTAGCGTCCACCAATGGTCGCGTGAGGCTCCCTCTTCCTACCGCTCAAGGCGAAGTTCGAGAGCCTTCTTGGTCCCCTTACCTGAACTGATGCGGCGCTACACCTTTATTGCTTGAAATACTGCTTAACACACTGGGGTTCATTAGGAGTTACATGATGGAAATGCTGAAATTTGGTAAGTTCGCTGCACTGAGCCTGGCTCTGGCCGTGGCAGTTGGTTGCTCCTCCAAAGGCGGCGACGCTGCTGGCGAAGGCGCTACCGATCCTAACGCTGGCTACAATGCCAACGGCAGCGGTGCGGACAGTGCTCTGAGCGAAGAAGCTGCTCTGCGCGCTATCACCACCTTCTACTTCGAATACGACAGCTCTGACCTGAAGCCAGAAGCCATGCGCGCTCTGGACGTTCACGCCAAAGACCTGCAGGGCAATGGCGCTCGCGTAGTTCTGGAAGGCCACGCTGACGAGCGCGGTACCCGTGAGTACAACATGGCTCTGGGCGAGCGTCGCTCCAAGGCCGTTCAGCGTTACCTGGTACTGCAGGGCGTTTCCCCGGCTCAGCTGGAACTGGTGTCCTACGGCGAAGAGCGTGCTATCGCCACTGGCAACGACGAGTCCTCCTGGGCGCAAAACCGTCGCGTCGAACTGCGTAAGTAATTCGATATGCGTACGTGCCGTCGTGCTCTAACCCTGTTGGCGCTCAGTCTGCCGCTTGTGGCTTGGGCTGAGGTTCCTGTGGTGGATAACAATGCCGGTTACGGCAGCAGTAGTTATCCGCCTGCTGGTTATGGTGCGACTGGCACCTACGCCGCTGCAGGGGCTGCGGCCCCTGTCTCGGCGCAGGGCGAGCTGTTCAACCAGTTGCAGCAAATGCAGCAAGAGATCGCGCAGCTGCGCGGTATGCTCGAAGAGCAACAGAACGAGATTCAGCGTCTTAAGCAAGAAAGCCTGGAGCGTTATCAGGACCTTGATAAGCGTTTGAGTGGTGGCGCAGCAGGTGCTGCAGTCGACCAGAATTCTTCAGCCGCTGGCGCTATCAATGCCAGCGGTACGCCGACCCCGCCTGCGGGGCAGGCGCCAGCAGCTCCGGCCAGTAATGAGCCGGCCGATCCAGCGAAGGAAAAGCTGTTCTACGAAGCGGCCTTCGACTTGATCAAGGTCAAGGACTTCGACAAGGCCAGCCAAGCATTTGCGGCCTTCCTGCGCAAATACCCCAACAGTCAGTACGCCGGCAATGCCCAGTATTGGCTGGGCGAGGTGAACCTGGCCAAGGGCGACCTGCAGGGCGCCGGTCAGGCCTTTGCTCGGGTCAGTCAGTCTTACCCGAGCCACGCCAAGGTGCCGGACTCCTTGTTCAAGCTGGCCGATGTCGAGCAGCGTCTGGGCCATGCCGATAAGGCCAAGGCGATACTGCAGCAGGTCATCAGTCAGTATCCGGGCAGCTCGGCGGCGCAGTTGGCGCAGCGCGATCTGCAGCGCCTTCCCTGATCTTAGAGCCGCCTTGATCGAGAAGCCCGCGCCAGGCGCGTAATGCCGCTCACTTAGGTTAAGTGGACGGCATTTTCTTGTGGCCCGGATGCAATCCGGGAAAGCCCTACAGCCTAATAACCTTCCCGGATTACATCCGGGTTACGGGTCGTCGCTGCGCGACGTTAAAAATTTCTCCCAGAACTTTTTTCGTATACAATCCACGCCCCTTTTCCCGCAACGGAGGCGGACGGCCTGTTTAGCTGTCACGCCCGTGGCTGATATGCAAGAAACCCTGCGCATTACCGAGATTTTCTACTCGCTGCAGGGCGAGACGCGCACCGCCGGCTTGCCGACTGTGTTCGTTCGCCTGACCGGCTGTCCTTTGCGTTGCCAATACTGCGATACCGCCTATGCCTTCAGTGGCGGCGAGATCATGTCGCTGGATGCCATTGTCGAGCAGGTGGCCGGCTACAAGCCGCGCTATATTTGCGTGACCGGTGGCGAGCCCTTGGCCCAACCCAACTGTATCCCTCTGCTCAAGCGCCTGTGCGATGCAGGCTATGAGGTGTCGCTGGAGACCAGTGGCTCCCTGGATGTGTCGGCGGTCGATCCGCGGGTGAGCAAGGTGCTCGACCTGAAGACCCCGGGCTCGGCGGAAGTGGCGCGTAACCGCTATGAAAACATCGAGCTGCTGACGCCCAATGATCAGATCAAGTTCGTCATCTGCACCCGTGAGGATTACGACTGGGCGGTGAGCAAGATCATTCAGTACCAGCTGGATAAGCGTGTCGGCGAGGTGCTGATGTCGCCCAGCCATCATGAGCTGGATGCGCGCTCCTTGGCGGACTGGATAGTGGCCGACAACCTGCCGGTACGCTTGCAAATGCAGCTGCACAAGATTCTCTGGAATGACGAGCCGGGACACTGATATGAACGATAAAAAAGCGGTAATTCTTCTTTCCGGTGGTCTCGACTCGGCCACTGTGGTGGCCTTGGCCAAAGCCGAGGGCTACAGCTGCTACAGCATGAGTTTCGACTACGGTCAGCGCCATCGCGCCGAGTTGCAGGCGGCTGAGCGCGTCGCGCAGCAGTTGGGCGTGGTCGAGCACAAGGTGATAGGCCTCAATCTCAATGGTATCGGTGGCTCGGCGTTGACCGATACCAGTATCGCGGTGCCGGAAGGGCCGAGCGAAGGCATTCCGGTAACCTACGTGCCGGCGCGCAATACCCTGTTCCTCTCCCTGGCTCTGGGTTGGGCCGAGGTGCTGGGCGCGCGGGATATCTTTATCGGCGTGAATGCGGTGGATTACTCAGGTTACCCGGATTGCCGCCCGGAGTTCGTCGAGGCCTTCGAGCGCATGGCCAATCTGGCCACCAAGGCGGGTGTCGAGGGGCAGGGCTTCCGTATCCAGGCGCCGCTGCAGCATATGAGCAAGGCCGAAATCGTTCAGGCTGGCATGCGCCATGGGGTGGATTATGCCCTGACCGTGTCCTGCTATCAGGCCGATGAGCAGGGCCGTGCCTGCGGTAAATGCGACAGCTGCCGCCTGCGCGCGGCGGGCTTTGCCACGGCTGGGGTGGTTGATCCCACCCGTTATTTCTAAAAAAAACTTATCCGAAGTGTTGAATTCCTGAATTAAATCAGTATCATGCGCTTCGCAACGGGTCGTTAGCTCAGTTGGTAGAGCAGTTGGCTTTTAACCAATTGGTCGTAGGTTCGAATCCCACACGACCCACCATATTTCCTTCCTTGGAAGGTACTGAAAGCCTGAAAGCTCCGAATTAAAGGGCTTTCGGGTTTTTTTGTGTCTGCTGTTTTTACCCCATCCATCCTCGTTGCGCCTTCGCCGTTCCTGCCCTGTCTGCTCTCGCACCCATCTGGCGGGTATACTCGAATTCAGCACTGATAGACCTGCACAGGGCCTGATGACATGACGCAGATTTCCGAACGCCTTCTGGTGCAAGCCCACCTCGACGCCAAGCAGCCCAAGCCGCTGACGCCCGCGGAGGAAGCCTTTTACCGTGGCGAGATTGCCGCCGAGCTGAAAAAGCAGAACGCCGTACTGGTGGCGCACTACTACTGCGACCCGGTGTTGCAGGCCTTGGCCGAAGAAACCGGTGGCTGCGTGTCCGACTCCCTGGAGATGGCCCGCTTCGGCAATGCCCACCCGGCGCAGACGGTGCTGGTGGCGGGGGTCAAGTTTATGGGCGAGACGGCGAAGATCCTCAATCCAGAAAAGCGCGTGCTGATGCCGACCCTGGAGGCGACCTGTTCGCTGGATCTGGGGTGTCCGGTGGAGGAGTTCTCGGCGTTCTGCGATCAGCATCCGCAGCGCACCGTGGTGGTGTATGCCAATACCTCGGCGGCGGTGAAGGCGCGGGCCGACTGGGTGGTGACCTCCAGCTGCGCGGTGGAGATAGTCGAGCACCTGATGGACAACGGCGAGAGCATCATCTGGGCGCCGGATCAGCACCTGGGCCGTTATATCCAGAACAAGACTGGCGCCGACATGCTGCTGTGGGATGGTGCCTGCATCGTTCATGAGGAGTTCAAGGCCAAGCAACTGCAAGACATGCAGGCGCTGTACCCGGAGGCCGCGGTGCTGGTGCATCCGGAGTCGCCGACCGCGGTGATCGAGCTGGCCGATGCGGTGGGCTCCACCAGCCAGCTGATCGCCGCGGCGCAGAAGCTGCCGAACAAGACCTTTATCGTCGCCACCGACCGCGGCATCTTCTACAAGATGCAGCAGCTGTGCCCGGACAAGGAATTTATCGAGGCGCCCACCGCCGGTAACGGTGCGACCTGCCGCAGTTGCGCGCATTGCCCCTGGATGGCGATGAATACCCTGGAGCGCACCCTGAACTGCCTGCGCGAGGGCAGCAACGAGATCTTCGTCGACCCGGCGCTGATTCCCAAGGCAATCAGGCCGCTCAAGCGCATGCTCGATTTCACCCAGGCGGCGCGACTCAAACTCAGCGGTAACGCCTGAGTTAAGAGCCTAAAAGATTGCCGGGAGCAATTTTTAACGTCGCGCAGCGACGGCCCGCAGGGTGGTCGCCAGGGATGGCAGGCGATAAAAAAGCCTGGTCGAGACCGTAATGCCGTTCACTTAAGCCAAGTGAGCGGCATTTTT
>Ga0209343_10005729_pt1 | contig 14973 bp, 10 predicted proteins | sample RifCSPlowO2_02_FD_184026 | JGI IMG/M metagenome (GOLD analysis project Ga0209343, IMG submission 184026) | Groundwater microbial communities from Rifle, Colorado - Rifle CSP2_plank lowO2_0.2 (SPAdes) (version 2) | ecosystem: Environmental > Aquatic > Deep subsurface > Groundwater | place... | reverse complement strand
CTGTTGACGCTGTATGGCGGCTGGCGCGCGCCGATCCTGCTGGCCTTGTCGATCGGCCTTGGCGCGGTGCTGGCGGTACTGAGCCTGTACCGCGAAAGCAACCCGTATCTCGATCCGCAGGCCGGGCAGTGGCGCGGGCTGGCCGGCAACTATGCCGACCTGCTGCGCGCCGCCTCATTCCGTGCCCTGGCCCTGACGCTGGCCTGCACCTACGGGGCGATGTTCGCGGTGATTGCCGGTTCTTCGGCGGTATATATCGGCCTGCTCGGACTGAGTCCGGCACAGTACGGCATCACCTTTGGCGCGATTGTCTCGGCGCTGATTGCCGGCGCGTTGTTCACCCAGCGCAGGATCATGCAATTGGGCCCCGAGAAGATCGTCGCCATCGGTGTGGCCTTGGTTGCGGCGGGTGCTGTCGCCACCCTGTTGGTCTACCTGCTGTTCGGTTTGTCGCTGCTGGGGCTGTCCGTCCCCCAGGTGCTGGTGACCCTGGGCGGCGGCATGTTGCTGCCGGCCGCGGTGGCTGGCGCGGTCATTCCCAATGCGCATCGTGCCGGCCTGGCGGCGGGCTTTATGGGCTTCGCGCAGATGGCGGGAGCCACCTGCAGTGGTGTGCTGCTGAGCCTGCTGGCGGATGGCACGGCTTGGCCTATGGTTGGCTTGAACGCTTTATTCGCCGTAGCGGCGTTTAGCGCCTTTCATCTGCTGCGCCCACGGCCGGCAATGGGTGCGGCGCTGGCTCGGTAACCCCGCGCAACCCATTTGCGCAGCCAAAGGAGCGACTGCATGAGCAGCTATGACGTGCTGATAATCGGCGGTGGACCGGGCGGCTACAACGCCGCCATTCGTGCCGGGCAACTGGGTCTCAAGGTGGCCTGCATCGAGGGCCGCGAGACCCTCGGCGGCACCTGCCTGAATGTCGGGTGCATGCCGTCCAAGGCGTTGCTGCATGCCTCGGAGTTATACGAGGCGGCGCTGGGCGGCGAGTTTGCCAACCTCGGCATCGAGGTCGAGCCGCGGCTCGACCTGGCGCAGATGATGAAGCAGAAAGACGACAGCGTGACGGCCCTGACCAAAGGCATCGAATTCCTCTTTCGCAAGAACAAGGTCGAATGGATCAAGGGCTGGGGACGCTTGAACGGCCCGGGCAGGGTCACGGTGAGCCTGGCCGATGGCAGCCAGCGTGAATTACAGGCCAAGGACATCGTCATCGCCAGCGGCTCGGAGCCGACGCCGCTGCCCGGGGTGACCATCAACAACCAGCGCATCCTCGACTCCACCGGCGCGCTGGCCTTGCCGGAGGTGCCCAAACACCTGGTGGTGATCGGTGCCGGGGTGATCGGCCTGGAACTGGGTTCGGTCTGGCGGCGGCTGGGCAGCCAGGTCACGGTGGTGGAGTACCTCGACCGCATCTGCCCGGGCCTCGACGATGAAACCGCCAAGACCTTGCAACGTACCCTGAGCAAGCAGGGCATGGGCTTCAAGCTCGGCAGCAAGGTCACGGCCGCTGCGTCCAGCGCCACAGGCGTCGAACTCAGCCTGGAGCCTGCGGCCGGCGGCGCGGCCGAGCAGCTACAGGCCGACTATGTGCTGGTCGCCATCGGCCGCCGCCCCTATACCGCAGGCCTGGGCCTGGAAACCGTCGGCCTGACTACCGACAAGCGCGGCATGCTGGAAAACCAGCAGCATCGCAGCGGCGTGCCGGGTATCTGGATTATCGGTGACGTGACTTCCGGGCCGATGCTGGCGCACAAGGCCGAGGACGAGGCCATCGTCTGCATCGAACGCATCGCCGGGCATGCCGCCGAGGTCAATTACGGCGCAATACCCAGCGTGATCTACACCAGACCGGAAGTCGCCACGGTGGGCCAGACCGAGGAGCAGCTGAAAGCCGCAGGGCGCGCCTACAAGGTCGGCAAGTTTCCCTTCAGTGCCAACAGCCGGGCGAAGATCAATCACGAGGCCGAAGGCTTCGTCAAAGTGCTGGCCGACGAGCGCAGCGACCAGATCCTCGGCGTGCATATCATCGGTCCCAGCGCTGGCGAGCTGATCGGCGAGTACTGCGTGGCCCTGGAGTTCAGCGCCTCGGCCGAAGACATCGCGCTGATCTGTCATCCGCACCCGACCCGTTCCGAGGCCTTGCGCCAGGCGGCGATGAATGTGCATGGCCGGGCGATGCAGGCTTGAGGCCCAGGTGGCCAAGGCTTCGCTCAGCGCCTTCGATCAACTGATCGGTTCGGCCCGAGGCGGCTGATTGAGCGCCTGCCCAGGTCTGGCAATGGCCAAGGCTATGTCGGTGATGTCGTGCCCTGGATCGGAGCTGTCTCGGGTTGGTGCGCTGCAAGCCCTTGCAGGTAGTGCACCACATCCGGTGCACCGGCCAGAAGCAGGCCTTCACCCAGGTCGCTGGCCTCGGCGGAGTGCTTGGGCAGCAGGAGGAATTCCGGTGCGCCCGGGTTACGCAGCAGTGACAGGCGGGCATAAGGCAGGCCGGTATCCAGCAGCAGGCTCATGAACGCCGGATCGCTCCAGGCGGCCCCAGGCATGGCCAGGACGTGATAGCGCTGTTGCAGTTCGCTCAGACCGCTACTGCTCAAGCGATAGCGGGAGAGCTCGGCGGGCAGGATGATTTCCAGTTGGCGGCGGCGAGCATAGGCGACGGCGCACGCCAGGGCTTCGCTATGCTGTTCGCCGCCCCAGAATATCCGCTCGCCGTGCCAGCTGGCCTGGCGCAGGCTGATGCGTTCGCCGGCAAGGAAGCGGGGCAAGGCCTGGCTGATGGCTCTGACGAAGTCTTTGTAGCTGATGATGCGCACCTGGCGGCAGGCTTCGCTGGCGGCGTAATCCTCGAAGCAGGTGAAGTGGGTCTGCTCGGGGTCGCAGTTGCTCAGGCCGTCGATCAGGCGCAGGTCGAACGACTCCAACTGCTGCTGTTGCACCTCGATGATTTGGATCAGCACCGCATGGGCCTGGGCTTTGTCTTCCTGCACCGGGCCGGACAGGGCGCCGCGCGGCAGTTCGACCAGGCGGTGCAGTGGCGGGCCTTCGAGCCAGCAGATGCTGTCGCGGGTTGCGGGCATGGCGTTGAAGGGCAGGTGCAGGCGGCTGGCACGTTCGAGTATCAAGCGCGGCGCACGACTGCTCAAACCCAGGCGCTGGATCAGGGCGGCAAGGCGTGAGCTGAGGGAGGAGGGTTGATCGAACAGGCTCATGACCGGGTGCGAACTCCAAGGACACCGGCGCAAGTGTGGCAGAGCCACAAGGCGGTTGCACAGGCTTTGCTGGTCAAAATGGCGGGTTCCGCGCGGAGCCTGGTGGTTGCTTGTGGCAAGATTAGCGCATTCATTTGCCAAGGTGACTGCATGGCCAGTCTGCTGCTGGATCTCGCATTATCGGCCGAGCGCATGCGTGCGGTCTATCAGGGACGGGCCAACCGCATCCTGGTGCAGAGTCGTGATGGTCGGCGGGTCAGTGTACCGGCCCACCATTTCCGGCCGTTTTTGACTCACGAAGGCGTCTACGGTTGCTTCGAGCTGGAGTTTAACGCGACCGGCCAGCTACTCAGTCTGCGCCGCCTGGACTGATGCCGCTCGCCGCTGCTGCTGGCGTTGCGGCCAGCACGGGCGCTGGCTCGACCTTCGCTCGCTAGCTGTTCCCCCGGCCTGTATAATCGCCGCCTTTCCGTCTTCGCCATTATCGAGCTAAGCCTGCCCATGTATACCCTGGCCCGCCAGCTACTGTTCAAACTCTCCCCGGAAACCTCCCATGAGCTGACCATCGATCTGGTCGGTGCTGGCGGACGTTTGGGGCTCAATGGCCTGCTGTGCAAGGCGCCGGCGAGTTTGCCGGTCAAGCTGATGGGGTTGGAATTCGCCAATCCGGTCGGATTGGCCGCCGGTCTGGACAAGAATGGCGATGCCATCGACGGGTTTGCCCAACTGGGTTTCGGCTTTGTCGAGATTGGCACCGTGACACCGCGTCCGCAGCCGGGCAATCCCAAGCCGCGGCTGTTCCGCCTGCCGGAGGCCGAGGCCATCATCAATCGCATGGGCTTCAACAACCTCGGTGTCGACCATCTGCTGGGCAGGGTGCAGGCGGCCAAGTACAAAGGCGTGCTGGGCATCAATATCGGCAAGAACTTCGATACCCCGGTCGAGCGCGCGGTAGACGATTACCTGCTGTGCCTGGACAAGGTCTATGCCCACGCCAGTTATGTGACGGTCAACGTCAGCTCACCGAATACCCCGGGCTTGCGCAGCCTGCAGTTCGGCGACTCGCTCAAGCAGCTGCTCGAGGCCTTGCGCCTGCGTCAGGAGGACCTGACCCGGGAGCATGGCAAGCGCGTGCCGCTGGCCATCAAGATTGCCCCGGACATGAGTGACGAAGAAACCGTCGAGGTGGCCAGCGCGCTGGTCGAGGCCGGTATGGATGCGGTGATTGCCACCAACACCACCCTGAGCCGGGAAGGCGTCCAGGGCCTGGAGTTCGGCGATGAGGCCGGCGGTCTGTCCGGCGCGCCGGTGCGCGACAAGAGCACCCATATCGTCAAGGTCCTGGCGGCGGAGCTGGCCGGGCGTTTGCCGATCATTGCGGTGGGCGGCATCACCGAAGGCAAGCACGCCGGCGAGAAAATCGCCGCCGGGGCAAGCCTGGTGCAAATTTATTCCGGGTTCATTTACAAGGGCCCGGCGTTGATCCGCGAAGCGGTGGATGCGATTGCCGGATTGCCGCGCAAGGACTGAACGACGCTGGCTTTTGTAGGGAATGGCGTATTACAGGCAATAAAAAAGGGCTCCCTGAAGGAGCCCCTGGGCTCTCGCCCGCCGCCCGGATGGGGCGTGCTTGATGAAGTCGGTGATTCCTTGAGTCAGTTAGCCGACTGCGTTGAGTTCGTTGAGTCGATGGATACCGGCGGTGCCGGTCAGTCCGTCCCAGTTGTCACCGCGACCTTCGCGCCAGCCGTTTAACCAGGCTTGACGAACGGACGGAAGAGTAAAAGGACACATTTCGCGGGATTTGCCATGGATGCCGTACTGGTAGCCGCGCAAAAAAGCTCTTTCTAATGGATCACGCTTAAGTCTTCTCATAGGGTGTTGCCCTCAATGTTGACTGTTATGTCCCTTAGACCTCGGCGACCTCGTCGCGAGGTCAGGCAGAAAGATCTGCCAGGAGGAGAAAGCCGCTGCCGGCGTGGCGGTTCTACCTCGTGCCCTCGTCGTTGCAACGAAGGCCTGGGTAGATTTCTATCGAATGCTTGGGTGCCTGGGAATGATCGTTTTGTCATAAGGAAGTAACACTTTTGCCGCTCAGGCCATAAGGCAACACGCAAGAGGTTCTGTTTCCTGGGACTATCACCCATGGCGCGGGCGTTTGCAGCGTGCGTACTGGTGTTTCGCCACTGCGAATTAATCGCGGTTGCATGCTCTGTTTATTCCGATGAAGGGTCGCCTTGCGACGTTTTGTCACTTATTTTGGCCGTGTTGACTCGTTCACCTGCCGTTTACTGCCTTAGGCACTGGATATCCCCATGTCGGATCGTTACGAACTCTTTCTCACTTGCCCCAAGGGCCTGGAAGGCTTGCTACTTGAGGAAGCCGGCAACCTGGGGCTCGAGGAGGCGCGTGAGCATACGTCCGCCATTCGGGGCGTCGCCGAGATGGAGACGGCGTATCGCCTGTGCCTGTGGTCGCGCCTGGCCAATCGGGTACTGCTGGTGCTCAAGCGCTTTCCGATCCAGGACGCCGAAAGCCTCTACGAAGGCGTGCTGGAAGTCGACTGGTTCGAGCACCTGGAACCCAACGGCAGCCTGGCCGTGGAGTTCAGCGGCAATGGTTCGGGGATCGACAACACCCACTTCGGGGCGTTGAAGGTCAAGGATGCCATCGTCGACAAACTGCGACAGAAGGACGGCACGCGGCCGTCGATCGACAAGCTCAACCCGGACATGCGCGTGCATCTGCGCCTGGATCGCGGCGAGGCGATTCTGTCCCTCGACCTCTCCGGGCACAGCCTGCACCAGCGCGGCTACCGTCTGCAGCAAGGCGCCGCGCCGCTCAAGGAGAACCTCGCCGCCGCCGTGCTGCTGCGTGCCGGCTGGCCGCGTATCGCCGCCGAGGGCGGCGCCCTGGCCGACCCCATGTGCGGGGTCGGCACCTTCCTGGTGGAAGCGGCCATGATCGCCGCCGACATCGCGCCGAACCTCAACCGCGAGCAGTGGGGCTTCAGCCATTGGCTGGGGCATGTCCCGGCCTTGTGGAAGAAGCTGCACGCCGAAGCCGAGCAGCGCGCGAGCGAAGGGCTGGCCAAGCCGCCGTTGTGGATTCGCGGTTACGAGGCCGATCCGCGCCTGATTCAACCGGCGCGCAACAATATCGAGCGGGCCGGGCTGAGCCACTGGATCAAGGTCTATCAGGGCGAGTTGGCGACCTTCGAGCCGCGCCCGGACCAGAACCAGAAAGGCCTGGTGATCTGCAACCCGCCCTATGGCGAGCGCCTGGGTGATGAGGCCAGCCTGCTGTATCTCTACCAGAACCTCGGCGAACGCCTGCGCCAGGCCTGCATGGGCTGGGAGGCGGCGGTGTTCACCGGCGCGCCGGATCTGGGCAAGCGCATGGGCATTCGCAGCCACAAGCAGTACGCGTTCTGGAACGGCGCGCTGCCGTGCAAGTTGCTGCTGATCAAGGTGCAGCCGGAGCAGTTCGTCACCGGCGAACGACGTACCCCGGAGCAGCGTGAACGCGAGCGCGAGCAGGCAGAAGCCGACAAGGCACCGCTGGAGCCGCTAGAGCGTCAGTACAACAAGAACGGCAATCCGCTCAAGCCGCTGCCGGCCCCTGTCGTCGAGCAGGCCCGCTTGAGCGAAGGCGGGCAGATGTTCGCCAATCGTCTGCAAAAGAACCTGAAACAGCTGGGTAAATGGGCGCGCAAGGAAGGCATCGACTGTTACCGGCTATACGACGCCGATATGCCCGAATATGCCCTGGCCATCGACCTCTATCACGACTGGGTGCATGTACAGGAATACGCCGCACCGAAATCCATCGACCCGGAAAAGGCCCAGGCGCGGCTGTTCGATGCCCTGGCGGCGATTCCCCAGGCGTTGAACGTCGACAAGAACAAGGTGATCATCAAGCGCCGCGAACGGCAGAGCGGCACCAAGCAGTACCAGCGCCAGAACAGCCAGGGTCAGTTCATGGAAGTCAGCGAAGGCGGGGTGAAGCTGCTGGTCAACCTCACCGACTACCTCGACACCGGCCTGTTCCTCGATCATCGGCCGTTGCGCCTGCGTATCCAGCGTGAGGCCGCCGGCAAGCGCTTCCTCAACCTGTATTGCTACACCGCCACGGCGAGCGTGCATGCGGCCAAGGGCGGCGCGCGCAGCACCACCAGCGTCGATTTGTCGAAGACCTACCTGGACTGGGCGCGGCGCAATTTGTCGCTCAATGGCTTCTCGGACAAGAACAAGCTGGAGCAGGCCGATGTGATGAGTTGGCTGGAGGAGGATCGCGGCGAATACGATCTGATCTTCATCGACCCGCCGACCTTCTCCAACTCCAAGCGCATGGAGGGCGTGTTCGACATCCAGCGCGACCACGTGCAGTTGCTCGACCTGGCCATGGCGCGCCTGGCGCCGGGCGGGGTGTTGTATTTCTCCAATAACTTCCGCAAGTTCCAGCTCGATGAGGGGCTGGCGGCACGTTATGGCGTGGAGGAAATCAGCGCCGCGACCCTGGATCCGGACTTTGCCCGCAACCCGAAGATCCACCGGGCCTGGCGTTTGACCACGCAAGGCTGAGAACTGGTGAAAAACTGTCGCCTACTGCAGGCGTCTTGACGTGACGCAGTAGGCGCCGGCCCATTACCTTGGGCCGTCCGCGATCCGCAGCAGGCAGTGCTCCAGGGTTCACCGGCGCGACACAAAAGCTGGCGGCTTGTCGCTATGCTCCGAAGCCGCCCTACCTCCGCACGGACCGCCCTGCATTCCAAAGCAGAAGCGCATCAGCCCTTGAACTATGGCGCCTGAACAGGCTAATACGCCTGTCACTCGCTGAGCGCTTGCAGCCATTCCTTGGGCACATCGCGTTTCAGTGCCAGCTGGCATTGCTGGCTTTCCGGATCGAAGACGATGACCGCTTCGCCTTTGTCGAGGGCGCGGCGCACACGTTGCACGCGGGTTTGCAGCGGGGTTTCGTCGCCGTTGTCGGTGCCCTCGCGGGTGACGAAGTCCTCGATCAGGCGGGTGAGGGTGTCGGCTTCGAGCAGGGATGCGGGGATCAGCACGGTTTGTTTCTCCAGAACGCAGCGGCGATGCTAACGCGCCCTGGGCGTGCTGGCCATGCCTGCATCTCACCGTCAGTCGCACGCCCCTTGCCCGGGTGGCTGCTCAGGTTGCGCTTAACCCGTAGGGAGATCCGGGCGGCGCTCCGTTCGGCGCGCAGCGACAGCCCGCCAGATCACGGCGCCCCGCGCTTGCGGGGTATTGCTGCGCGAGTACGCCTTGCGGGTGGTGTGGCCTTTGCGCTTTAGGGTTAAGTGTCTTGCATGGTCTGCTCGAGCAGATACCGCTCCAGGGTGGCATAGAGCTGAGCGCTGTCCAGTGGCTTGCCGAGAAAGTCGTCCATGCCTACATCCATGCCATGCTGGCGGTGTTCGTCGAGGGTGTGCGCGGTCAGGGCGACGATGGGCACCGCCGCGAGGTGTTGTTGGCGCTCCATCTGGCGAATTTTTGCGGTCGCTTCGAAACCATCCATGACCGGCATTTCACAGTCCATCAGGATCAGCTGTATCGCCGCCGGGGCGCGTTGATATTCGTTGAGTGCGGCCAGTCCATTGGTGACCAGGCGCACGCTATAGCCGCGCTTCTTCAGGAAGCCCTGCACCACCAACTGGTTAACCGGGTTGTCTTCGGCGACCAGGATGCACGGGGCGGCCTCCTGGTCGGGGCGCGCTGCACGTGGCAGCTTACGCACTTCGGCGCGGTGTTCTGCATAGAGTTCGACCAGCGTGGCACGCAGGGCGCTGACCGTTAGCGGTTGCGCCAGGCTGAGCAGGCGCAGGCTGGTGCTGGCTGGCAGTTGCTGGCATTGCTGAGGTGGGCAGAGCAGCAGTATGCGCTGGCCGGGTTGCAGGTACGGGTGCAGTGAGTCCAGCCAGTGGCTGGCACTGCCGGGCCAGGGCGACATCAGTACCAGCAGCGGCGCGACGGTGAAGTCTTCCAGGTACGTGTGCAATTTGTCCGGGTTTTGGCAGTGCTCGGTGCGCATGCCCCAGCGTCCGAGCAGGCGGCTCAAGGCGTCCAGGCCGAGGCCGTCAAGCGAGCAGAGCAGGGCGGTGCGGCCCTTGAGCAGCAGGCCCAGGGCATCGGCTTCGCCCGCTTGATCGTCAAGGGGGATGTCGAAGGCGAAACGCGTGCCTTGGCCTGGGGTGCTCTGTACTTCGATGCGTCCGTGCATCATTTCCACCAGTTCCTTGCTGATGGCCAGGCCGAGACCGCTGCCGCCATAGCGCCGGGTGGTGCTGGAGTCACCCTGGGAGAAGGACTCGAAGAGCCGCGCCTGATTCTGCGGGTTGATGCCGACGCCGCTGTCGCTGACCGAGAACACCAGGTGGGCGTGGCCGAGTGAGTCGCTGCGGCGGCAGACATTCACCCCGACATGGCCTGCGTCGGTGAATTTCAGGGCGTTGCTCAGCAGGTTCATCAACACCTGCTTGACCCGGGTCGGGTCGCCGCGCATGCGTCGTGGCACGTCCGCATCCAGGCTGATGTAGAGGCGCAGGTGCTTGTCCAGCGCTTGCCCGGTGAACAGGCTGAGGGTGTCGGAGGTCAGTTGTTCGAGGTCGAAATCGATATGCTCCAGGCTGAGCTTGCCGGATTCGATCCGCGCGTAGTCGAGGATGTCGTTGATCACCGCCATCAAGGAACTGCCGGAGCTGGAGATGGTGTCGACATAGAAGCGTTGGCTGCGATCCAGCGCGGTTTCCCGCAGCAGTTGCAGCATGCCCAGCACGCCATTGAGCGGGGTGCGGATCTCGTGGCTCATCATGGCCAGGAAGCGGCTCTTGGCCTGGTTCTCGATCTCCGCCTGTTCGGCGGCGCGGCGCGAGCGGAAGCCTTCTTCCTTGAGGGTGTTGATGCGGTCGGCCAGGCCGATGGACAGGGTGATCAGCTCGATGGTCACGCCCACTTTGACCACCGCGGCGCCATACAGGCCGAACAGCTCGACCCCCAGCGAACCCGAGGTGGCGATGATGAACGAGACCAGCAAAATGCCCCAGGCGAGGATGTAGTAGGAGCCGTAACGCAAGCCCCGGCGCCAGACATAGGCGCCGCTGAGCAGCAGCACCAGGGAGACCGCCAGCACGGTCAGGCTGGCCAGCATGTTCCAGGCCTGCAGGCCGATCAGCGGCAGCGACAGCAGGCAGCCGAGCGTGGCCAGCATGAACAGGCGCAGGCCCAGATCGAGGCGCGGAAAGTGCTGTTGGGTATGCAGGAAGTGGCGGCTGAACTGGCTGGCGCTCAGGCAGTGGAGGAACATCAGGAGGTAGATGCCGATCGACTGCAGGTCGATGTAGTGCGGCAGCAATTTGAACAGCATGCCGTCGAAGCTGACGCTGAACAGGCCGATATTCAGGCTGTAGACCAGGTACCAAAAATAGGCCGATTCGCGCAGCGAGATAAACAGGAACAGGTTGTAGCAGAACATCGCGAACAGCACGCCGTAGAAGGCGCCATTGAGGCCCATGAGGTTTTCCTGGGCGGCTGCGCTGGCGTTGTGGGTGCTGAAGAACAGCGGCACGAATACCGTGCTGCTGGTGTCCACGCGCACCAGCAGGGTGCTGTCGCCCGGGGGCAGGGTTAGTGGAAACCAGAAGTTGCGCACCTGCACCGGGCGCTGGGTGAATGCGTAGCGGTCGCCACTCTCCTGCATGAGCCAGTTACCGTCGCTGCCGCTCAGGTAGATCTGGATATGATCGAGCAGCGGGTAATTGACTTCCAGATAGCCGGCCAGTTCCTGCGCCAGGCTGTTGTGCAGGCGTACCTTGAACCACCAGACCGAACGGTTCTTGCCCAGGTTGGCGTGGTCGCCCTGAACCGCTGCGAAGCGCTCGTCGCCCAGGCCACTGACCTGTTCGAGGGTCAGGCTGCCCTCCGGGTCCTGCAGATAGCCCATGGCGGCGCCGAGGGACAGGCGCAGCTCCGGTTTATCCAGTTCCGCGGGTAATAGTGCCCACGCCGGCCCGCAAAGCCAGAGCAACAGCAGCGTCAGGCACATCCGCGGCATCCCGCGCCCCCCCCCATTATCGTTAGCGGGGGCGCGTGAAACACGCCGCGCCGTCATCCCATGCTCGCCACTTTGCCCGGATGTGGGTTGGCCTTCAAGCGTCCTTGTCGCGCTGGCCGAGCAGGCTGTCGACGGTTGGCACACGGGTTTCGCTTTCCATCTGGGCATCGTGTTCCAGTTGATGGCTGAACCGCTCCAGCGAACCCTTGGCCGGTTGCGCGTCGCTGGCGAACACCGGCGGGCTCAGCAGGTAGGCGCCGAGCAGACGGGTCAGGGCCGCCAGGCTGTCGATATGGGTGCGTTCGTAGCCGTGGGTGGCATCGCAGCCGAACGCCAGCAAGGCGGTGCGGATGTCGTGGCCGGCGGTGACGGCCGACTGCGTGTCGCTGTGGTAGTAGCGAAACAGGTCGCGGCGTACCGGGATCTCGTTGTCACCGGCCAGGCGCAGCAGGTGCCGCGACAGGTGATAGTCGTAGGGGCCGCCGGAGTCCTGCATGGCCACGCTGACCGTGTGTTCGCTGGACTGCTGGCCGGGCGCGACCGGGGCGATGTCGATGCCGACGAACTCGCTGACATCCCAAGGCAGGACGGCGGCGGCGCCGGAGCCGACTTCCTCGGTGATGGTGAACAGCGGATGGCAGTCGATTTCCGCTTCCAGGCCGCTTTCCTTGATGGCCTTGAGCGCTGTGAGCAGGGCGGCGACGCCGGCTTTGTCATCCAGGTGGCGGGCGCTGATATGGCCGCTGTCGGTGAACTCGGGCAACGGGTCGAAGGCCACGAAATCGCCCACCGAGAGGCCCAGCGACTCGCAATCGGCGCGGGTGGTGGTGTAGGCGTCCAGGCGCAACTCGACGTGATCCCAGCTGATCGGCAGCTGATCCACCTCGGTGTTGAAGGCATGCCCCGAGGCCATCAGCGGCAATACGCTGCCACGGATCACCCCGTGATCGGTGAATACGCTGACCCGGCTGCCTTCGGCGAAGCGGCTCGACCAGCAGCCCACCGGGGCCAGGGCCAGGCGACCGCTGTCCTTCAGCTCGCGGACAATCGCGCCGATGGTATCGAGGTGGGCCGACACCGCGCGGTCCGGGCTGCTTTGCTTGCCTTTCAAGGTGCCGCGAATGGTGCCGCGGCGGGTCATCTCGAAGGGGATGCCGATCTCTTCCAGGCGCTCGGCGACGTAACGCACGATGGTGTCGGTAAAGCCGGTCGGGCTGGGGATGGCGAGCATCTCCAGCAGGACTTTCTGCAGGTAGTCGAGATCCGGTTCGGGAAGTTGCTGCATTAACGTCTCCTTGCGTGCCGCGAGAGAAGGATCGAGTCCGTAGCCCGGATGCCATCCGGGAAACCGCGCTCCGGGATTGCGCCAAGGCTTACTGGACTGGGTCCGTTGTCAGCCCACCTGGCTGAGCGGGAACAGCAGGTCGATGAAGCGCTCGGCGGTCGGTTGCGGTTGGTGGTTGGCCAGGCCGGCGCGTTCGTTGGCTTCGATGAACACGTGTTCCGGCTGGTCGGCCGCCGGCACCAGCAGATCGAGGCCGACCACCGGGATGTCCAGGGCGCGGGCGGCTTTAACCGCTGCTTCGGCCAGCGCCGGATGGAGGATCTCGGTGACGTCCTCGAGGCAACCGCCGGTGTGCAGGTTGGCAGTCTTGCGCACGGCCAGGCGCTGGCCCTGGTGCAGGATGCTGGCGTAGTCGACCCCGGCGGCATGCAAGGTGCGCAGGGTTTCCGCGTCCTTGGGGATGCGGCTTTCGCCGCCGGTGGCGGCCTGGCGGCGGCGGCTCTGGGCGTCGATCAGGTCGCCGATGCAGTGGCGGCCGTCGCCGATCACTTCGGCCGGGCGGCGGATGGCCGCGGCGACCACCTCGAAGCCGATCACCAGGATGCGCAGGTCATGGCCTTCATGAAAGCTTTCCAGCAGCACGCGGCTGTCGAAGGCGCGGGCGCGTTCGATGGCGTCCTGCACCTCGGCCGGGCTGCGCAGGTCGACCGCCACGCCCTGGCCCTGTTCGCCGTCCACCGGCTTGACCACCAGGCTGCCATGCTCGGCGAGGAAGGCCGCGTTCTCTTCGGCGCTGCCGGCCAGGCGCTGGGCCGGCAGGCTGAGGCCGGCACGGCTGAGGGCGCGATGGGTCAGGCGCTTGTCCTGGCACAGGGTCATGCTGACCGCGCTGGTCAGGTCGGTCAGCGATTCGCGGCAGCGGATGCGCCGACCACCGTGGCTGAGGGTGAACAGCCCGGCTTCGGTGTCGTCCACCTGCACCTCGATACCGCGGCGCAGGGCCTCGTCGACGATGATCCGCGCGTAGGGGTTGAGGTCCGCTTCGGGGCCGGGGCCGAGGAACAGCGGCTGGTTGATGCTGTTCTTGCGCTTGATGCTGAAGGTCTGCAGTTCGCGAAAGCCGAGCTTGGCGTAGAGCGCCTTGGCCTGGCGGTTGTCGTGCAGCACCGAGAGGTCGAGGTAGCTCAGGCCGCGGCTCATGAAGTGCTCGATCAGGTGGCGCACCAGCACTTCGCCGACCCCGGGGCGGTTGCAGCGCGGGTCGACCGCCAGGCACCAGAGGCTGCTGCCGTGTTCCGGGTCCTGGTAGGCCTTGTGGTGGTTGAGGCCCATGACGCTGCCGATCACCGCGCCGCTGTCTTCGTCCTCGGCCAGCCAGTACACCGGCCCGCCCTGATGCCGCGGGGTGAGCTTGCCCGGGTCGATCGGCAGCATGCCGCGCATCTGATACAGGCAGTTGATCGCCTGCCAGTCCTCGGCATTCTGCGCGCGGCGGATGCGGTAGCCGCGAAAGCCGCTGTGCGCCGGGCGGTAGTCGCTGAACCACAGGCGCAGGGTGTCCGAGGGATCGAGGAATAATTGCTGTGGTGCTTGCGCCAGCACCTGCTGCGGGGCGGCGACGTACAGGGCGATATCGCGCTCGCCCGGTTGCTCGCTCAACAGGGCTTGGGCCAGCTCGGCGGCGTCGGGGTAGGTGTGGCCAATCAGCAGACGTCCCCAGCCGCAGTGCAGGGCCAGGGGTTGGCAGGGTTCGGTCCCGTGATCCTCGGCGAAGCGGGCCTGCAGGCGCTCGTAGGAGGGCGCCTGGCCGCGCAGAAGACGTTGGTTGAAGGCAGTGGCGCGCATTGGAGAAGTGTCCTTTGCTGTTGAGTCGCGCCCGGATTGGCTGCGGGTCGCGAAGGGTGTCGTGACAGCCCCGAATTGCCTCCGGGCTACGGCGACGGTACGCACTCCACAGGGGAGCGCTGTAGGGTGGATGTCGCTTTTTACATCCACCGTGTCGGTGGAAAACGCTTCGCGGTTTTCCACCCTACGCGTTACAGGCCTTGCTCGCTCAGCCACAGGTTGAGCGCCGCCAGCTGCCACAGTTTGGAGCCGCGCAGCGGGGTGAGCTGGCCGTGCGGGTCGGTCAGCAGGCGGTCGAGCATGGCTGGGTTGAACAGCCCGCGATCCTGGCTCGGGTCGACCAGCAGGTCGCGCACCCAGCCCAGCGTTGCGCCTTCCAGGTGTTTGAGGCCCGGCACCGGGAAGTAGCCTTTCTGACGGTCGATCACCGCCGCCGGGATCACCTGGCGCGCCGCTTCCTTGAGCACGTGCTTACCGCCGTTGGGCAGCTTGAAGCGTCCGGGGATGCGCGCGGACAGCTCGGCCAGGCGATAGTCGAGGAACGGCGTGCGCGCCTCCAGG
>Ga0209343_10005728_pt1 | contig 14974 bp, 14 predicted proteins | sample RifCSPlowO2_02_FD_184026 | JGI IMG/M metagenome (GOLD analysis project Ga0209343, IMG submission 184026) | Groundwater microbial communities from Rifle, Colorado - Rifle CSP2_plank lowO2_0.2 (SPAdes) (version 2) | ecosystem: Environmental > Aquatic > Deep subsurface > Groundwater | place... | reverse complement strand
CAGGTCGGAACCCATCCACAGATCGCTCGGCGCATAGCTGGTGATACGCTTGCCATCGGCGGTCGTCGCCTTCAGGGTGCGCCCCTCGATGGTTACCTTGGTGATATGCCCCTGCTTCACTTCCTCGAGGAATTGCGAGTAGTCGAGCTGCGACTGCGGAGCCTGCTGCTGGCGGGTGTTGAATTGGTTGAAGACGGTCATCAGCACGAGGGCGACAACCAGCCAGATCGCAATACTTTTAAACATGTTATTCAAAATAGCTCCTTAAGCGGCAACACCACGGTTGCCGAGGTCGTTCATTAGACTATGTATTGCCTGATTACTCAAGAGCCTCCTGAGCCGGGGACAAATGCAGTTTTTGGGTGCCCAGAAGATACACTTCGCTGCTCCGGTCACGCGAAGCCTTCGGCTTGCGCGTCACCACTTTGGCGAAACGGCTGCGCATTGTCTTGTAAAAATCCTCGAACCCCGCGCCCTGGAACACTTTAACCAGAAAACTGCCCTCCGGTTCCAACCATTCGAGTGCGAATTCCATTGCCAGTTCCGCAAGATGCATGGCACGCGCTTGGTCGGCTGAGGCTACCCCACATATATTGGGTGACATATCGCAAATTACAAGGTCGACCGGCTTGCCTTGCAGCAAACCCTCCAATTGCTTCAACACGGCATCGTCGCGGAAATCGCCCTGGATAAATTCCACGCCAGCCAGCGGATTGAGCGGCAGCAAATCCAGCGCGATCACCTTCCCGTTGCGCCCGATCTTGTCAGCAGCTACCTGCGACCAGCCGCCCGGCGTCGCACCCAAGTCTACCACCACCGTGCCGGACTTAAGCAGGCGGTCTTTGGCATCGATTTCCAGCAGTTTATAGGCGGCGCGCGAACGATAACCCTCCTTTTGTGCAAGTTTCACAAAAGGATCGTTAATGTGCTCGCGCATCCATTGCTTACTGGTTTTGGAAGGCTTCATCGTGATCAAAGGCCCATGCACAACTACTGCGCTTGCTGATACTGCGTTGAAAATCGGCTCAAAATCCTCATGTACAAAAACGTACATTGCATCTGCGACACGTTACTGATGAAACAACTAGCCATTCGACTAGGCGAGCCAGAAACGCTCGCCAAGTCGCTGGTTATGGCGAAGCCAGCCGATTGCGGGAGCAGATGCAGGCCGCTCTTCCCGCACCGGATGCTTCGCAACACCGTGTCAGAGCGGTTATTTTTTCGCCAATTTCCGCCTTGTCTCAGCTGCGCTCGTTACGTTGTGCATGAGCCTAATTAAGGTTTATAAAAACAATTACATTTCTTTGATATTGGCAACAACCTGATAGAATTCGCGCCTTAAACCTGAAAGCCTGCCATGTTATCACTTACCGTATCCGAACGCCTCGTCCTGAAAGGCCGCGCCCACGCCTTGAGCCCAATCGTGATGATCGGCAACGCAGGCTTGACCGAAGCGGTATTAAATGAAATCGCAGCGAGCCTGAAAATCCATGAACTCATCAAAATCAAGGTCATGGCGGAACGCCCGCAACGCGAAGAAATTTTGACGGCTATCTGCACCCAGTTAAATGCCGCGCCGGTACAGCATATCGGCAAGATTCTGGTGGTCTACCAACCCAACCCGGAGGCGCACCAGATCGAAATCAAGAAAATGCCGCGCCACAAGGGGAAAAAACCGCTGACCAAGAAACAACTGGGGAATCGTACCTGATTTACTGCCCTCAATCATTAACATCCTCTGCACTGCCCAAGTACTTCTCGATTGCTCCCTTTAGAAGCCCGTGCCTTGAATATACTCGAATTGAATATACAACCCGACTAATGGTACCCTAGCGTCATTCATTTGTGCCGGCTTTAATGTGCTGAAAAAGGAGAAGAAGTTATGCAAAATGCATTCGATTCTGCTGATAAAGCAACGATTCTGGTAGTTGATGACTCTCCGGATACCCGTAATCTGATAGTCACCCTGCTCGAAAATGACTACAAAGTGATAGCCACCAATAACGGCGAAGATGCACTCAGGCTTGCGCAGTCAAATACTCCGCCTGACCTGATCATGCTCGACATCATGATGCCTGATGTGAGCGGCTACGATGTATGCAAGCAACTCAAGACTGATTCCCGCACCTGCAACATCCCCGTCATCTTCATCAGCGCCATGGCGGGTGAAGGAAATGAGGCGCAGGGGCGCGCACTGGGCGCGGTGGGTTTCCTAGCCAAACCGCTTGACCCCCGCGATGTCGTGACGCAAGTAAAAGAGTATTTCGCCTTGCGGCAAAAGCATCGCGAACTCGAAGCACTCAATAAGTTAACAGGCCCGATCAAATAAAATCGACACCGCTAACGGGCGGCGCATGCCCCAGCATCACCTGGTTCCGCCCGGCATGCTTGGCTTGATAGAGCGCCTTGTCTGCCGCATCACCGAGTTTGGTGGAATCCCCGAAGAATGAAGCATCGGCGATACCGCAACTGAATGTCACAGAGAATTCTTTCCCCTCTGCCATATGGCGCAATTGCGAAAAATCCTCGCGGATAGCATCCAGTACTTTCTTTGCCGTCTCACCATTCGTATTGCTCAGGATCACCGCAAATTCTTCTCCACCGTAGCGCCCGACCATATCCGTTTCACGGAGGCGCTGTTTGAGCAGGCGCGAAAGACTCTTGATCACGCGATCCCCTGCCGGATGGCCGTAGGTGTCATTCACCTTCTTGAAATGGTCGATATCGACCATCGCAAAAGACAGTGGCGTTCCGCGCCGTTTTGTCTGCGCCACTTCACGATCCAGTTGATCCTTGATGGCGGTATGGTTGAGCAGGCCGGTCAGACTGTCGCGCACCATAAAGGAGCGCAGGATGAGGGAGCGCTGGATGCGGCTGGATACCGACGAAACCAGGTGGTGCGGCTCTATTGGCTTAGTAAGAAAATCGTCGGCACCCAGCCCCATCGCAAAAAGCTGCTTGTCGAGATTTTTTTCGGCTGAGAGATACACGATCGGGATGCTGACGAAAGCATCCAGTTGCCTGATTACCCCAGCCAGCTCCATCCCATCGCATTCCGGCATATAGATATCGAGCAGAATCAAGTCAGGGTTGAATTCAAGCAATGGAGGCATTACGTCAAGCGGATTATTGATCGCCTTCACCGACATTCCGGCCTGTTCCAGCACCGTGGCATAATAAGTAGTCAGCGCCTCTGAGTCATCGACGATCAAGACTCTATAAGGGGCGGATGGCAAGGTCGTAGTCAGGCTATCGAGCCTGTCGATCAGGTTCCCAATATTCACTGGCTTGTTCATATAACCGACACCGCCAGCCCGCACTGCTTCCAGCCTTGCCCCAAATTCGATATTCGATGTCAAGAAAATAACAGGAATAGGAGTGTCGCGCTCCTGCTGCATGTCTTTTACGGCTCGAATGCCCTCCCGGCTATTTTCGGGAAAATTGATATCCATCAGCACGACAACATTGGGCTTAGCCTGCATGGCAGACCGGAAATCTGCCAGCTTGTTAAACACACTCACGTCATAACCAAAGTAGCCCAGTTGAATCTTCAGCTCTTCTGCTTGTTGATGGTCGTCTTCCACTACGAAAATATGCTTTGAACGGGTAGTGCCCAGATCGGATGGCGCAACCTCGACCAGTCCGGTCTGATCGCCAGCCGGGGCATCCCTGCGCATGGATACTTGATGAACCTCGCTCAACAAAACCTGTATGCACTTGCGTTGGTTTTCGTCCGGCACCTTCTTCGCCTGAACAATTTGTTTGAGGTATTCCTCCAGATTGCGCGCTACATCGCTGAGCAATGCAAAGCCAAATGTCTTCCCCGATCCGGTCAGGCTATGCACCATGCGGTGCAAGGTTTGAAAGCCTTCGTCATCCCATCTATCGCGTGGTAACTGCTCCCACGCATGATCGATCTGACCAAGTTTCTCGGGCAACTGCATGGCGTAGCCATCGTTCAACGCTTTCAACTTGGCTTGCAGTTCGACCGGATCAGCCATGACAGCACTCCCAGATAGCCTGCACCTGGCCGGATAATGTCATCGGGTCGAACGGTTTGGGTATGACATCGACCGCGCCGATCTGCTTGTAGCCCGCGACCTCGCTCGGCTGCACCTTGGCAGTCATGAAAACGACCGGCGTGGCGGCGAATTGCGGCAGTTCGCGCAGCTTGCCCAGCGTGGTCGGGCCGTCCATGCCCGGCATCATCACGTCCAGCAATATCAGTTGTGGCTGAAATACTGGGGCACGCTGTAAAGCCTCGCTACCCGAGCTGCATATTTCCACGGTAAAGCCGCCCAGCGTTTCCAGCGCGAGCCGCGCCACCGTCTGGATATCCGGCTCATCCTCCACATACAAAATGCGCATCAGCTTGTCCGCCATTGCTATTCCTTTCTTTTCGCCTTGAGGCACATCGTTACCCTGTCCAGGACACTGGCCTGATTAAGCGGCTTGACCACGAAGCCGGACGCGCCTTTCTTGATTGCCTCATTAACCCTGTCCATCGTTGCCTCGGCACTCACCATCAGCACGATCGTTGCCGGGCTTACCTTGCGAATCTCTTCCAATGCCTGCAAGCCATCCATTTTTGGCATATTGATATCGAGCAACACCAGACCGGGTTTATGCATCGCACACAGCGCGATTGCGTCCTGCCCATTGGATGCTTCCCCAGCCACTTCATAATCATCGCTACGCAGAATGAGTTTCAGCATCTCGCGCATCATGCTGTCGTCATCCACCACCAATACCGAAGGTTTTATGGGTTTATTCATTTGAGGTTGCTCTTGAATTATTTACGGGTTATTCAACTCCGACCAATTGTTTTATGGTTGCCAGCAACTGCACATTGTCGGTGCGCGATTTCACCAGCACCGCATCGAACTTCTTTGCATCCTCCAAGCCAATTTCATACGCGGAGAATACCAGCGACGGTATCGGCGGCAAAGCTCCTTTTAACAGCGGTAACAACTCCTTGCCCGAGCCATCCGGCAAATCCAGATCGAGGATCACCAGATCATAGCGTTGCTGCGCGAGTTTCTGCCGGGCTTCAGCCAAACTTGTAGCCTGGGTTATATCAGCCACTTCATTTGCAACTTCATTTACCACATGAAAAATATCCGGATCATCTTCGATATGCAACACTTTAGTGCGCACCGGCACTGGTCTTTCCACAATCCCGTTGAGAACAGACAGCAATCGATTTTGATTGACCGGTTTATCGATCCAATCGATGACGCTAACCCCCTCCCCATTCAGCTCTTGCCTGCCTTCAGACGCCTTGGCGGAAACCACCAGAATCGGCAAATTGGCGGTTGCATGATGCCCGCGTAATTCACGAATCAGCGAAAGGCCATCCTGCCCCGGCAGGACAAGATCGAGTGTCATCGCCGCATAGCCTCCCTGAACCAGCAGTTGCTTGGCCTGATTCGCATCATAGGCTATGTCCACCGCATAACCCGCCTGCTCCAGTATCGTCCGCAAAATGCTAGCCGTATCCCGGCTATCTTCACACACCAGCACTCTGTGCGCGAAGCCATCTTGACGATGGCTGATCTCGGGATGCCTTTTTCCCACCCATTCCGGAAATTCAACATAGAACACGGTTTGCACATTGGGCTGCGAGTCGAATCCGATACTGCCGCCCATCTGTTCTACAATCGTCTTGGTAATGGAAAGCCCCAAGCCGGTTCCGCCTTTTTTGCGCGTATCGGAAGAGTCAGCCTGGGCAAATTTCTGGAATATCCGATCCTTGAATTCATCCGGGATGCCCGGGCCATGATCCTTAACCGCTACACGGATGCGCTCGCCGATGCGTTCAACCGCCACCGATACCTTTCCGCCGCCAGGGGAAAACTTGGCAGCGTTCGATAGCAAATTGGCGAATACCTGCATCAGCCGGTTTGCATCCACGCTGATCATCGCTTCTGGCAACTCGCTATCCAACTCATAACTGACCTGAAACTGCTCGGCATAAGCATGATTTCCATCCAGTGCCTGCTTCAACAGCGGCATGAGTTTGACCGTGCTGATGGCGAACTCCATCTTGCCCGCTTCGATCTTCTCCATATCGAGAATGTCGTTGACCAGCAGGATCAGACGCTCGCTGTTCTTATGCGCAATATCGACCAGCGGTTTGACTGTCACCGGCAATTCTCCAACTACTCCACCCGCAATCAGCGCCAGTGCACCGCGGATCGATGTCAGCGGCGTGCGCAACTCATGGCTGACGGTGGAAATAAATTCGCTTTTCATGCGCTCGACTTTCATGCGCTCGGTAATATCCTCCTTGACCGCGACAAAGTTGGTGATCCTGCCCTCACTATCGCGAATCGCGGAGATGTGTATCTCTTCCCAGAACAGCTCACCGCTCTTCTTGCGGTTTTGCAGCTTGCCGCGCCATTGCCCCCCACCCAGGATGGTTTGCCACATGGCTTGATATACCTCAAGCGGAGTCAGTCCCGATTGCAAAAGGCGCGGATTGCGCCCCATCGCCTCATGGGCTGCATAACCGGTCACCTCGGAAAACTTGGCATTGACATACTCGATCTTGCCGTCGGCATCGGTTATCACCACAGAGACCGGGCTCTGTTCGATGGCGCGTGAAAGTTTGCGCAATTCTTCCTCGGCGTGCTTGCGCTCGGTAATGTCCGTCGCAATCCCGAGAAAGGCATTGATCTCGCCACTCCCATCGCGCAAAGCCGTAACCGTCAACAATATCGGAAAGCGGCTGCCATCCTTGCAGATATAGGTCCACTCATGGGTGTCTCCGCCATAAATCTGCCTGGCTCTCGCGACAAACACATCAAATCCGGGTTGGACGGGCATACCTGCTGCCGTCAGCTCCTGTGCGCGCCGTGTAATTTCATTGATATCATGAAACACCGCCGGGGTTAATTTTCCGACCAATTCATCGGCGTAATACCCCAGATGCACCTCTGCTGAACGGTTGAAAGACTGGATAACCCCACTGGTATCCGTGGTGATGATCAAATGATCGGCGCCATCGACAATCGCCCGGTTGAGATTGCTGATGTGCGCAATCGCCTCGGTCGCATTCTTGCGCTCGGTGATGTCTTGCACCGTTCCGCGCGCTCGCAGCGGTTTTCCCTCTGCATCGAAATCCAACGTGCAGCGCTCTTGCACCCATTTGATGCGCCCATCACTCATGCGCAAGCGATGGATAATCTCATACGGCAGACGATTCGCCAGCGACTCGTTATAGGCCCGATCCACCGCTTCACGGTCTTCGGGATGTACAGCGTTCAGAAATCCATCATAGGTGGCGGAAAATTGGCTCTTGCCCATCTCAAACAGTCGGAATATTTCATCGCTCCAGATCAGCTCACCCGTCAATATATCCAGCTCCCAACTGCCCAGTTTGGCGATGCGTTGCCCTTCATTCAGCCGCGCTTCGCTCAGGCGCAGCTTCTCTTCATTCATGCGAATCTCTTCCGTCATTTTTTGAGCAAGCTCCTCGGCGCGCTCACGCCGAAAAATCAGGAATGACACCAGGATAAACAACAGCACGCTGATGCCCCCGCCCAACACCAGAATGACGGTGTTCAACGGCGAATGAAAATCCGCCTCGAAAGCCGGGCTGCTATACAGGCGCACAGTCCACGTACGCCCGTATGCATGAATAGTGCGCAATGCACTCATTTCCGGCGAAGTGGTGCGCGCTTCGGCGGCTTGCACCCCCTTCGAGACATACATACGCGCCCCGTCCGTTTCTTCCTCGCCGTCGAAAATGACAAAATGCATTCTGAGCACACGGCTACCCAGAATGCCTTCCATCAAATCGTCGATGCGATAAGGGCTGTATACAAAACCCTGCAAGGCTCTCCAGCGTTGTTCCGGCATTGCCAGCGGCTGGTGCTTGCGATAGACCGGCAGGTACATGAGGAAGCCAGCCTGTTCCTTGCTGTGTATTTCCTGCACCAGCTTCACCTTGCCCGAGATGGCGGTCTTGCCACTCTCTGCCGCCATGCGCATGGCTTTGGCGCGGACTGCTTCCGACATCATGTCGTAGCCGAAAGCCGCCAGGTTGCGTTCGGAGAAAGGTTCCAAGTAAACAATGGAGGTATAGAGCGGTCGCTCGCCGGGTGGACGCACTGTGTAGTCCGAAAACCCTTCGGCACGTACCGCTGCGATATGGGTCTTCAGATCGGCAGGCCGGATAATCTGGCTGAAACCGACCCCTTGGATTCCCTGGTAATTCTGGCTGAGGTTCAGGCGTTCGACATAACTGCGCCATTCCGCACGATCCACAGATTCGCTGGCATCGAACAAACCTGCGCCACCCAGCAGAATCTGCTCATGCTGGCGCAGCCGTTCCTCGATGGCATCGGTCACCTCGCGGACAAGCAACTCGAATTGCTGCCCGGCACTTTTCATGGCCTGCATACGCAAGCCATACCAGGCAGCCATGGTCAGAGAGAGACAAACCAGCAAAACCATCCAAGCGGGGCGGATACGACGGTCGAACGAGCGTTGCCAATTATTCAAAGTGCCTCCCGATTATTCACTGGCTCTCCCACCTATGAACCTCAAGTCGGTGTAGGTCGGGATTTATCCCGACGTGGTTGGGCGGGGTGGCGCTATGTCGGCATCTATCCCGACCGACAAAATCACTCCGATTCACATATAAGGCATTGCGGCATCATGCGCCTCAGTCGTTTTCCAGAGAGGCGGTGGCACGAATCACTTCCTCCAGCGAAGTCAACCCACGCAACGCCTTCTTGAAGCCGTCATAACGCAGATTGTGGAATCCCTGCTGCACCGCAATGCTCATGATCTCGTCATAGTCGCGTTCGCGCATGATCGCCTCGCGTATCTGCGGGGTGACTTTCAGGAACTCATGGATGCCGATCCGCCCTGTGTAACCGGTTCCGCCGCAATGCTCGCAGCCAGTATTTTTGTAAAACACCGGCAGTTCTGCGCCTTCGCGCCAGTAGAAATACTGGTGCAGCTCCTCTGGGTCTAAGTGGTGCTCAGTTTTGCAGTATTCGCATAACCTTTTCACCAGGCGCTGCCCCAGCACACCGATGATAGCCGGGGCAACGATGAAACGCTCCACGCCCATTTCCAGCAACCGCGTGGTAGCCTGAACCGCATCATTGGTGTGCAGCGTGGTCAGCACCAAGTGGCCGGTCAATGCCGCCTGCGCGGCGATGCGGGCGGTTTCGGTATCGCGGATTTCGCCCACCAGGATGGCATCCGGGTCCTGGCGCAACACTGAGCGCAATACTTCTTTAAAGCTTCGGCCAACCTTGTCGTTGACCATCACCTGGTTCAGGGTCGGCACATCGTATTCGACCGGGTCCTCGATGGTGACGATATTAATGTCGCGCGTATTGATGAAATTCAGCGCCGCATACAGGGTGGTGCTCTTGCCCGAACCGGTCGGGCCGGTCACAAACAGGATGCCCTGCTGATATTTCAGGGTTGTCTTGAACGGGCGCAATACCTCGGGAGAAAAATCCAGTTTATCCAGGTTCAGGATGGCGCTGGTATATAGCGAACCCAAGATGCGCATTACCACTTTCTCGCCGTGCATCGCGGGCAGGCAGGAAATTCGCAAATCAAGCGCTTTCATCGGCAGTGTAAAACTGATTCGGCCATCCTGCGGCTTGCGCCGCTCGGTGATATCCATCCCGGATGAAATTTTGTAACGCGAGACAAGCGGCAATGCCATTTCCGCTGGCAGAAATAACCTGTCGATGAGATCACCATCGATCCGGAAACGCACTACCATCTCGTTCTTTTTCGGCTCGATATGGATATCCGAGGCGCGTTCCTTGAGCGCAAGCAGGATGATCGAGTCGGCAAGCTCGACGAGCGGCCTGGAGTCGAGCAGTTTGGCCAGCGCCGCTTCGCTCAATTCTCCAGACTGAAATACCTTCAAGTCGAAACTTGTCGCCAGCGTGTCGACATTCTGGGCGGACTGATAATTAACCTTTATCGCGGAATCAATTTCATCCTTGAAACAGAAAACCGGGCTGATCTGCTTCGCCAACAAACTTTCCAGTACTGCAACCACCTGCGGATCATTGGGTGCGAGCATTCCAACCGTCACCGCCTTACCCAACTGGTACAGCGGGATGGCTTGGTAGCGTTGCGCCATGTCACCGGGCAAGAGGGCAACTATTTCATCCTGAAACAAGGTTTTGCTCAGATTGACGTAAGTACGGTTAAGCTGTGCCGCCAATAATTCTCCTGCCGTGTCGCGATCCAGATAGCCATCCTGGATTACAAGCTGCGCAAAATCGACTGCATCGTTCTTTGCCGCCTTGACCATGCCAGCCAACGCCACAGGTGGAATATGCCCATTTTCCAGAAAACTTGCGATCAGCGGTTCCGTCAGCTCTATCATCAGAATTTCTTTCTGCGCTTAGCCAGCAGCTTGCGAATATCCTCTTGTGTGACGCGCGCTTTTTGGGTTGATTCAAGATGCCTCTCTTGCGCCGCCTGTTTCATCAGGCGTTCAAGATCGAAGCGATGGTCGGCATTAACGGCGCTCTGCCCAACTCCTGCGGCAACCTCGGCCAGATTTGCTCCGCAGCGGCCACAGAAAACATCGCCCGCCACGGCGACAAAACCGCAGCGGCAACGGGCATGATCCAGCGCACCTCCGCATGTTCCGCAGAAAGCGTAACCAGCGGGATTGACGTGATTGCAGTTCATGATTGCGAAACCTTCCTGATTTCTGCCATATATTCACCCCAGGTTTCCCTGATCGCCTTGTGCAGCTTATCGGCAGTCGTGCTTTTCAAAATGTAATTATATGCACCGTTATCGATACACTCCTTCACGGTTTCGAGGGCATTCAATGAGGTCAACATCACCACCAGAGTTCTATTATTGATTGCCATGATTTGTTTCAGGACACTGATCCCGTCCAGCTTCGGCATATTGATGTCAAGCAGCACCATATCAGGCTGATGCTGCTTGTACAAACCTAATGCCTGCTCTCCATCCGCAGCTTCGGCGACAACCTCTGCTCCCAGTGAAGTAACAATAAAGCTGATCAAGCTTCGGATATGCGGTTCATCATCCGCAATCAATACACGAGCCTTGCGTTTTTCCATGCGTCCCTCTTGATTCTTCATCCGCAACCCATTTTCGCATACTATACATGGCGTCAGAAATCGTAGCGAGCGGCTCTGGGGTGTGGGAGGCCGGAGCATACACCACAGTATGTTAAAGGGCGAGAGCGCCACCAGACCCCGCCCCTGAGTCGCACAGTAGATTTATGTCGCCACGTATAGAAAAAGCATCGGGCGCGTCTATTTGCCATGCAAGCGCCCACAAAAAAGCCCGGTTCGATCCGGGCTTTTTTCTTTCTTGCGGGAAAATATCACTGATAATTAGGCCTGTCCCTGCGACTTTCATAGTGCCGGTCTTGCTGGTCGTCGTAACTGCGCCTCTGCGGCTCTTCATAGCGGCGATCCTGCTGATCTTCGATGACGCTCAAACCCACGCGGACGGTCGAGCCTGGCTGATACGGCAGCGTGGTGGCAATGTCCTGGCCTTTATAGCGATAAGTCACGTTGTAACCCTTGATGACTTCGCGGCTGGTTTCTATCTCGCGACAACGCTCAACCTGTTCGGTACGCGGTTGATCGGGATTGGCGATGCGATCACCAATCACCACACCGGCAATGCCACCCACCGCAGTCGCGGCCTTGTTTCCCCTGCCGCCGCCGATCTGGCTGCCCAACAACGCACCGGCCAATCCGCCCACGACACTGCCCGTTGCAGAGCGGTTGCTATCCGGGTTAGCGACACGGTCGCCGACTACCGCGCCGGCCACCGCACCGGCGCCGGTTGCAACTGTGCTGCCTTTGCCGCCCCCAACCTGGCTGCCCAACAAACCGCCCGCGACACCACCCACCACCGCGCCCCCCATGGAGCGTTCTTGAGGGTTAACCTGGACGGTCTCCATTTTGCACTCGCGGCGGGGCTCGCTGACGCGCTCATAGATCGGCGTGCTGGAGATCACCCGTGCGGTATCGGTGAAATCTGCCGCATAGCCGTTGCCACACAAGAGAGCCATACCAAAAATAGATAAGCTTTTCTTCATTTTTTCGCTCCTAAAAATTTCCGCCATTGACGACGGTGGCATTATGACTAAATATCCGCCCATGAGTTCAAGAAAATTGTTTCAAGTTGTTACTTCCGCTTTTGGTGCCTGATCAGTTCGCGCAGCGCAGGCAATAACGAAATGATGATGATACCGACGATGATCAAGGTAAGGTTATTTTTCACCGCCGGAATGTTGCCAAAAAAATAACCCGCCACGGTCAGGCTGCCGATCCACACGAAACTGCCCAGCGCGCTGAATAGCACGAACAGGCGATAGCGCATCAACCCGACACCCGCAACGAATGGCGCAAAGGTGCGGATGATCGGCAGGAACCGCGCAAAAAGGATGGTCTTGCCCCCGTGTTTTTCGTAAAACGCATGGGTCTTATCGAGGTGTTCGCGCTTGATGAGCCCATTCGTTCGCTTCAGCAAGCGCAATCCGATCAACCTGCCGATCCAATAGTTGGTATTGTCGCCGCCGAATGCCGCAACCATCAGCAGCGGAGCGAGCAACTCCAGTTGCAGCGCGCCCATCCCGCACAATGCGCCCGCCACGAACAACAGCGAATCGCCCGGCAGAAAAGGCATAACTACCAGTCCCGTTTCGCAATATATGATTAAAAACAAGATGCCGTAAATCCATATACCGTATTCCTGTGTAAGCGTCATCAGATGCACATCCAGATGCAAAACAATATCGACAAACATGCTGATCAAATCCAAATCTCACTCCATTCCTGATTCAATAGTTAAATACTTCCTAGCAAAAACATTGGGGTATATCGGTAAGTTACCTCTTCCCACTTGCCCCTATTATTTCTCTCAGCTCGCGCAAATCGCTGTCTATTGCCGCTATCTGGTGAAAACTCCCGCCCGATTGTTTCGCCAATTCGAGCTGTTCTATCGCGGCTGGTAAATTACCCTGCCATGCGTAGGCATAGGCTTGCGCCTTGTGTTGCTCGAGGCGTTTGCCTTGCATGGCATACCCGTGAGCCTGCAGGGTATGCAGCCTGATATCGCTGGGATGGCGGATGATCTGTTCCGTGAGCAGTTTGACGGCGGTTTCCGCCTGATTGCTTTGCAGCAGCAGTTCCGCGTAGTCGTAAATCAGGGCGCGATGATCCGGGAAATTCTCCACGGCTGTCCGATAAAACGCCATGGCGTCGGTATTGTTTTTTTCGGCGCGCTTCACCTGCCCGACAAGCGTTTCTATCATCGGGCTGCTTTTGGCCTGCTTGCGCAATACCGCCATCTCCTGCGCGGCGCGGTTGACTTCGTTATTGCGCAACAATGCGCTCACCAGCCCGTAACGCTGCGCGACCGGGTTACCGTGTTTTTGCGCACCCAGCGCATCCCTGAAATAAGCGATGGCATCCGGGGCGGTCTTTTGCGCGGCGATCAGCTTGGCGCGCACCAGCTGAAAATCCAGGCTATCCTCGATCATGCGGTAAGGCTGCTTATGCACGCGGTTCGCGATATCCGCAACGCGTTCGCTGGTGACCGGATGGGTGCGCAAATAACCGGGCACGTTTCCATCCAGCAGACGGGTGGCTTTTTGCAAACGATCCAGAAACTCCGGCATCGCATGAGTATTGAAACTGGATTTCTGCAAAACCTCCAGGCCGATGCGATCCGCTTCCTCCTCATGGGCACGCGTAAAATTGAGCTGTTTCTGGATACCGCGCGCCTGCACGCCCGTTATAACCGCTTGCGAAGCCTGCGGGTTGCTGCGCGCGGCGAGGATGGCAACGGCGATGGCCGCCATCGAGGCAAGGCTGTCGGCTTGCTGTCCGGACACCATGCGCGCCAGATGATGCTGCGTGACATGCGCGATCTCGTGGCCAAGCACGGCGGCCAGCTCCGACTCGCTCTGCACGATCAGCAGCAGCCCGCTATTCACCCCGATGAAGCCCCCCGGCATCGCAAAAGCGTTAACGTTGTAATCGTTGAGCGCAAAAAACTCGAATCCCAGACCGGGCTCTGCGCTGTTTTCAACCAGCCTGTAACCGAGCCGGTTGAGATAATCGTTGATCTCGGCATCGTCCAGATACTGCTTGCTGGCGCGGATCTGCACCATGCTTTGATGGCCGATCTGGCGTTCCTGCGCCGGCGAAAGCACGGCCTGCGAAACATCGCCCAAATCCGGCAACCCATCGGCCAAAGCGCAGGGCGAAAGACACAGCAACAGTATCAGGGTCAATTTCTTCATGGGCGATATGATAAACGTTTTCGCGGCTGGTTCCCTATTGAGCCGTTTTAGCGAATTAAACATGCCCCGGCCCGAACAAATAATTGGCTCGCAAACCACGTTACGCCCTTCGACTGAGCTCAGGGCAGGCTTATTGCCCGACTGCTACAAAATAAAAATCACCACCCCGCAATTCCGTTTGATCTACCACGTCAACGACGCGAAACGGCTGCTGACTATTTTATCCGTGGCGACAAGGGATGATGTATATGCGGAGTTGCGAATGAGGTTGGGGGCGTAGGGTGGGCAACTTTGCCCACCGATGGTTTCAAAATTTCACATTCCCGCAGTTAACCAGAACGGTTGCCATTCCACAAAATTAGGTTTAATGTTGCCGCCATGAACACCCAGCTATCACCGATTGAATCCGAGTTTGCCACGACCGAAGAGGCCGAGGCATACGAACGATGGTTTCGCGCCAAGGTGCAGGAGTCGCTGGATGACAACAGCCCATTGATCCCGCACGATCAGGTAATGGCGGAAATGCAGGAGCTTCTGGACAACAAACACCGCGAGCATGCTGCCCGTACTGTGGCGAAGTAAGAACGTGTTTTAAAAGTGTAGCGAGCAGGCCGAAGTGCAAGGCGCACGGAGCGCAGGAACCGGAATGTACTTGAGTACATGAGGATTCCGAGCACC
>Ga0209343_10005723_pt1 | contig 14978 bp, 18 predicted proteins | sample RifCSPlowO2_02_FD_184026 | JGI IMG/M metagenome (GOLD analysis project Ga0209343, IMG submission 184026) | Groundwater microbial communities from Rifle, Colorado - Rifle CSP2_plank lowO2_0.2 (SPAdes) (version 2) | ecosystem: Environmental > Aquatic > Deep subsurface > Groundwater | place... | reverse complement strand
GGAGCCGATGGACAAGAATCGGATACAAGGCGCTGCCGAGCAGGGCGAGCGGGCCAGAAGCCGCGAAGCTCTCGTGGCCAAGGCGAAGTGGCGTAAATCCGGCGGTTGTGCAGTGAAGGAGTGCGTTCTTACCTGGGGATATCTCGCCTCATGCCTGAAAGGGTGACGGCGCCAGCCGGAGCGAGAAGTCAGCAGAGGCCGTAGTAGTCGAATAGTTGAGCCACTGTAGGCTCGAAACACCTGACGAAGGGCCGAAGGAGTAGGAGGGTAAGTGCCCTGGCTATCGGAGTTGATAGGCCTCAGATGGTCGCGTAAGCGAAGCTCGCCAATTATGTCCTGCCAGGTGAAGCCTGAAAGGCAACGGCAGCGAGGAATCATCTCCGCCGAGTCGGAAAACACAAGCCCAGGCATCGGGCTGGGAGAGCTAAAAGTCCGATGACCTCAACTGCTCCAACCGCCCGGTGCGGACCCGCATGCCGGGTGGTGTGGCAGGGGAGCGGCCTGTGAAGGCCGCCCCCTATGCCGATTTCGCGTATTTAGGACATGACGTCCTTGATTGAACGCCGCCTGCCAAATAGCCTGAGGACGCTTTTCGTGATCTTCCCGTGCCTGAGATATTTCTCTGGTGCTGATCACAACCATCCCCAGCTAGCGTTATTTCGTTGGTTGTTGATGGGGTCTTATCAGTGATGGCATTCCGTTTCTGACTTTGACCGACCCGCTTTATGGCGTCCTCGACTTTGTCTTGGATTCCAGCGTCATCGTTCTTTAACAAGTCATTGTCTGGGTTGTCGTCCGTTCGGATTGCTTCCTGCGACTTCGCGTTTGGTGTTTTCACATCATTCGCCATCTCGCTCCCGTCTAAGCACCGTTTTACGTTGCATGAGATTGGTCTGCGTGGTTTTGGCGTTTGGTGTGAGCTCCCTAGCACTCACCATTCGGCATTACCAAGTCGCAGCTGTTCTCCAACTGATCCACAACCTTGACCCCTAGGGCGATTCCAAATTGCCCTCGGGTGGTTTGTATCGCTTCGATTCCTTTGGAGTGATACTAAGATGCTGAAAGCAATTGCCGTCCTGTCGCTGTTCGCCGCTGCTCTGGCCCTGTTCCCTGGCCATGATGCGCAGTCCGCCGTAGAGAAGGCCTCTGAAATTCGTTGTGCAGCCTTCATCGCCAACGGTTTGGAATGCTGATCCATCTGCCCTATGACTTTGTCAGGGCACCCCTCGTGTAGCTTTGCTGAAGCTGCAGGAGAGGTGCCCTGAGAGACCTACCGAAGGTCCGGCGCGTTATGCGTCCGGGCCTTTTGTATTTCTGGTACGTCATGTACTTGAATCCCTCCCGCCAGCGCTCTAGCGTCATAGGTGATCTACCCGCCAGTTTTCGCATGCGCAATTCCGCTGTGTGACTGACGAAGATTCCTTGTGTAGCTACTGCTGGACGAGGGCTCTTTAAAAAACCGCACTTACGTAACACACAACCCATAGGGCATGCCAAAACGCCCTATGGGACGTGGCTGCCTCATTCATTGAAGGAGATAGTCATGTCCGAAGATAACCGCCCTTCATTGAAGGTGGAGATCGAAAACATTGTTCGCGATGCAGGTGGTTGGCTTAACGTCATTGAGCGTGTGGCCCCCATCTTCAAACCGGCAATTGCAAATCTCGGCCGAGGTGTGGATTGTCCCTTTCCTGAACGCCATGGCAAAAGTGGTGGGATCGATGACTTCCGCTTCTCAAGCAAGGCTGAGTACGCTGATCGCGGTCGTTCTATTTGCAGCTGCAACCAGGACGGCTGGGAACCAATCGATCTGCTGATCCAAGCACGTGTTGGTAGCGACTACACCAGCGTGTGTCTTGAGATCAAAAGGGCTTTCAAAGGAAGTCGCAAGTATGAAGCCAAAACCGCTCCAGTCGTGCGCACCCAGCAACGGGTAAAGCCGACCTACGCGGAGAACGCTCGGAAGGTTGCGGAGCTGAATGCGATAGTCAAGGATTGCATTCGGATCGGTTCACCTGAAGCGCGTATTGGCCGGCTCTACTTCAAACGTCGGGGTATCCCACTGAACGCCGCCATTGGCGACGTGATGTTTCATCCGGCGCTGCCTTACTTCCACACCTACGTGGAGGCTGGGGTAAAGAAGAAAGAGCTTATTGGTTGCTTCCCGGCGATCGTGTCTCTGTTCCGTAATCCGTTGGGGAAAGTGATGAACCTTCATCGCATCTACCTGACAGAGGACGGCCGCAAGCTCGATCACCCGAAGGTCAAGAAACCGAAGAAGGTTTGCTCCGGCTTGGACGGCTGGTCTAAGGCGTCCATCTCAGTTGCTGAAGTACAGGGATGCAGGACACTGCATATCTGTGAGGGAGTTGAGAAAGGCTGGGGCATTCACCTTGCGACTGGGGAAACGGTACGTGCGGCCAACAGCTGTACGTCTCTACCTGGACAAGTGGTGAGTCGCGCTGATTTCGACGATGTCGTGTTGTGGTCTGACCACGACGCGTACAACGAGAAGCGCGATAGAGCAGGCGACGGCCAAACCTACATGTGGAAGCTGTTCATCGAACTGATCCGCCAAGGGTTCCGCGTATGCTTGATGCTGCCTGATACGAATCCCACCCTGGAAGCTAAGGGGCCAGATTGGGAGGACTTGATAGTAGCTGACGGTGTATTGGAATTGCCGCTTACTCAACGGTTTGATCGCCTGCGCACTCGTGCTCAGGAAGGTGGTGTGTTCACGCCTATGGGGCATGCTAAGAAGCGCTCGCAAGAGCAAATCGAAGCGACCTCATTGGCGGCGTAAGAGCTGAAGAAACCCCGACCGGCACATTTGCCGGCCGGGGTTTTTTTATGAGCCTGTTTTGCCTTGACGGGGTAGGGCGGCTGGGGTACAAATCACTTGTCCTAATAGCCCTCCTAGAGAGCTAACCTGTACTACGCCGTTGAATTTCTTCGGGGTTTTGCAGGGTGTTCGTCGAGGTACAGCTACTGCTGGTCACGATTAACACAGACATTGTTGGAACCATAATGAAACTGTCTTCGGACATTTTCGAATTTGAGATACCAGGCATGTCCTATTGCGTTCGCGCTTCAGTAGATATGTTCCAGGAATAGGTATCTCCGCCGATCGGTACTTTCCAAGCAACCTTTCAGGCACCTCCGGCTTTATGCCAATCCCCTGCACGGGTAACTCTCTACAGAGCTTATCCCCGGTGCAAGCGGGGATATAGGAGGATCATCATGTTTAAAGGAACTTCTCTCGTCTCAGCTCCTCTGGTATGGGTAAAGCCTGCCGAGCCAGATTTTGAGCCTGCGAAAGCGCGTTTTTTGTCCGGTGAGGAAGACGATCGTCGTTTTAATGATGAAAAGTTTGATATGGACGACCCAGACGGATCTCCATTCTAACTAATTTACTAACTAATCCCTCGGGGGCAGACACACTGCCTCCGGGACAGTCGTGCACGCCCAATAAGGTGAGAGCATGACTTCACAGTTTAATCCGGCCTACATCTTCAACCCTATGGCTGAAGATTCCGTCGTTGAATTATCTCCAACGCAGATCCTGAAAGCTCAGGTTTGTCTGCGATCGCTTGGCTATTCCAGGGCGAAAGTTAAGTCGATAGCGACCCCGTTGAATTTGGTGTTTGGCTCTGCCTTGCACTGGGTAATCGAAGGGTTCGTTAAAGGCTATATCTCGAAAGACGAAATGGAGACGCGGTTCGCGGAGAAATTCCAAGAACTCTCCATGGCCGGCTTAGTAAGCATGGCCAAGTCTAAGACTCGTGAGGTTAACGAGATTATCGGGAAGCGACTCGCCGCGCAGTTTCCTTCGTTCTATGAAAATCTTGGGCTTCGGCCGGTGGTTATCGAGGGCGCATTCAAGCTGCAGATTGGACCCAAAACGTTCATCAACCTGGTTATCGACTTTGTAGGTATTGCGGAAAGGGACATCATCTTTAACGGTGAGGTCTTCGCGCGCAAGGGCGACACCGTCATCCTTGATTGGAAGACGGCAGCAGTGAAAGAGGGTGCGCTGTTCGCAGAGGTTGCGTTGCAACTAACACTCTACTGGGCTGCTGTAACTATGGCGTGTGCGAAGTTGGGGATCAAACCACCTTCCGCGTGCGGTTTCGCCTCCGGGCTCAAGCCGAACATAACCAAGGAAGACTCGGAGTCTTTGATCAATGCTACGTGGATGCCGGTGCAGTGGACACGGCGCAGTGAAAGTGCTGTCGAGGAAGCTCTCGATCTAGCACGGGTAATTGCGGGACGTATCCGGCGAGGTGAGTTTCACCGGATGTCGGGTGCGGCCTACAACTCTCCCTGTGACAGTCAAACGTTGTGCGACTTCGCAGGGCTCTGCCTCACGGCGTCTACTCGCGGCTACAAAATACCCGACGGGATGACAATTGCAGATCTCGTCTAAGTACATCCACCCCACCAGGGCAGCACATGCCCGGAGGGGCGGGTGTAGCCCTTCGGAGTTCTCATGAAAGAGTCCTATCGAATGGAGCTATATGCTCAACGGGCAATCCGTCAGCGCCAGAAGGTTCAACTTCAAATCCAACCCGAGGACCGGAGCAGTTTGCTCAGGTACCTTGATCAGGGCTTGTTGATCAACAAAGCGCTGGCGTCGGTTCCCGCTCTTGAGCGACACAAATACATCCTTGACCATTCGGAACTGATCCTTAGTTCTGACGGGGCCGAGGGTATAAACGTGGTCTGGGGTCCCAATTCCCAAGTTTGCACCCACAGGGTTCTTTCCGCGGAGATGCGAGAAGAGTTCAAGGGGGCGCACTACTTAGGGACGTGGGTGCGCCAGCTTGCTCCGAGCCAACGTGCGAAACTAAAAGCCGAGTTACAACAACGCTTGGAATTCCGCGTTCAGCAACGAGAGCAAGATAAAAATCAGATCGTCATCGAGTTCACAACCGTCGACGAACCATTACCTGAATTCCTCACGTGCAAACTTGAGGACGAAGTGCCTCTTTTCCTTCGGTAGAAGGACAAGACCCTGCCTCCGGGCCGGAAGTAAATACTTCCGGCGGGACGCCCTGGAAGTGTTTTCACTTAACACGCGACGGCGTATATCGGAGGTCAGATGACTTACTTAAAGAACGTGATGCTGGCAATTGTTGCAGCAATCATGGGTACTGCTTCTGCCTCCTTGTTTGAAGGGTGGACAATAGCTGAGCAAAAAATCGTCTTTGCTGTTTCCGTAGTGATGGTCGCCGTTATGACGGCTAAATCTTCAACCGCCCCAAAGAGCAAAGCCAGGAGCAAAACTATGCAGCGGAGAAGGGCGCCAAAACGCAAATCTCAACGCGGCAAAAAGAAGAGTCGTGGTCCGTAAGCAATTTAGTAATGATTCGATCGAAACATTCTCTTTATTGCTGAGGAGTACGGCCATGTTGTCGTTCCCAGGAGCCATTGCACTGCTCACCATCGCATTTGCGGTTTGGCTGCGGTGTGACTACTGCGAAAAAAACGGAAAGGATTTCCTTCCCGTTGTGACAATACATCGTCCCAACTAATGGGGCATCACATAGCTGTTATGTAAACCCGCCCAGGGGATCAGACCGGTCCCCTTCGGGGCCGGTCTGTATTGGGATGGAGGCTTCGGCTTAATAATCATCAACCAGACAGGTGATACCTAGCCAGCTAACGCTGTCTGGGCGTTAAAAAACGCCCGGACCAGCACAGCTGGATCGGGCGCGCGTTTCAAAAGCGCCCGAGTCTGCAGACGGGTGCGTTATCTATTTCTCCCGACTGCAGCGGGTAGGAGAGCATCAACATGCTGGCATTTGAAGAAGGCAAGACCGCGGCTCAACAAGGAGTCGAACCAATCGAGAACCCATACCCGATGTATTCCCAAGAGGGTGATGCGTGGGGTGCGGGGTGGTTGGTTGGCCTCGATCCCCAACTGTGGGGTGAGTACGCCGCGCGCTACAAAAGCGAATCCACCCATAACTGACGTCCCCAGTTCACATCTGGTGGACAGCGGGCCTCTTTGAAGCCCGCAGTGCGGGTGAGGAGTTTTGCAATGCTTAGCATCAACAAGAATCAGCGGCGCCTCATAGAGGTGATCGTATTGACTCATCAACTCGTTGAGCCCTGGGAAGGTGGCCGACTGGCCGCGCTGACCAAAGGGGTCATGGCAGAAAACCCGTATCAAAGCGGTACCAAGCACCACGACGAGTGGGCGCGCGGTTTCGTATTCGGGAGCCAGTGGGACGTGAATGTGGAGGAGGTAGAGTTAACCGATGTGGCGGAGACGTTGCCGGTTATTGAAGCGACATTCCTACCCGAACGCTCCTTCTGGGCGACTGCCAAGAGGCTTCAGGAACGTTGTGGACTTACGAACGAGCAGCTTGCTGCGCGGATCGGGGTCGACGTTACGCGCCTGATGGCAGCGATGATCAGTCATCGCCTCAACGGCGGCGAGGCCGCGGCTCAAACTGCGCGCTTCGTAAGCTAGATAGATAGTCGGGCACCTTCAATATGGTGCCCATTCCTCCTAGTGAGCTGGATCAAACCTCCGGCTCACGCTGGGTGTTTGCTCGAGCTTTCTGCTCGAAATCCACCCGGCTCCGGCCCCGGGTGTAACTCCTAATTGCCCCGTGGTCCGGCGGGTGCGAGGAAATACCATGGAAAATGTACAGAACGCAGCAACCATGACCGTTGCGCAAATTCAGGACGCTCACATCAAGGCTCTGAAATCGCAGGAGATCCAACTTGTCCCAGCGCACGAGCTTTTCGGTTTCGATCAGCCTCTTGCTGGTGTTGGTAATCTGCCGGTGCCCATCGAGGAGCACCCGTTGACGCCAAAGTGTGACTCGAACTTCGTGTTCCCGCAGAGTCTGGTTCGCCGGATATTGCTGAGCATGCAGTCGCGAGAAAGCATCATGCTGGTGGGTGACAAAGGGACAGGAAAATCGTCCTTGGTCGCTCAACTGCACAACCGGCTCAACAAGCCTCTCCTTGGCATTAACGGCAGCAACGGCATCGACGAAACCCATCTCCTTGGTTCCAAGACCATTGAGGGCGGCGACGTCAAATCGGTCGATGGGGTGCTGAGCTATGCATACCGGCATGGCCTGTCATTCCTGCTCGATGAAATCTGCACGCTGAGACCAGGTGTTCTCGTCGGTATCAACGACATCCTCCAGGGTGACGCATTGGTAACGCTGAAGCACCACGGTATTGATCCAGCACTCGATCCGAAGCAGCTGCTTTCGATGGGGTCTGGCCTCAATATTGTCAAGCACCCGATGTTCCGCTTGTTCGCAACGGATAACACCGGTGGTAAGCAAAGTCGCGATCCGCGCTTTGGGGGTACAGCAACGCAGAACGCTGCAGTTCGTAGCCGCTTCACCTCCTTTAAGGTGCCGTTCATGGCCCCGGACAAGGAAATGGCGGCACTCAAAAGCATTGCCACCAGCTTCGCAGCTACCAAGCAGGTAAAAGCGATCAGCGACATCGAAATACGCAGCATGGTTGAGTTCGCCCTCCGGTTCCGGACGGCGTTCGGCGCTACGGAAACCAGCGACAACATCTCGTTCCGCGAGCTGCAACGTTGGGTACTGAAGCGGACGATCTACGGGGAGCTGGACGAGTCTTTCGTGGACTCGATCTACAGCAATCTGGAGACGCACGATCAAGTCCAGGCGCTCGATCACTTCGAAAGCTCGTTTGGCCGAAAGGTCGAACTGCCTGAGGAGTACAGCCTGGACGCGGCGATGGTGTGTGATCGCTTTATCAAACAAGCGTCGGTGTCTACAGCAGCGGTAGCGTAAGGAGGCAGCAATGTTCTACTTGAGCAACCGTAAGGGAGCCTTCTTCGCCGGATACGTGCCGGCGGGAGGCGACACCGCAATCATGCTGGAAGGCCATATGTCCGGCGGCAGGTCGAAGATCCATAAGAAGTTTGAGGAACGTCGTGAGACGCCTCAGATGGCTTGGGATCTTTTGTGCGAACAGGTATCGGCAGCTCGCGCTGATGGCTACCTCGACGCAACCATCATCAACAGCACCCTGAAGATTCCGACGGATGTCCATGCGGAAGCGTTTCCGCTGGGGCGCCGCGGCGTCTATGTGCATCTGGCGCTACTCACACCCGAACACTTCGCTGCCGGTCTCGACCGGCTGAATGAGGTTCATTCGGTGGTGGGAGATGCCGGTGTCCAGGTCAAGGTCACGGACGGTGATCGTTGGATTCGGCTGAGCCACGGCTCAAACGTGATCCAGTTCGGCTTCGTCACCGACGCGCTATGGGCAACCATGAGCGCCAAGGCAAAGGAGCTGAGCACCGAGAGAAAGATGCTCAACGGTAACTACCTGCTGCCAGATGGGGTAGGGCTGTGGCACCTGCAGACCAGTGAGACTGCGCTTGATCTCTACGTTCGGGCCTTCATGGCCGGCGCGATGGAGGCTGGTGCAGAGGTTCGGTTCACGTCGGACCATGAATGGTCATTCTCGGCTACCTCGCCGTTTCATAGCCTCCACGTCAAGGCGTTGGACTGGTACCAGAAAGAACCCGGACTGTTGCAAAAGGTCCTGGCGCTGACAAAACCATCGGACGTCCCGCTGCCATCAGGCGGCTGGGATTTCTATCTCTAACCGGCGGCCCAAGTGGACCGCCTTCCTCTTCCATGAGCTGGAGCAAAAAACCAGCTCAGGCCGGGTATTTGTTTGAGTTCATTGAGCTCGCAAGCCCGGCACCGTGCCCGGGTTAACCCTTCATTCTCCTGTGCACGGCAGGTAAGAGGTTCCTATGAACGTACTGAAGACTTTTTTTGCACGCATTGATGCCGCCCTGGATTTCGTCTGGATCGGCCTTGTGCTGCGCGGGTATCACCAGGTCCAGGCCAAACGCTTCAGCCGCAAGGCTGGGCGCCTCGCCCGGATCAACGCTCCGCGGCCAGCCTATGACGTCGTCAGCCATCAGGCCCGACGCCACAAGCTGGAGGCTGAGTTGATTGGTGGGAAAGTGTGATTGGTTGAGCCTCCCCCTCAGGGGGAGGCTCTCGCTCCATGAGTTGGATTAAAAATCCAGCTCACGCTGGGTAAACGTTGGGTTCTCGAACCCACATCACCCGGCCACGCGACCGGGTGTGATCTTTCTGCCCCGGTCGCGACGGGTGCGAGGCAATAACCATGAACTACGCAGCAGCGCTCTATGCAGCAATCAAACGTCGTGTCCTCCTGACGTATCACCGCCGCATGGCAAAGAGCTACAGGAAGGCAGCCGAGATTCATGCAGGCAACGTAATTTTCATGTTCCACAGCGTTCCCACGTCTTCGCTCGCGAAGCTCCGAGGGTTCGCCTCGGCGCACGATCAGAAAGCGAAAGCCATTCGGATTGGAGAATAACGATGACTGCCATGATGACTCACAGCGTTCGCGCGATTACAGAAGGTTGGATGGCATTTCTTCGCGTCCTTTCTTCCAACTACGGCATCAGGTTCGTGATTGGTGACGGTGTTCCTGCGGCGACTGACGCTAAAACGGTCTGGCTCCCAGGGTTACCGCTTGTACTCACTGAGAACGACCTGGACCTTTTCAAAGCCAACGGCTTCCATGAAATTGGTCACGTGATGCACTCCGATATCCCGTTCTTTCAAGCGTTTGCCAAGCAGCATGGCGACTTCGGCCGCTTCCTGCTCAACGCCCTGGATGACGTGTTTATGCAGAACAAACAGGCCGCCACTGTGCGGCAGGCCGCGAATTACTTTCGCAAGTCTGTAAACGTGCTTTTCGAGCGTAAGCAATTCCGTGACGGCAGTGCTTCTGCTGCTGAAGCGGTCGCTTGTTACGTTCTCTGTTTTCTTAGTGCTCAATCGTGGAGTGAGTACGGACGGCCTCTTGAGGTCATCACCGAAAACTTCAATCGCCACTTTGGCGAACACGCAGACGCCGTCCGGGCAAACCTGGACGACGTTCTGCTCAGTGAGTTTCCCAGTGTCCAATCCACCGTCAATGCCGGCGCGCTAGCGCTCCGGATTATTGCGATGTTGAAGATGCTGGGGCACGAGGACGAGCAGAAGCGTGCGAACGAACAGAACGAGGGTAAACCGCAGGCGGCGCCGGGCAATCAACAAGAGCCTGGCGGTTCAGGCGGTGGTCCTGGTGAAAGCATCCGGCAACCTGGAGGGCAACCTGAGCAATCAGTTGGCCAGTCAGGTGAAGGAGGCACTAGTGGTCAAAAAGAGAAAGGGGGAGCTGCACAAGCAGGCCAGAGCGGTACCGCCCAGGCGAACGGCGCAAGCCCAACGCTGAAGCAGATCGTTGACGAGATCATCAATGCCACTGGCCTTGGTGAGCTGGAGGTCTTTGACCACCAGGCTGCCGTCAAGGCGGTCTCTGCGTCTGTCGCAAAAGGCTCCAACCCTGACTACAAGGGCCAATCGATCGCACCTAAGTGCGTAATCGACGGCAAGCTCGACCGGAAGCCTGGGAAACCAGGTACTGGCCACAGTAGCGGCGCAGGTGTCGGCGAGGTGGTGGACGGGATATCAATCTGCCCGTCGGAAGCCACTGAAGCTCAGCAAATGGTACGGCGACTTGGGCGTAAGCCTCAGGTACTCGCCAGCCGGCTGCAGGCTTTGTTGATGCAGCAGGAGGAAGCAGAAGCCATTCCTGCAATGCGCGGCCAACTGGGCCAGGCAAACCTTTACCGATTCGGTTTGGGCGATGTCCGGATCTTTGTTCAGAAGGATGAAGTGGAGCTTCCTACCACGGCGGTATCCTTGGTTCTCGACCTGTCGTCTTCGACGCAGGACGGTATCGACAAGGCATTCGCCCAAGGTGGCAATCCACAGTTCACCGCCACTCAGGCGCCAAGCACTCTGCGCTCGATCCTTGAGTCAGCTGTGTTGCTCGAAAAGGTCCTAGACCAGATCGGAGCGCCACGAGAGATCCTCGGCTTCGCGCCGAGGGTTGGCGAGTTGATGTCGATGGTTCGTTCCTTCGGGGACAACCACCAGACAGCGCTTGCTCGGCTCGGTGGACTGCGCCGCATCGCAGGAGGGGGGCAAACCCCGATCGCGGAAGCGGTGTTTCATGCAGGTCGCCGCCTGATCGCTCATGAGGCCAACCGGAAAGTGATGTTTGTGCTGACCGATGGTGCTCCAAGCAACAAGGCGAAGGCTGTGGAAATGACCCAATACTTCGAACGCAACGGAGTGCGAGTGGTGTACCTGGTGATCGGTTCGGCCGGGCAATCGGCCTGGCTGGCCGAGGCAGGTATTCCATTCGCAAAGGCTGAAACGTGCGAAGAGGTCTGTCCAATCCTACTGAGCGAAGCGAAACACATGCTGAGCTAGCTCCACACCCATTCGACGCCCAGGGGTTCCCCTGGGCGGAGGATGCGCTGTGGGCCCAACAAACAGACAGCGTTGTACATGCGATGACGTGGAGCTGCGCGACCTCGGTCGACAGCTCTATTCGGTGCCCCTTGGGGTACCACCTCCCTAAGTGGGCTGGATCAAACATCCAGCTCACGCCGGGTGTTTGCTCGAGGCCATTGCGACTCGACACACACCCGGCTCCGGCCCCGGGTGTCATCAATAATTGCCCCGAGGTCCGGCGGGTGCGAGGTTCCACCATGAACAACGTAAATGACTCTGTACAAATCGTTGCCCAAACTGCTCAAACCAAAGTCGCTGTTTTCAACCACCTCATCACGTGTATTTCGGAAGACCGTCAGGTCGACATGAAGGACATAGACGTGGTTGTTGGCGAGTTGCCGAAGGAAGCCAAGAAGCTTCTCTGCGAGAAGATTTTCCCAACTGACTTCGTGCGCGCTTACCACCGAATCCGTGAAGCAGCGGAGGACGTGCTCGATAAGGACGGCTCCATCAAGACTCCGCTTGGCGGTGTCAACAGCATCGCTTCGGCGATCGAGAAAACGAAGGAGCTGGACGAACTCAATGAGCGTTGGAACAAGCAGATAGCTGAAGACGAACTGCGCTATAGCAGCATGTGTTCTGAACACCTGCTGCAGCTCGGCGCAGCCGCAATTGCTGGAGGGGCTGATGCGGTGCTGGTCGGGAAACTGACCACGCACCTGATGCAGCGCCAACCCTCCTGGGATGTGGTGAAGAAGAACATGAAGTTCGCGTACTCGGTTCACGTCCTCGATCTCGATGGAGGTGACTTTGTGCCTGGACTCATGGAAGCGCAGCGCGACAGCGTTGTTGCACTTCGTGAGGGGGTGATGGGCGCTTGCATCCAGCATGTCTGTGGTGAAGCGCACGCCATCCTGAAAACCGTGGGAGCGAAAGGTCGTACGGGGACCAACGGAGAAATCAAGCTGAACCCGCGCACCATCAAACGTGCGCAGCAGATGAGTGACCGACTGGAACCCCTGTCGTTCATCCACCCGCTGATCAAGCCGCTGCGCGACGCCCTCGTTGGCGAACTCGCAAAGCTGCCGGCATCGGGAAGCATGACCTCCGTGGAATTCTCCAACTTCGAACAGTGCCTGCTCGCGTTGCGTGACCAGACCTTGGTCTGGGATCGCCTGCAGAAAGGACTTCCACTGATCGTGGTAACGCCCGCTCAGCAGCAACTGCCAGGCACCTCGGTGCCTATGGTAGCGGCTCAACCCGCGGCGACAGTACAAGCACAGGTACAGCTACAAACCACCAGCACTGCAACCGCCCCCGCGGTCGTAGCGCCTGCAGTTGAGGCTTTGGCTTCGACCGCTTCGGTGGTGACTGGCTCGCAGGAAGAAACGGTCCCGGCCGTTGAAGCCTGCATCACCAGGGCACTGGAAGTCGGCCAAACCGGCGACCTGCTGTCGTTCTACTAAACCTCACCCACAACCTAACCCTGACGGGCCACCACGAGCCCGTCAGGGGGAGTGGTGCGCTCAAAGGAGCGCAATATGCAAACCGATATGTTTGGCGGCGTAACAGCTAAACCATCCGTTGGAAAAGGGACGGTGCGGGAAGTGAAGCCAACGAAAAAGCTGGTGTTCGACCGCAAAGCCCTCTGGTCTACCTCTGGGTACTTGCCAGGCGCGAAGGAAGTGGATGAGGACGAAGTCGCGCAGGCGACTTCAACGTCCGATACCCGCTCCGACAACGCCACGATTGAACGACTGGAATCAGCCCTCGGATTGGCGCCGCTCGTTCGCAATGGGCAGTGGGTCTGCGACGAGCTGGGTTTCCATTACCGGCGTGTCGGCAAACCTTTCACAGGGGTTAGACGATTCGGTGAGAAAGGGAGCCTTCTTTGGGACCTGAATAAGCAGTTGACGTTGCGCACCGCGAGGGACGCAATCGAGCCGCTGTTCACCGACCCCTGCTCCTGGCTCGTCCTCAACTCCGTTTCCTTGCTTGAAGTGAGGTTGCGGATGATGGGCCCCGATGAGGATCACCTGGCTTGTCTAGCAGCATTCCTCCAAGTGATGTCCCAGCACGACTTCATCGACAACTCCCGTCGTGGAGAGACCATCCGTTCGCTCACCAAGCGCGATCAGATGCGAGAAAAGCGTGCGGCTGCTCGTGAGAAACGCGAGCTGAAAGCGGTGGAGGCTCTCATGGATGCCTTCGAGCAAGACCACTTTGACGACCTTGATACCGACTAACGGAACTGAACGAGGGGCGCGGCCGGCGTCCCCTCGAATCCTTAATTAGCCACCGAAAGGTGTGCGAGCTGAGGTCCGGCCCTCAGAGGAGAAAACTATGAAACCTGAAGTTAAAGCTGCGGTAATTACCCGTGTCGATCTGGCTGTGATGGCGTTTGCGAATTTGATCTGGAAGGTGATGAAGGTCTTTGACCCCAAACCTCTTCAGACCCATTTTGCTGCACGTCCAGCTGAGAGAAACGTGGCGGTGACCAAATGCTTCGCTCTGCGCGGCGACGATGCAGCGCTGAACATAGCTCGACTGAGCAATTGCCACATTGGCAGTGCGTCCGGCCATGGTCGGACAGGCCTCGTCGGCCGTAAGGGGCTGGTGAAGATCTACAACGCGGAGAACGGGAAGTTCCTGATGATTCGCGCTCAAGGCTTCGCCCCGCGCGCAGGTGAAAAGGGGATACCGAAGGACGGCATTGCGTTGAACTATGACGCGAAGAAATCCCTCGGCATCCCAAAGAATCAGGAAGAAAGCCTGCAGCTGTACGTTGGCCCTGCCAACCTCGGCGACCAGGAATTCTTCCACATGTACCAAGATCCCGATGCCTCCAGCCGAACCGCTCGCGCGCTCAGCTGGTACATCGCGATTGCGGGTGTCGTCTACACCACCCTCCAGTTGGTCCTCGGGCTGCTGGAGGTAGGTGTAAGAGTGCTGCTGTAATGTGACTGTGACGCCGCCCTCTCCCTGGTGAGAGGGGCGGGCGTCACCTCCAAACACCTTCCGTGAGGGTGCTTGGAGGTGGCGTTCGCCCCGTTCACTAGATGAGGTGTCAGATGATCAGTCTCTCGAGCAGCTATACGACCCAGTTGGTTGCAGACCCAGGCTTCTCGTTCGAGGGCCATTTCCGCCATGGTGTTGAAGGCATCATCGCCCGCCAGGAAGCCCTCCAGCTTCACTTCCCCGAGTCCATGCCGCTTGAACTCGTTCGCGATACCATCGATTCGTGGAATGTGGAGATGGAAGGGGTGTTCCCTGGTAAGGGCTACTACGCATTCAGCGCCGAGGCGGAGATGAACCACCCGGGGTACCACGTGCTGGTACTCTTCTCGGATCAGAGCTTCTGCAACGCATTCATGGGCAGCGTCGAGAGTGAGACACTGCCGTCCAGTATTGGCGGCATGCTGCAGTGGCGATTCAGTGGTTGAGGACTATTCCCATGATCACTGAGCCCTGTAGTCTCATCAGGCGCGCGCGGACCTGGCCGCGTGCTGAGGGGCTGTAGATCAGCCCCTCTTGCCAACACCCTCCCACCCTCCCACCGCAACACCTCCTCGATTCAAACCCTCACGCAGACACTGAACGCTTCGGCGGCCTCGGTGGGCTTCTGCTCGC
>Ga0209343_10005722_pt1 | contig 14979 bp, 15 predicted proteins | sample RifCSPlowO2_02_FD_184026 | JGI IMG/M metagenome (GOLD analysis project Ga0209343, IMG submission 184026) | Groundwater microbial communities from Rifle, Colorado - Rifle CSP2_plank lowO2_0.2 (SPAdes) (version 2) | ecosystem: Environmental > Aquatic > Deep subsurface > Groundwater | place... | reverse complement strand
GTCTTTCAAAGGAGTGATTAAAAATGTTTTGCTGCCCTAAATGTAGTTCTCTATTAATGCCCAAGGACGGGAAAATGAAATGTAGCTGTGGTTATTCTAGTAATGATGATAAGCTTGTTGATAAAAAGAAGGAAAATAAGAAAATTGAGGTTAGGAAAGATGAAGATGAATCTTTGCCTATTATTAAAGCTGACTGTAAATATTGTGGCAATGAGAAAGCTTATTTTTGGACTATGCAAACAAGAAGTGCAGATGAACCTGAAACAAGATTTTTTAGATGTGTTAAATGCAAAAAAACCTGGAGAGAATATTAACTGGATAGTAGTATTATTTAGATAAACTTATAAATTTATTTCTGTTTAAATTAAAATGACAATTGTAATTGGAATTCAAGCTAAGGATGGAGCAGTTATTGCATCTGATTGTAGTGGAATAACTTCCCATAATGAAAAATTTTTTATACAAAAAATTAATGCGCATCTTTTTTCCAATTCAGAAGATTCAGAATTAACAGGTATATATTTTGGAACTGCAGGCCATTATTATATGTTTGATATTGGCTTAACTTCTGCAAAAATTTTTTCAAAGTTCAAAAATGCTGCTAATCTTTTAACCAATGAATTTCTTCTTAATAATAGTTTAGATCAAATAAATGAAAACATTGACTGCTTGGAAAGAGGATATAGAGAAGTTGAAAGGGGAAATGGCAATGATGACTTATATTATATAGTTAGGGTAAGTAATAATCGAACATTTTGGTCATAAAATTTGTGTTGTTTAATGTTTCGCATATTTTTCTTTCAAATTCTTCTTTGGTTGCCCATGTTGTTATTGCTAACCACTTTTTTATTTTTTTCCAAGTTTGTTCTATTGGGTTTAGTTATGGGCTGTATAGTGGGAGTTGTATGACTACTAAACTTTCTTTGTTTTCTTCGTAAAATTTTTGTATGTGTTTTTTTTCGAAATGATATTTCGCTCCGTCGACAACTATTAATATTTTTTCATGTTTTTTAATCAATGATTTTATGAATTGTAGATATGTCTGTGCGTTTGCTTTTTCTTCTGTTATGGCTGTTGAAAATTCTTTTTCTGATAATGCTCCGAAAACGGCAAATCTTTCTTTTGTGTTTATTGTTTTTATCGTTGGTTTACTTCCTTTAATGAACCATCCTCTTGTAATGTATGGTATTACTTTAAAGAAGGCTTCGTCAAGACAGAAGATCTTAAATCCGAGTTCACTGTAATATTGAACATTTTTTTTAAGTTTTTTTTAAACTTTTCTTGTAATTTTTTGTTCATTTTTCTGTTTTCTTGTCGAGGAACTTGAAGTGTGAAATTAATTTTTTTCACTATGTTTCTAACTTGCCTGACTTTAAATTCAACATTAAATTTTTTAAGTATTATATATTGGACTAAATTTGTCGTCCATAAAGTAAATGGAATGTCTTGTTCTTGTGGTGTTTTTCTTAAAATATTTTTTAGTTCTTCCAATTGTTTTTCTTTAATTTTTGATGGCTTTCCTGGTTGTTTTGCGTCGTAAATATTCTTTATTCCTTGATTTTCAATTCGTTGCAACCAATCATGTATTGTTGTTTTAGGTTTTTGTAATGAATAAGCAATATCATCGATAGACATTCCTTCTTTTTTTTTAATTGATGTTAATAAACGAAGTTTTGCTTTAGCATTTTTCTCATTTTTATATTCTTCATGCTATAATTAGGCACCCGAAGTATATAAACCTTTTGGAACCCGAATTATTCTTTTTCTATAACTAATCTATTTTTCTCAATTTTAACTTTTAACTCTTTATCTAATAGATTTAGTTGCTCAACTGCTTCTTTTGGAAGATTAATCCGATATTTGTAATAAGTTGTATTACCAATCTTCTTATCCACCACTTTCATAACTTTCATAAGATAATTAGGAACCCGAAGTTTAAAAAGTTACCGAAAATCATCAAAAATAGATGACGCTAACTTTACAGCTTAATAAATAATTAACTTTATATACTTATGATTCAATAAAATTATGAGGTGATTTAATGGCTGATAAAAAAGCAGTTGTTGGTGCAGTTTTACTTGTTTTATTTTCTGGAATTTTATTATTATCTAATTATTTTGGCGGAGAAAATTTTGATACTGGAAATGTTCCAAGAAGAGTTAATTCAGATCCCTGGAGGCCTTTAGTTGTAGGTACTTTACAAGTTGATTCTATTCCTTCAGGTGCGACAGTTACTATTGATGGCACAGTAAAAGGTTCAACTCCTTTAGAATTAAAATTAAGACCTGGAAGTTATTCACTCCAAATATCCAGAATAGGTTATAATACCCGTATTCAAAATGTTAATGTGGAAGTTGCAGAAACAACGTTTGTACAAACTGAGTTAATGCCTCTTTATTAATTTTTTATTTTGATTTTTAAAATTTAGTAATGTTTAAATATAGGTTTTCTTGTTAAGTTTTATGGTTTTAGAAGGGGTGATACCAGGGGTTGACACTTTAACTAATTTTACTCCTATAATTGTTCTTGGACTTATATTGGGATTATATGAATTAATATTAATTCATAGAGATGAAAATTTTACTGGGAGCCACTGGTTTGGTCATGGATTTCATTCTGTTTTTTTTATGTTTATAGCTTTATTTTTTATTTTTAATACAGACTATTTTTTGAATATCACTGGTTTGGCTGAAAAAGGATGGCCTTTGATAAGTAATCCATGGGCTGTGAGAATAATTATTGGTTTAATATTAAATATTAAAATGCACGCAACTTCTGCGGTTATAAAAGGTGGTTTAAGAGGAAGTATGACTGGTGGTATGGCTGAACATTGGACACACACAACAATAGTTTCTGTATTAGTTATATTAGCTCCTTTGTATTGGCCAGTTTTAGCTACATTTTTACCTGAATGGGCTGGCGGTGGCTCTGTTGAATAATTATTATTATAACAAATCACATAAATTCTTAGGTTAAAATTATTTATTGTCAGGTCAACAACTAAATTAAAAACTTAAAGACCTTGTTGGTTGATTATATTTTTCTGAGATTTCTCTTATTTGTTACCTATCTTCTAATTTTCACATTGTTTTGGCAAATATGTAACTACTATAAAATTAATAACAACATTTTAATATTATATTTTTCTGAGATTCTTTTATGAAAATTCAAAAAAGAGTTGTAGTAATTGTAGCATTAATGCTACTGGCTGCATTATTAGTAGCTTGCAATCAAACAACTGGAAAGGTTTCTGGAGTTATGGGCACTGTTACTGTAACCACTAATCCAACAGGTGTTATGGTTGTCTTAACTCCGAAGGAAGGCGGCAATGTTGTATCTTTGGGAGAAACTCCTGTTTTAAATAGGTTAGTTAGCCCTGGAAGATATGCATTAACACTTCAAAAAGAAGGTTATCAAACCTTTATTATGGGTGTTGATGTTAAAGCTGAAGAACCTTTAGAAGTGAGCTACGAATTAAATGCTTTGTCGCAAAATGAATTAGAAGGCAAATAAATTTTGTCTTTTAAATTTTTTTAATTATTTTTATTTTGTTTTACTTTATTACTTATTACTCTATTAATTATGTAGTTTAAGTTATATTTTTAGCTTATAGTTTTTTGATTATAATAATTTGCTATAAACTCCTTAATATATAAGTTAAATTAAACAAATGCTTAAATATAAAATATGAATTAAAAGTTTTATGAAATTAACTTTATCTGAACCTAAATATTTGAAAGATAGTTTATTAATAATTTCTGAATTAGTAAATAGTGTCAATTTGCGAATTATGAAAGACAGGATTGAATTAATAGCTATGGATCCTGCTAATGTTGCAATGGTAATTTTTAAATTATTAAGCAGTGCGTTTTCTGAATATAGTGTTGATGAGGAAAGGGTTATTGGTTTAAATCTAACAAATTTAACCCAGATTTTAAAAAGAGCAAAACCAACTGACACATTGAGTTTGCAGCTTGATGAAGGGAGGAATAGATTAAGTGTTTTATTAAGCGGGGTTTCAAGTACAAAAAGATTTGAACTGGCTTTATTGGATATAGAACATAGAGAACATAAAATACCAAATCTGAAATTTGCTGCAAAAGTAGAATCTAATACTCTTTTATTTAATGATGCTATAGAAGATATGGATGTTATATCTGACAGTCTAAGTCTGGTTGCTGGATCTGATAAGTTTATTATCCAAAGTGAAGGAAATACAAGCTCTGGGAAAGTTGAGGTGATTAATGATGAGGACACAATAATAAATGCTGCTGAAAATGTATCTTCAAGATATTCTGTAGAATATATGAAAAAGATTGTAAAGGGAAGTAAATTAACAAACAATGTTATACTTGAATTTGCGCAAGATTATCCTTTGAGAGCTGAATATAAAGTTTTAGATAAGTTAAGCTTGACTTTTATTTTAGCTCCAAGAATGCCAACTGAATGAAAGATAGAACATTCGATATGCAATTATAATATTAGATAATTTATTTAAACCATTAAATTTACTAATTAATTTATGAATAAAATTTTTGAAATTCTAGAAAATAAAAAAATTACTCTTTTATTTATAATTTTAAATTTTATTGGGGTTTTTGCTGCATGGTATACTTACAGTCAAACAATTTCTTATTTTATTTTGGAAGATAAATTTTATTTAATTCCTTTAGTTCCTGTAAGTTTCTTATTGTATTTTTCAATGGCAATATTTTTATTGTATTTATATTTTGATTTTAAAGTTCCTAAACTTTTTGGAGTATTTACTTTTTATATTAACTTTATTTATGGTATTGGTTCTGTATTATTTTATATTATTTTTATGATTTTTATAGATGGTTTTAGTGTTTATCATTTTTGGAACATATTTGCACATGGATTTTTAGGATTGCAGGCAGTATTAATATTAAATTATGTTTCGAAGTTAAAGATTTGGCAGTATTTACTGATATTTTTTATTTTTATAATTAAGGATTTTATGGATATATTTTATGGGACATTTACTTATTTTATTGAGTATGATTTTGGTTATTTGAAATATTTTGTTATTGGGATGATTTTATTTTTACAGATAATTGGAATAATCTTGTTGAAATATTCTAAAGAAATTAATTAATTTTAAATATTAGCTGATATTTTTTATTTCATGGTTTCTTATGATAGATCAATTTTTAATAAGCATATAATGTTCAGGCCTAAATTATTATATCATGGCAGTACTTTGACTTATTTTAGTAAATATGTAAAAAACGGTTATTTCCTTCATGAAGATGCAGGTCTTAGCGGGAGTGAAGATAAGGAAGTCTGGCTTGAAAAAAATCCTAAAAAAGCAGTTGAATGGGCATGTGTCTTTGCTAAGAGATACAAAACTGAACTAGTAATTTTGATAATAAACACAAAGGGCATTGAAGATCTGAGAAGAAATTTTTTACGTACCATACCTTGTGCATATCATAGGATTGATAAAATCCCTGAGAAAAATTTTGTGATGATAAAACTGGAATTTAAAAATGATGAATGGAAAAACAGGATCTGGTTAAGTCCGTGGAGAGATCTTACTGATGATTGTAAGAAAAAAATTATTGAAGCAGAAATTAAAATGTCTAACTAGTGAAATATTTTAGTCTGTAATTATTTTCGAAAGGTTTTAATAGTAAATTTCTTAATTTATTTGTATGCAGAAAAGAGGGCAAGTTGCTTTATTTGTAATAGTTGGTATTTTAATAATCATTGCTATAGCTTTACTTTTTTTCTTCAGGGGTAAAATCGTAGATACAGGAAAGCAACAGATAGATACAAACCAATTTTTAAGTTCTACTATAAAAAATATTGAAAGGGATGTTTTAAGTAAATGTGTAACAAGCAGTACTGAGGATATTGTTAAATCAATTTTAGTTAATGGCGGAAGTATTAAAGAAAATATTAATTCTCTTACTTATAGGGAAAAGAAATATAGAATATTATGTCAAGCAATGGAAAATACCAATCAGTGTTTAAGTTCGCCTTTAATTTTAAGTTCTATTGAGCAGAATATGAATGAAGAATTGAATAAAAAAATTACAAATTGCTTAAAATTTGACCAATTTGAAGATAATAGTTATGAATTAATTAAACCAAAGGATTTTAATGTTAAGTTAGAAATGAGAAAAAATTCTATTGTTGCAGATTTGGAATATAATTTAAAAATTAAAAGAGGGGAGAATATTGTTGAAACAGAGGGCATTAGAAAAAATTTAGAAATCCCTTTATCTGATTTGTTTAATGCTGCTAATGATGTTTTGAATAGGAGATCTTTGTTTGGGAATTTTGATCAGGTTAGTTATGGGGTAAATAGCGGAAATAAATATTCAATTATTATAGAAAGGCCGTATCCTGATGAGATATATGATGTAAGTTTAGTTAATAATCCAGAATATCATTTATTATTTTCAATAGAAGGAAATGGAAGGTTTGATAGATTTGAAACACAAAGATAAAATTGTTAAGGGAAAAGCAGCATTTGAGATTTTACTAGTTCTGAGTATGATATTTATATTTAGTATGAGCAACAATACTTATGCAGAAGAACAAGAATTAGTATGTTGTTCAGAAACTGAAGATGAAAATTTTTGTCAATATGCTGATAAAACTGAATGTAAACCTGGAAGCCAAATATATAATGGAAGATGTGAGAATTTTGATGCTTGTAAAACTGGATGCTGTGACTTAACTAATGTTCCAAGTTTAAATGGACAAGATTCGAAATGTTATACAAATGTTGCTAAGGCAGATTGCAATGCAAAAGGCGGGAATTTTTTAAGTGATTCTAGTTGCAATTATCAGCAATGTAATTCTGGATGTTGTGTTGTTGGCGGAGAGTGTGCATTAACTACAGAAGCCGGATGTAAGTCATTAACAAGCCAATTTCCAGATTTAAATTTAGATTTTAGAAATGATGTAATTATAGAATTTGAATGTTCTGGTGTTTGTGCTGTTAATAAAAATGGCTGCTGTGTAACTCAAGATGAAAATGCAAATAATTGTAATTTTGCAAGTGAACAAGAATGTAATTTAAAAGATGGTTTATTTTATGAAGGAAGAAATTGTGGAGAAGTTCCAAATGGAAAATGTGATGACTGCAAACAAAAAACAAATCTTGGATGCGTTGAAGGATTAAATGATGTTTACTGGTTTGATAGTTGCGGCAATCGTGGAGATATTGTTAAATCAACAGATGTCAGCGCTTTTAATGAACTGAGCGAAACACTTGGCGAGGAAATAAATTCTTTTAATGGAAAATGTGATTTAAATAAAGGATTCAAATGCGGAGAAATTTCTGAGAATGGAGTTAAACATGCTGGATGTGTTTCTTTAAATTGTGTTGACGTATGGGATAATCCAAGAGTTGATGAAGATGGAAGCTGCGGTGATAGAATAAACGATGTTAAACCTAATGATCCTTGTTTTACAGATGATAAATTTGATAGGAATAATCCAAGAAAAAATGGGGAAAGCTGGTGTGAGTATGATGATAATTCTGGGCCTGGCTTAGATTTACCTGGAACAAGGCATTACAGGCATTATTGTGAAAATGGAGTAGAGAAAGTAGATGATTGTGTTGGATATAGAGAAACTATTTGCAGGCAGGCAGAAATAACATTTAGTGATTCTAGTGAAACAATGTCTTATGCGACTTGTGCACCAAACAGGGTAATAAATGAAGTGCAGGATTGTTCTAAATGCATTGATAGAGAATGCTGTCAGAATATTGATAAGAGAGATTGCTTATGGGTTAGTTCTGATAAAGATACAACTAATAAATTATTGAAAGAAGCAGCAGAAAGAAAAAATCAGATTGTTAATAAATATGGAAAAGAAAATGTCAGTGTAGAAATTGAAAGTGATGCTAGCTTAGATAAAAAAGGCTTTTGTGTTCCTTTAGTTCCTCCAGGAAATGCTTTCTGGCAAAGTGAAGGAAATTGCGATGCAGTAAATGCAAATAATGTTTTGAAAAGTGTAAATGTTAAATTTGCAGGTGTTCATGAATGGGATTGTGAATATGGATGCAGGGCTTTAGGAATTAATTTTTTAAAAAGTTCAAATCAAATCTGCAATTCTTATGGTGACTGCGGTGCAAAATATAATCTTGCTGGTGAATGGGGCAAAGGGGGATTTAAGAGAGAGATAAATGGATTTGAAAGATTAGTTAAGGATGATCCCGGGGATGTGCCTGAAAAAGATATGAATTATTTTAAAAAAGAAGAAAAATATGATTTAGCTGCAACTAAAAATCCTGATGGAAAACAATGTGATTCAAATGGTGATGATTGTACAAGAGCTTTAGTTGAGTATGCAAAGAACAATGAATTTTTAAAAGATATAAAAGATTTTAGCAGGTTTAAGAATTACAGGGGTGCATTGAACTTAGGAAAGATTGACAGTGGAAGTCCAAGAAGCGACTTTGGATATGTTGCTGATATATGGACTTTGCATTGGTTTGGGAATATTGCTGGAAAGGTTATTGCCGGGTTGGGTGTTGTTGGTGGTGCATTGGCTTTAGGTGTTGCAATTGCAATAGGCGCTGCTTTTGTTTTACTTACTGCTACAATTGCTGCAGCTGCTTTAGTTGTTATGTCTATTGTATTTTACAAATTTTATGGAACAAGGACTGCAAATGTTGAAGTTAAATGCGGTGGCTGGCAAGCACCTTCTGGTGGAGGAAATTGTAATTTATGTAATGAACCTGGAGAAAGGAAATTTTTTGTTAATGATGAAAATGAATGCTTAGGAGAATATAATAGTGAGACTGGTGAATGTACTGAAAAAATTGATTTAACTGCTAATGGAAAACATTCATGTAATGATTATTTATGCAAAAGTTTAGGAAGCGGGTGTGATACTCTGAATACTGTAGAAGGTGTTAAATGCATTAATATTTGCATTCCTGATAATCCTGAAAATCTGCAGCCTGCTTATATTGCATTAGAAAAAGAATTTGAAGAAAAAAATAAGGAAATGTGTAGGACTAATATCGACGATAATAGCGAATTACGACAATGTGAGACTAGTGTTAATTCGGGTATTGGTTTTAGTAATGGTGGAAAAATAGAGATTAATAATTATATTAAAGCAAATTCTAATTTTAATCTGACTTTTGTAACTTGTAATGATAAAAATTGCAATGAACAAGCATATGCTGACTGCAAATGGGATTATGAGAGAAAACCTTTTGATGAAATGAAGGATTTTATAGAAGGAGGATATTCATTTAAACATACAGTTTCTTTTAAGGCAGGGATTGACTTACTTTCTGGAAGTACAAACAGGATTTTTGTTCAATGCAAAAACAGATGCGGCTTTCCAGATACTCCAAGTTATCCAGACTTAGAGTTTGAATTTAAAGTTGCAACTGCTCCTGAACTTGGTGCTCCAAGGATTATAGAAATTAATCCGAAGAATAATGGTTTTATAGCAAATTCTTTATTAAATATTAATAATACAATGGAAGCTGCTAAATTAGAAATAACTTTAAATGAAATTGCTGAATGTAAATATGATAATTTAAATCTTGATTATGAAAGAATGAAGAATTCTGCAACATGTGTAATAACAAGTGATAATGAACAAAAATGCTTTATTCCTTTATTGAATTTAGTTGAAGGCAATAATAAATTATTTATAAAATGCAAAGATGAAAAAGGAAATTCAAACCAGAATAGTCTGCCTGATGATAATGGGTATAATGTTATCGGCACTAAAGGATTAGTAATTGATTATATGAAATGCAAAAATAATTATGGTGAGGGCTGCGGAGAAATTTTTGATAATAATTTTACTTTAGAAGTTAATACTATTAATGGTGCAGATAATGGAAATGCTAAATGTGGATTTGGAATTGGAAGAGTTGATGTAGCTTTCTTTGAAACCAGTGATGGAGAAAAAAAGACAAGTCTGCATAAACAATTTATTGATAGAAATTCGAATAACGAATTTGAAAGTATTTTCTGTTTAGATGATGCTGGAAATATTGCTAATTCTACAGTAAAATATAAACTTGTAAAAGATAATGAAGCACCAAAAATCAGTAAAATTTATTCTACAGATAAAATGCTTGTTGTTGAAACTACTGAAGAAGCAATTTGTAAATATTCAAATGATAAAATTGGAAAATTAATAGAATATAAAAATTTTGATGTGACTAATGAAGTTGTGCACAGTACTTCAATTGATGAAAATAATTATTTTAAAGTTATATGTAAAGATATATTTGAAAATTCCCAGACTGCTGAAGTTTATTTAGGATAAAAACTATTATAGGAAGATTTATATACATCATTCCCTAATAAGGAATTATATGGATAAAAATAACTATTTAACTCCTCAAGAACAGAAAATCTGGCAATATATTAGAGATAAAGATATAATTGACAATGAATTAATTAAAGATATATTTCCTGAGATAAAAAATAATAAGAGAAATAAAATACTACACAATTTATACAAGAAAGATTATATCAAAAGAGCTCGAAAGAGCTTATACTATAATCCTGAACTGTTAAATGATTATTATAAATTGGCTTTAAGAATAAAAGATGGATACCTAGGATTAAGTTCAGCACTAAAATATTATAATCTGATAGAATATGAAGATTATACCATATTTATAATTACAAAAAAGTATCAAAAAAATGTTAATATAAATGGGACAAAATACAATATAAAATTTATACCACTAAAGGAATTATTCGTGGGCTTTGAAAAGAAAAATAATTTTTATGTCTCAACAATAGAAAAAACAATAATAGATTGCTTCATAAAATCAAGATATGTAAGTTATAGTGTAATTACAAAGGCAATATACGATTCTAATATAGACTGGAAGGAATTTGTAAAACTAATAAAGAAAATAAAAAATAATTCATTAAATCAGAGGCTAGGATATTTATTGGAACTGATGAAAAAAATTACAGGATATAAAATACCTAATTTTGTTCTTGAAACTTTAGAAAAAGGAATAAAGACTCCAATAAAATTATCAAATTTAAAAGGCAAAACAACATATAATCCAAAATGGAAAGTTCAGGATAATATTGGAAGCGAAGAAATATTATCATGGTGGCAATAAAAATGAATATAGAAGAATTGAGGAGAATAGCAGCTAAAGAACAATTATCGTTAAATTATGTAGCGAAAGATGAAATGTTAAGCAAGGTTTTGATATACTTGCAGGAAAATGATAAAATAATATTAAAAGGCGGAACTGCGATAAATAGAGTATACTTAAGGAATAAAAGGCTTTCAGAAGATATTGATTTTGATTTTATATCTAAGAAAAATGTTAAAGAATCATTAATAGATACTAAAGAAATAATGAATAAAATAAAAGATTTTCAAATAGCAAGACCAAGAATAATGAAAGAAACTATAAGATATGATCTTTATTATATTAATCCATTAAATCATAAGGATAAGATAAGGGTAGAATTTAAAATTGTAAAAAAAGCTGAAAATTATGAAAAGAGAATAGTAAATTTTGGATTTGTGCCATTTACAACGTCATTAATTAATGTTTATGACGTAGAGGAACTTATTAAACATAAGGCTGCATATATAGTTAATAGATTAGAAGGTAAAGATTTTTTTGATTTTTATTTCTTATTAGATTTAGAGCATAAAAAAATAGGATTAGACAGGGAAAAATTATTAGAAAGACTAAACTTGGAGGAAAGGAAAATAAAAGAACTAGCAAATACAATAAATCATTACATACCCAGAAATGAAAGACCTAACTGGATTTTATTCTTAGAGGAATTGAAGGATAAAATAAGGAATAAAATTAATTGATAATACAATCTAAAATTTTGGAAAAAATTTGTTTAAAATTTGGATATAATAAAATTTAATAAAAGAAAATCAAAATAGATTATAAAAACATTTATAAATATACTAAAGTAATTTAATTGCATGCAAAAAAGAGGGCAGGTAGCTATTTTCTTTATAATTGGAATAGTGATTATAATTCTTATAGCATTAATCTTTGTTGGAAGAAAAGAATATGGGATAGGAGTTCCTAAAATGCAATTTCTTAATAGCAAATTAGATAATGTGAAAAAAGATTTAACAAATTGTATAGACAAGACTGTCCTTCCTATTATTAAAAAATTTGCAGACCAAGGAGGAGATTTAAATCCTACAAGATCTGTTTTATATCTAAATAGAAGAGTTAAATATTTATGTTATAATATTGAAAATGATAATAAATGTATTAACATTATGCCTCCCTTGAATAGTATGATTAATGATTTAGATCAACAGATTAACGAAGATGTAAAACAATGCCTGAACAAAGATTTAGTTAAAAATGGTTTAGGTTATGATGTTGTTGTTAATGGCGAGCCGAAAACAAATATCGAAATAATTGGTGAAAATTTAGTTGTCAATGTTAATTATGATGTGACATTTGTGAAAAATGAATTTACTAATAAATTAAATGAAGTTTCAAAAGAAGTTAATGTTCCTATTGTGGAATTATATAATGTTGCTCATGATGTTGTAAATTCTCATGCAAAAGATGGATTTTTTGAACAATTATTTTATATGTTAAATAAGAAAGGAGCATATATTGTCAATGTAGATAAGAGTCCAAGTGCTGGAAATGTTGGTGATATAATTTACAGAATAAATGAAAAAGATAGTGATTTCCAATTTTGGTTTGCTATTGAGGGAGATAAATGATCAACAAAAGACATTTGGGATTTCGAAATGGGACTTTTAATTTCAAAACGATTTCTCTATTTCAAATATTTCTGATTATCAGCTTAACTTTTACTTTAAGTTTGAGCTTGAATAGCAAGGATGTTGAAGCTGCTCAAGTATGCTGTCAGAAAACTGTCAATGATGGTTTTTGTGAACAAGTAGAAGAAACTGAATGTGCAAGTGATAGTCAGAGAGCTCCTACTTCATGTGAACAAACAAGTTTTTGCAAGACTGGATGTTGTGCTAGCGGTGATGGATATTGTTATAGTAATTATCCTAAAGCATTATGTGAAAGCAGTGATGTTAATGGTAGATTTAGTTCTGATTCATCTTGCGAAACTGTTAATGAATGCAAGACTGGATGTTGTGTTATTGGTGGACAAGCATCATTTATAACTAAAAGCAGGTGTATTGCTGAAACTGCAAATTTTGGAGATTTAGAAGTTGATTTTAGAGAAAATGTTGAAAATGAACAAGAATGTTTAGATATTGCAAGAACTGCTGAGAAAGGTTGTTGTGTTACTGATTCTGGATGTAATTATGGGGCTAAATCGGAATGCAGTGTGAAAACCACGATAAATGGTACTGGATTTTACAAAGATAAATATTGCAGTCAATTACCAAGTTTATGCAATTGTGCTCCTGCAAATCCGTCTATAAATATTGGAAATATTAGAGGAAGTGGGGATGAAAAATCTACTATGTGTCTTCCTAATGATGATTCTGTTTATTGGAGAGATAGTTGTGGAAATCCCGAAGGAATAAAAGGAGAAAAATGCGATTATGCTAAAGGGACTTTATGCGGTGATAGTAATAATGATGGCAAGGCGACATGTGAGAGTTTAGATTGTAAAGAAGATGGAAGGAATACATTAAAAGAAAAATATTCATTTGATTTTGCTTCTCAAGATCCTGGAAAAATAAGTAATGGTGTTGAGAAAGAAACTATAAAAAATGGTGAAACTTGGTGTCTGTGGGATTATCCTTCAACTGATGCAAGAGATAAATTTTATGGAAAAGATCCTGTTGGTTCTAGACATTATCGTAGTCTGTGTATTAATGGTCAGGAATTAGTTGAACCTTGTGAAGATTTTAGAAAAGAATTTTGTTATAGTAATGATATTTCTATTTTAAGTGATGCTAATAATGAATTTTTAGCTGCAAGATGTTTAAAAAATGACAGGTGGCAGAGTTGTGTAAATGATTGCAATACTGCTGATCCTTTTACTATGAATGCTGAAGATTATAAAAGAGCATTGAAAAAAGACCAAGATTGTTGTGGGAATATAGAAAAAAGAGATTGCCAGTGGGCTGGAAAATGTGTTCCTGCTGTTAAACCTGGTGCTAAATTCTGGGAAGGAGAAGGCGCTGATAGTTGTGGAAAAGCTAATTTAGAATGTAAAGCTGTTTTTGTTTGTTTGGGTTGGGATTCTATTACTGGAAATTGTGACCCTAAGAAAAATTCTGTTGGAAATATTGTTTTAAAATTAGGTTTGCCTGCAGTTGGTGGTGTTGCTGCTATTGCTGTTGGTCCTGTTGGTTGGGCTGCTTTCTTTGGTGGTGCTGCAGGTACTGGTGTTCCATTATTAATTGATGAAATAACTAAAGAAGTTGGAGAAGATACTGGCGGAACATGGCATTTAGTTTCTGGAGGGGAATGTTTTAGCCAAGAATATTTACAATCAGCTAATAATTATTGCAGGAGCATGGGTGATTGTGGTGCTGATACAAATTGGGAAGGAGATGCAACTTTTGATGGTTTTACAAACACTGAATTTGTTAATAGTGAGATAGAAAATGTTCTTAGAGACTTAGGAAGTAAAAAAATAAAAGATAAGATAAAATCTGCTCATCAGAGAGCTGGAAATAAAATTCCTAAAGATGTTGAAGAATTTACATTTAATTTAGAAGAAGATATTCCTGGAAAAATTGATGAACCTAGCTGGGAAAAAGGTGAATGGTTTTTCAATTTTGTAAAAACTAAAGGTGATAATGAAGATAATACTTTAAGATTATTTAGAATTGAGGATGATGGTGCTGCATGGGCTGGAGGATTAATTAGTATATTAGGGACAACTGGTGCTGGTGCTTTGGCTGGTGGACTTGCTGGCGGTGGAAGGGTTGCACTTGCTTCTGCGATTTCTAGTACTCCTGGATTAAATGTTCTTGCTACTATAGGTGGAAAATTATCTACTGAAACTCTTAAACCTTTTGTGAATGTTGAAGCTTATAGAAAAGCTGCAA
>Ga0209343_10005721_pt1 | contig 14980 bp, 11 predicted proteins | sample RifCSPlowO2_02_FD_184026 | JGI IMG/M metagenome (GOLD analysis project Ga0209343, IMG submission 184026) | Groundwater microbial communities from Rifle, Colorado - Rifle CSP2_plank lowO2_0.2 (SPAdes) (version 2) | ecosystem: Environmental > Aquatic > Deep subsurface > Groundwater | place... | reverse complement strand
TTCGACCCATAGCGGCTAGGTCAATAAATAAAGGTCTGCAATGAAAGCGTCACTGATCAATAAACTCGACCTGTTGCAGGATCGTTTCGAAGAGCTGACCGCGCTGCTCGGCGATGCCGAAGTGATAGGCAATCAGACCCGGTTCCGCGCCTATTCCAAGGAATACGCCGAGATCGAGCCGGTGTACCAGGCGTTTCGCGCGTTTCGCAAGGTGCAGGCCGACCTCGAAGGCGCCCAGGCGCTGCTCAAGGACAGCGACCCGGACATGCGCGAGATGGCCGAGGAGGAGGTCGCCGAGGCCAAAGAGCAGCTGATCGAGCTGGAAGCCAGTCTGCAGCGCATGCTGCTGCCCAAAGACCCCAACGATGGGCGTAACGTGTTCCTCGAAGTACGCGCCGGCACCGGTGGCGACGAGGCCGCGATCTTCTCCGGCGACCTGTTCCGCATGTATTCGCGCTATGCCGAGCGCCAGGGCTGGCGGGTCGAGGTGCTGTCGGCCAGCGAAGGCGAGCACGGCGGCTATAAGGAAGTGATAGCCCGGGTCGAGGGCGATAACGTCTACGGCAAACTCAAGTTCGAGTCCGGCGCCCACCGCGTGCAGCGCGTGCCAGAAACCGAGTCCCAGGGCCGCATCCACACCTCGGCCTGCACCGTCGCCGTGCTGCCCGAGCCGGATGAGCAGATGGCCATCGACATCAACCCGGCCGACCTGCGCGTGGACACCTACCGCAGCTCCGGCGCCGGCGGTCAGCACGTCAACACCACCGACTCGGCGATCCGCATCACCCACATCCCCACTGGGACGGTAGTCGAGTGCCAGGAAGAGCGCTCCCAGCACAAGAACCGCGCCAAGGCCATGGCCTGGCTGGCGGCCAAGTTGAAGGACCAGCAGGAAGCCGCCGCGCACAAGGAAATCTCCGATTCGCGCAAATTACTGGTGGGCTCCGGCGACCGCTCCGAGCGCATCCGCACCTACAACTTCCCGCAAGGCCGGGTCACCGATCACCGCATCAACCTGACCCTGTATTCGCTGGACGAAGTGATAGCCGGCGGTGTCGAGGCGATCATTGAGCCGCTGCTGGTCGAGTACCAGGCCGATCAGCTGGCCGCACTGGGCGATTGAGCCGCATTCGGGCTACGGGGCAACTCCCTGTAGGAGCGAGCTTGCTCGCGATGTTTTTCGCTCGTTGATCGCCGGCAGCAGTCGTTCCTTACGGCTAGCTGCATTTCCCTCATCCATGTGGGTCACAAACTGGCTCCTACAAAAAGGCGCTGCACCATGGCCACCATTCAATCCCTGCTGAATGCCTCCGCACTGCCCGACTCGCCCACCCCGCGTCTGGATGCCGAGTTGCTGCTGGCCCACGCCCTGGGCAAGTCGCGCAGTTATCTGCGCACCTGGCCGGAGCGTGAGGTCGAGGCCGAGCGGCTTGAGCGTTTTCAGGCCGCCCTGGCGCGGCGTCAGGCAGGCGAACCGGTGGCTTATATTCTCGGCCAGCAGGGCTTCTGGAGCCTGGAGCTGGAAGTCGCCCCGCACACCCTGATCCCCCGTCCGGATACCGAGCTGCTGGTGGAGACGGCCCTGGCTCTGCTGCCCGCCACGCCCGCCGCGGTGCTGGACCTGGGCACTGGCACCGGCGCCATCGCCCTGGCCCTGGCCAGCGAACGCCCGGCCTGGCAGGTGACGGGCGTGGATCGCGTACCCGAGGCGGTGGACCTGGCCGAACGCAATCGCGCGCGGCTCAAGCTGAGCAACTGCGCTTTCGCCCTGAGCTATTGGTTTAGCGCCCTGGCCGGCCGGCGCTATCGACTGATCGTCAGCAACCCGCCCTATATCGCCGCGGATGATCGCCATCTGGCCGATGGCGATCTGCGTTTCGAGCCGAGCAGCGCCCTGGTCGCAGGCGCTGATGGGCTGGACGATATTCGCCTGATCATTGCCCAGGCGCCGGACTATCTTGAAGCAGGCGGCTGGCTGCTGCTGGAGCATGGTTTCGATCAGGCAGCGGCGGTGCGCGAGCTGCTCAGAGCCCGTGGTTTCGACGCGGTGGAGAGCCGGCGTGACTTGGGCGGCCACGAGCGCATCAGTCTGGGACGCTTCCATTATGAGTGACGCCAAGAGTAGTGCCATGAGTGCGCAGGACATGCTGAGTGACGAGGAGCTGCTGCGCTACAGCCGGCAGATCCTCCTGCAACAGATCGACATCGACGGCCAACTGCGCCTGAAACACAGCCGCGTGCTGATAGTCGGGCTGGGCGGCCTGGGCTCGCCGGTGGCGCTGTATCTGGCCGCCGCCGGGGTGGGCGAGTTGCACCTGGCGGATTTCGATACGGTCGACCTGACCAACCTGCAACGGCAGATCGCCCACGACACCCAGAGCATCGGTCTGAGCAAGGTCGACTCGGCGTCCAAGCGCCTGCTGGCGATCAATCCGCAGCTGCGCCTGCAGGCCCATCGCCAGGCCCTGGACAGCGATTCCCTGGCCGCCGCCGTGGCGGCTGTGGACCTGGTGCTGGATTGCTCGGACAACTTCGCCACCCGCGAGGCGGTGAATGCCGCCTGTGTGGCGGCCAGGGTGCCGCTGGTCAGCGGCGCCGCGATTCGCCTGGAAGGCCAGCTGTCGGTGTTCGATCCACGCCGCGATGACAGTCCCTGCTACCACTGCCTCTACGGCCACGGCAACGAAGCCGAGCTGACCTGCAGCGAAGCCGGGGTGGTCGGCCCGCTGGTGGGCCTGGTGGGCAGCCTGCAGGCGCTGGAAGCCTTGAAGTTGCTGGCGCAGTTCGGCGAACCCCTGGTCGGCCGCCTGCTATTGATCGATGCCCTGGGCAGCCGTTTCCGTGAGTTGCGGGTCAAACGCGATCCGGCGTGTGCAGTCTGTGGCGATGCGTAGGGTGGACATGGCGCCAGCCTTGTCCACCGTTACTATCTGTGTGGTGGACAAGCCTTTGGCATGTCCCCCCTACACCTGAGTGCAGTGGGTAAATATATGAATCAGCCAGACGCGCCCATTGGCGTATTTGACTCCGGCGTCGGCGGGCTGTCGGTGCTGCGCGAGATTCGCGCGCTGCTGCCTAACGAGTCGCTGCTCTATGTGGCCGACAGCGGCCATGTGCCCTACGGCGAGAAGAGCCCGGACTTTATCCGCGAGCGCTGCCGGCTGCTCGCCGAATTCCTGCTCAAGCAGGGCGCCAAGGCCCTGGTACTGGCCTGCAATACCGCCACGGTCGCGGGGGTGGCCGAGCTGCGCGAACTCTATCCGCAGTTGCCGATTATCGGCATGGAGCCAGCGGTCAAACCGGCGGCGGCGGCGACCCAGAGCGGGGTGGTCGGCGTGCTGGCCACCACCGGCACGCTGAAAAGCGCCAAGTTCGCCGCGCTGCTCGACCGTTTCGCCAGCGATGTGCGGGTGATCACTCAGCCTTGTCCCGGGCTGGTCGAACGCATCGAGGCCGGCGAGCTGGACGGCGCCGTCACCCGCGAGCTGCTGCGGGGCTTGGTCGCCCCCTTGCTGGCCGAGGGCTGCGACACCCTGATCCTCGGCTGCACCCATTACCCCTTTATCAAGCCCTTGCTGCGCAGCCTGGTGCCGGACTCGGTCAGCCTGATCGACACCGGCGCGGCTGTGGCCCGGCAACTGCAGCGCCTGCTGGCCGAGCGCGATCTGCTGGCCACGGGTTCGGCGCAGCCCGCGCGCTTCTGGTCCAGTGGCGAACCCATGGCGATGCAGCGGGTGCTGCCGTTGCTCTGGGGCGAGGCGGCGGCGGTTCGCGCCCTGTAGTGCGCGCCGCCGTGGGTAATTTAGCCATCCCCCCCCGGCTTTCCCATTGCGCAAAGGTTCCTATACTCACAGGCAGTAACGCAGCACTGTCGTTAATGGGTGGAAAAGGATAATTGCCATGAACAAAGTTGTGACCTTGGCTGCGCTTGCAGCCTTATCCCTGGGGCAGATGGCCGCCGTACGGGCCGCAGATATGAGCTTCGCCATTGGCCAGTCGAGTGAGTCGACCATGGTCTATCGCCTGGGGGCTCAGTTCGATTTCAATCGCAGCTGGTTCGAGACAGATGTGGGACGGCTAACCGGCTACTGGGACGCCGGTTATACCTTCTGGGACGGCGACGACACCTCCAGCAACCACAGCCTGTCCGTTACTCCGGTCTTCGTTTACGAGTTTGCCGGCGGCAACGTCAAACCCTATATCGAGGCCGGCATAGGCGTGGCGGCCTTTGCCCACACCGAGCTCGAGGACAGGGACCTGGGCTCGTCCTTGCAGTTCGAAGACCGCCTCGGCTTCGGCCTGCGTTTTGCCGGCCAGGAAGTCGGCCTGCGCGCGCTGCACTATTCCAATGCCGGGCTGAAGCAGCCGAACGATGGCGTCGAGGCTTATACCCTGCATTACCGTATTAGTTTCTAGGTCATAGGGTGTCGATAAAAACCGGATCGCGATCCGGTTTTTTTCTGTCTGCGTTTTTTTTACGCCACTGTCTAGTGATCAGCAGTGCGAAGGGTGGGTGGCGCAGAGCCGGGATTGAACATCTACCGTGGAAGTTGTGCGCCACGTAACCCACCAAGCGGTGATTGGCCTGCCCGCCTGGTGGGTTACGGCGCAACTGGCTACGCATCAGCAGATAGCCCGTGCTTATGCGCAATCCCCATGGATGGGGTGAATGCCGCAAGCCCGCCGGGAGCGGGCGCGGCCTAACCCACCCTTCGAATTACCTGCCCTGTAGTCAGGCGAATGTTCCTGTGTTCGCGCCAGCGATCGAGTAGTGCGAGCAGTGCCAGCAAGCCCAGGGCATACCAGGCGTCCGCGCCGAGCATCAGCAGCACCAGCACGCACAGCAGGGCGCTAAAGCCGGCCAGCCAGCGCCAGATGCCGCGCAGCAGCACCCAGCCGGCGGCCATGCTGAGGAGGTAGATGACCACGAAGTTGCCGTTGGCGTAGCGGATCAGGTCGTCCACCGTGAGGTCGAGCAGGCCGGCCAGGCTGACGCACAGGGCGCAGCTCAGCACCACCAGCAGCAGGGCGCGGGCCGGTACGCCGTGCTTGTTGCGCTGAGCCAGGCTGGCCGGTAGTTTGCCCTCGTCGGCCAGGCTCCAGATCAGCCGGGCGAAGCCCTGCATATAGACGTTCATCGAGGCGAAGCAGGCCAGATAGCCGACTATGGCCGCCAGCCAGCGCGCCTTCTCGCCCAGCAGCAGGTCGAGCATGCGCGGCAAGGACGCCGCATCGCTCTGCACATCGCCGTAGGCCTGGAAACTCAGCACCGCCACCGAGCAGGCCCAGTACACCAGGCCGGCCAGCAGCACGCCGAACAGCAGGGCCAGGGGGAAGTCGCGCTCGGGGTGCTTGAACTCCTCGCCCATATGGGTAAAGGCCTCGATGCCGACAAAGCACCAGAACATCACCCCCAGCGCCGCCGGCAGCAAGTGCCAGGAACCCTGGATGGGCGGCAGCAGCGGCTGGCTGCTGATGGGCAGGTCGCCGACCCACCAGATCAGCGCGATGGTGCCGATAATCGCCATGGCGATAGCGCCCTGGATCAGCCCGGAAGCCTTGGCCGGACGCTGGCCGAGCAGCAGTATGGCGGCTAGGGTGGCCAGCTGGATCGCCAGGGCTTGGCCAGGGCTGAGGTCGAATAGCGCTTGCCAGAAACCGCTGGCGATATTCAGCGCCGCCGGCAGACCCACCGGCAGCACGGCGAGAAACAGCCACGCGCTAAGGCGCTCCATGCGTGCACCGAAGGCGCGGCCGATCAGGTGCGGCGCGCCGCCGGCGTGGGGGAAGTGGCGGCCCAGCTGGGCAAAGGTAAAGGCCACCGGCAGCACCAGGGCGATCAGCAGCATCCAGGCCCACAGCGAGGCCGCACCAGCGGCCGTGGCGGCCAGCGCCGGCACCACGAAAATCCCGGTGCCGAGCAGCGAGGTGCTCAGCAGACCTATGCCTTGCAGCAGGCCCAGTTCTTGGTTCAGACGGCTCATGTTGTATGCTCTGCGGTTTCGTTCGCCATGTTAAATCGCCCACCTGCTGCAGGCTGCTGGCGAAGCGTCGGCTTTGACCGACGATCTGGCGCAATTGCCCGTCAAATTGCCTTTTGCCCGAGAGTTGCCGTGGACAAGTTCGATCAGCAGATACTCGCCCTGTTGCGCGCCGATGCACGCTTAGCCGTCAGCCAGATTGCCCGCGAGGTCAACCTGTCGCGCTCGGCGGTCAGCGAGCGCATTCGTCAGCTGGAGCACGGCGGCATCATCAGCGGCTACCACGCCCAGGTGGCGGCGCCGGGCGATGCCGGGATCAAGGCCTATCTGGAGCTGTTCTACCAGGGCGGGCGCTGCGAGCACTATGTCGAGCTGATGCGTGTGTACCCCGAGGTGCGCCGTTGCAGCGGCATCAGCGGCGAGACCGACATGCTGGTGTCCATCGAGGCGCCGTCCATGCAGCGCTTCAGCGAGATACGCGGGGAGATCGAGAACTTCCCTGGCATGCAGAAGGTAAAGACCCATATGGTGGTCAAGGACTGGTCGATGTGAGCCGGCCCATGCGCATTCTGCATAGCTCCGACTGGCATCTGGGCCAGCACTTTATGGGCAAGACCCGCCAGGCCGAACACCAGGCCTTCTGCGCCTGGCTGATCGAGCAGGCGCGGGTGCATGGGGTCGATGCCGTGCTGATCGCCGGCGATATCTTCGACACCGGCGCGCCGCCCAGCTACGCCCGCGAGCAGTACAACCGCTTTATAGTCGAGCTGCGCGGCACGGGCTGCGAGCTGGTGGTGCTGGGCGGCAATCATGATTCGGTGGCCATGCTCGGTGAGAGCAAGACGCTGTTGGCCCAGCTCGGCACCCGGGTAATCCCCGGAGTCTGCGAGAATCTCGATGAGCAGCTGCTGGTGCTGCATCAGCGTGACGGCCAGCCTGGCGCGCTGCTCTGCGGCATCCCCTTTATCCGCCCGCGCGATGTGCTGCAGAGCCAGGCCGGGCAGAGCGCCCAGGATAAGCAGCAATCGCTGCAACAGGCGATCGCCCAGCACTACCAGGACCTCCATGCCCTGGCGGTCGCCAAACGCGCCGAGCTGGGCGATGAGCTGCCGATTATCGCCACCGGCCATCTGACCACGGTCGGGGCCAGCGCCAGCGATTCGGTGCGCGAGATCTATGTCGGCAGCCTGGAGGCCTTCCCCACCAGCGCTTTTCCGCCTGCGGCCTATATCGCCCTGGGGCATATCCACCGGCCGCAGAAGGTCGGCGGCCTGGAACATATCCGCTACTGCGGCTCGCCCATTCCCCTGAGCTTCGATGAAGCCAAACAGCAGAAAGAGGTGCTGCTGGTCGAGCTGGATGCCAGCGGCTTGCGCGGCATCCAGGCATTGCCGGTGCCGCGTTTTCAGCCGCTGCTGTCGCTGCGTGGCTCGCTAAAAGAGCTGGAAGTCCAGATCAAGCAGGCCGCCGAGCAGGGCAGCGCCGAGCAACCGGTATGGCTGGAGGTGCTGGTCGGCACCGACGATTATTTGAGCGACTTGCAGCTGCGCATCGCCGCCCTGTGCGAGGGTCTGCCGGTGGAGGTGCTGCGTATTCGCCGCGAACGCGGCACGGCCAGCACCAGCCTGCAGGGCCAGGCCAGGGAAACCCTGGATGAGTTGAGCGTGGAGCAGGTGTTCGCCCAACGCCTGGGCAGCGAAAGCCTGGAGGATGCCGAACAGCTTCGCTTGCTGGGGCTTTATCAGCAGGTGGTGAGTGAACTGCGCGAGGAGCAGCTGTGAAGATCCTTAGCCTGCGCCTGAAAAACCTCAACTCGCTAAAGGGCGAATGGAAGATCGACTTTCGCGCCGAGCCGTTCAAGGACAACGGCCTGTTCGCCATCACCGGGCCCACCGGCGCCGGCAAGACCACATTGCTCGACGCCATCTGCCTGGCCCTGTATCACCGCACCCCGCGCATGAATACGGTGTCGGCCAGCGCCAACGAACTGATGACGCGGCATACCGCCGACTGCCTGGCCGAGGTCGAGTTCGAGGTCAAGGGCGTCGCTTACCGCGCTTTCTGGAGCCAGCGCCGCGCCCGCGACAAGGCCGACGGCGCGCTGCAGGCGCCCAAGGTGGAACTGGCCGATGCCAGCGGCCAGATACTGACCGACAAGATCAACGAGAAGCTGCGCGAGACCGAGCGCCTGACTGGCCTGGACTTCGAGCGCTTTACCAAGTCCATGCTGCTGGCTCAGGGCGGTTTCGCCGCCTTTCTCGAGGCAGGCGCCAATCAGCGCGCCGAGTTGCTGGAAGAGCTGACTGGCACCGATATCTACGGGCAGATTTCCCAGCGGGTGTTCGAGCAGTGCCGCGAGGTCAAGGTCGTCCTCGACCAGTTGCGCGCCAAGGCCGAAGGCGTCGAACTATTGAGCGAGGCGCAGCGCCTGGAACTGCAGGGCGAGGTCGAGCAGCTGGGCGGCGAAGAGGCTCGCTTGGCTGCTGAGCAAATCGAGCTGCAACGCCAGCGCCAGTGGCGCGAGGACCTGAGCAAGGCCCAGGCCCAGCTGCATAGCACTGGCCTGGCCGAACAGGCTGCGCTACATGAGTCAGAGGCGGCCCAGCCGCAGTTGGCGCAACTGGCCGCCAGCGAGCCGGCGCTGCGTTTGCAGCCGCTGCACCATGACTGGCAGCAGGCCCGCCAGAGCCTGACGCAGACCGAGCAGGGCCTGCAGCACAATGCCGCCGAGCAGCGTCAGGTTGAACAGAATATTGCCGAGCAGACCTGGCAGGCCCGAGAACTCAGTGCCTTGCAGCTTGCCGCTGGCCAGGCGCAACGTCAGCAGCTGGCCGAGCGCCTGCAGCAGTTGCAGCAGCAATTGGCGGCGCAGCCGCAGCATGGCCAGTTGGGTGAGCATCTGGGCAGCTGGGGCGAGCAGCTAAAGGCACGTCAGCAGCTGGCCGGGGAAATCGCCCAGCTGCAACTGAGCCAGCAGCAACTAGAGCAGGACGTCGCGGCCCTGCAGGCGCAACTCGGCCGGCAGGGCGAGCAGCTCGGCGCCGAGCAGAACCGCCTGCAGCAGGCCCGCGAGCAGGAAGACGCCGCGCAGCAGCAACAGCGTGCGCTGCTGGCCGGGCGCAGCGAGGCGGCCTTGCGCGAGCGCTGGCAGCAGCTGCATATCCAGGGCGGTCTGCTGGCTCAGCTGGGCGAGTTGGCCACGACCCGGCAGCGTCTGACTGCCGAGCAGACGCAGTTGGCCAGCGCTCTGACGCTGTTGCGCGAGCAGCATCAAGCCAAGGGCACCGAGGTGGCGCAATTGCGCCTGAGCTACAAGGACCTGCAGCAACAGGTGCAGGCCCAGGAGAAACTGCTGGAGCAGGAACAACGCATCCAGGCCCTCGAGGCCCATCGCGCCCAGCTGCAGCCCGGCGAGGCCTGCCCGCTGTGCGGCTCCGCTACGCATCCGGCCATCAGCGCCTACCAGGCCCTGGATGTCTCGGCCACCAAGGCCTTGCTCGACAGCAAACGCGCCGAGCTGGAGGCCCTGGCCGAGCGAGGCCGGCAACTGGCCGGCGAGCTGGAGAAGCTGGCCGCGCGCCTGGAGCAGCAGGAGCAGCAGCTTGAGCGGGATCGGCAGATCCAGACCGAGCAGGGCGAGCGCTGGCAGGCGCTCAGTGCGCAGCTGCAAAGCCCAGTGGCCGATGCCGTTGCCCTGGCTGAACAGCAGGCGCAGCAGAGCGGTGAGCTTGAGCAACTGCAGCAGTGCCTCGGGCAGTTGCAACAGCTCAACACCAGCCTTGAACAGCGCCAGCAGGCGCGGCTGGGGCTGCAGCAGCGGTGCACCGAGCTGGAACAGCAGCAGGCGCTAGGCCGCCTGCAATTGCAGCAACGCCAGGAGCAGAGCGCGCAAGGCCAATTGCGCCTGCAGCAGTTGCTGGAGGTTGCACGCGAGCGCACGGACAGCCTGAGTCAGGCCCTGGCCAGCTTCGGCTATCAGCTTCCGGAGGACGGTAGCGTCTGGCTGGCCGAGCGCCAGGCAGAGTGGCAGCGCTGGCAGCAGAACCAGGAGCAGTGCCAGCGGCTGGAACGCGAACTGAGCGAGCTGGAGCACGGCCTGCAGACCGCTGTTCAGCTCGCTCAGCTCTGGCAACAGCGCTGGAGTGCGCTGGGCCTGGCCGAGCCGCCGGCCTTGTCTAAGCCAGCTAATGCTCAGGCGGCCTTGCAACAGGCGCTTGTTCAACTGGAAGAGGCGCAGCGCCGTCAGCAGCAGCTGGCAGGTAGCCGCCAGGCGCTGGCCAGCCGCCTGCAGGATGAACAGCTGCGCCTGCAACAGGCCGAGCAGCAGTGGACGGCAACCCTGGCGGCCAGCCCCTTTGCCGATCAGGCGGCCTTTCTAGCCGCCCTGTTGGATGACCAGCAGCGTCAGCAGTTGGGCGAATTGCAGGCGCGCCTGACTAAAGCCCTGAGTGATGCCCAGGCGCTCAAGGCCGCCGCCGCGCGGCAGCTGGCCGCCTTGCAGGCCGTGCCGGCGACAGCACTCGGCCGCGAGCAGCTGGACGAACAGCTGCTCGCCCTCAGCGCCCAGCTAAAAGCTCTGAGCGAGCGTCAGGGCGAAATCCGCGCCCAGCTGCAGGGCGATGACGCCCGCCGCCAGGGTCAGCAGAGCCTGTTCGCCGCGATCAGCATCAAACAGGGCGAGTACGACCTGTGGCAACAGCTCAACAGCCTGATCGGCTCGGCCGATGGCGCCAAGTACCGCAAGTTCGCCCAGGGCCTGACCCTGGAGCATCTGGTCTATCTGGCCAACCAGCAGCTCGAACGCCTGCATGGCCGCTACCAGTTGGCGCGGCGCAGCAGTGGCGAGCTGGAGTTGGAGGTGATCGACACCTGGCAGGCCGATGCGGCGCGTGACACCAAGACCCTGTCCGGCGGCGAGAGCTTTCTGGTCAGCCTGGCCCTGGCCCTGGCGCTGTCCGATCTGGTCAGCCACAAGACCAGCATCGACTCGCTGTTTCTCGACGAAGGCTTCGGCACCCTGGACGGCGAAACCCTGGAGGTGGCCCTGGATGCGCTGGATAACCTCAACGCAAGCGGCAAGATGATCGGGGTGATCAGCCATGTGGAGGCGATGAAGGAGCGCATCCCGGTGCAGCTCAAGGTGCACAAGGGCGTGGGCCTGGGCTATAGCGGCCTGGATAGGCGCTTTGCCGTGCCGGCTTAAGCCATTGCTCCAGCGCTAAGCCTGGCGCGGCCGGTTAGTACATCTTGTCGACCGGCACGGCCTTGCCGCCCTGGATGCGGGTGAGGAAGACCGCATCCGAGCCTTGGTGGTCGGTGGGCGAGAACGCCACCTTGAAACCGCCGAGGTCGCTGTGCAGGGCTTCCAGGGCGCTGGTCAGCTTCACCCGCGTGGGCTGGGCGCCGGCCTGGCGCAGCGCCTGGACGAAAATCATCGCGCCGAGATAGCCCTCCAGCGAGGTGTAGCCAATATCGGCGGGCCTGACATCGTGCAGGTAGCGGCCGACCACGGCCACCGAGGCGTCGTGGGGCGCCGGCACCACCTGGGTGATATAGACCCCATCGCCGTCGGCCCCGGCGGCGGCAATAAAGTTATCGGTGCCGATAAAGGACACGGTAAGGAAGCGCGCCGTCATGCCCGTGGCCTTGGCCTGTTTGATCGCGGCGGCCAGTTGCTGGTAGGTGCCGACAAAGACTATGGCTTCGGGTTGCTGCAGTTGCAGGCTGTGCACCGCGTCCGCCACCTCCAGCGAATTGCGCAGGATGCGCGCCTCGGCCTGGATCTGCAGGCCGCGCTGGTGCAAGGCCCCGGCGAGGCCGCCCTTGACCGACTCGCCGAAGGAGTCGTCCTGCATCAGCAGGGCGATTTTGCTCAGACCGAGATCCTCGGTCATGCGCTCAACCAGCTCTTCGGTTTCATCGAAGTAGGAGGCGCGGATATTGAACACCCAGGGCTTGGCCGGGGTGCGCAGGAAGTCGGCGCCGGTAAAGGGAAACAGGTAAGGCACCTGCGCGGCCATGGCAATCGGCATGGCCGCGCGGGAGGTGGGTGTGCCCACGTAACCGAGCAGGGCAAACACCTGGTCGGTGTGGATCAGCGCTTCGGTCTGCGCCGCCGTGCGCGCCGGTTCGTAGCCATCGTCTCTGCTGATCAGGCGGATCTTGCGGCCGTGCACCCCGCCGGCGGCATTGACCCGGGCGAAATAGGCCTTGGCTCCGACCAGCATGCCAAAGCCCAGGCCGGCGGCCGGGCCGCTCTGCGCGTTGGCCATGCCGACGCGGACTTCGCTGGGGCTCACCCCGCGTTCGGCCCACGCCGGCATGCCAGGCAGCAGCAGGCAGGCAGTGACAGCGAGGCAACGCAGCAGCTGTCGGGGCATTGCGAACTCCTTGGCAGGTGCATGGGGCTGCCGGGCAGCCCGGTGGATTTCTTGTCAGAGGCGCCCACCTGAGCCTGGCGCTGGGTGAATTCTGCTGCGCGATGATGCGCAACGGCTCGCAGTTGTCAATTACAGCCGGGAATGCTGCGGGGCGCTCGGTCATGGCGATAGCACCGCACTACCAGCGCACTGCTGTGGATGAAATGCCATCAATGTTTCATTAAAGCGTCATTCTTCGGGTGAAGACTGCTGCGGGTTTGTTCAATTCCCTGTCTTCGCATAAGGATAGTTGCTGTGCTGCGAATCCCTACTTTTTGTGCGCTCTTCGCCCTGGCTCCCCTGGCCATGGCCCTGGAGCTGAAACCCCTGGCGCTCTACCAGAGCGGTTTCCCGCTCGGCACCGAGATAGTCCATGCGCAGGCTTCGAGCATGCGCGTGATAGTGTCCAATAGCGCCGAGGGCCTGGTGGATATACTGCAACTGGACCCGGCCAAGGGCCTGCAGCGCATCGCCCGGCACAGCCTGGTGGCCGAGGGCGCGGGGGAAATTACCTCGGCGGCTTTCCACCCCAGCGCGGATATGTTCGCGGTCTGCGTGCGTGACCGCGATGGCCTGAAAAATGGCCGGGTCGAGTTCCGCGCGGCGGCCGACGGCAAGCTGTTGAAGACCGTGGAGATCGGCATCTGGCCGGACAGCCTGGCGTTCTCGCCCCAGGGTGACTTCGTCGTGGTGGCCAACGAAGGTGAAGGCTATGTGCGCGACGGCGAGGGCTTTCGCAGCGGCGAGGGCTCGATCAGCCTGATCGACCTGCGCGGCGGGGTGGCCGCAGCCCAGCACAGCCTGATCGGCCTGCCGGATCTGGCTGGCGTCGAAGGCGCCACCCAGGCCGAACACCAGCGTTTGCTGGAGCGCCTGATCGATGGCGAAGAGTTGAAAGTTCCCTTCGGCACCAGCCCCGAGCATATCGAGCCGGAATACGTGACCTTTAGCCCGGACGGCGCGCGCGCCTATGTCAGTCTGCAGGAAAACAACGCCATTGCCGTGATCGACATGCGGCAAGGCAAGCTGGATCAGGTCTTCGGCCTGGGCACTGTGCGGCATGCCGCGGATATTCTGGATGACGGCAAGTACGGCGCTGGTGCCGAGCTGTTCGCCCTGCGCGAGCCGGACGCCCTGGCGGTCAGCGCCGATGGCCGCTACCTGATCAGCGCCGACGAAGGCGATAGCGACCCGAAAATCGCCAAGACCAAGGCCGGCCTGCCCAGCGGCGGCGGACGCACGGTCAGCGTGTTCGATGCGCAGAGCGGCAAACTGCTCGGCGATACCGGCAGCCAACTCGATCAGATGGCCGCGCAAGCCGGCGTTTACCCGGACCTGCGCAGCCCCAACAAGGGCAGCGAGCCGGAAGGCGTGGTGAGTTTCGATGCCTTCGGCAAGCGCCTGGTGGTCGCCACCCTGGAGCGCGCCGATGCCCTGGCCCTGATCGATCTGGATCAGCCGGCGCAGCCCAAGGTGCTGCAGGTGGTGGGCGCAGGCGAGGGCGCGGGTTCCGGTAACCTGGCTCCGGAAGGCCTGGCCCATGTCGAGCATGACGGTCGGCATTTCCTGGTCACCGGCCTGGAGAAGAGCGGCAACGTCGCCCTGTTCGAACTGCTCGAGTAAGGCTGTTGCCGGCCAGACGCGCTGCATGCGCCTGGTCAGTCGCTGCTACAGCCTGCCAGTGGTGCCGGCTTTTTTCTTGGCTATGCCCCAACTGTGTGTTGCATAGGTGATAAGCCGTAGGTTGGGTTGAGGAGCAAAGCGACGAAGCCCAACGAGTCATGCCACCGCTTGTTGGGCTTCACTGCGCTCAGCGCCAACCTACCCGCGTGCTCCCGATCACCCCAATACAGGCTGTCGCAAGCCAAACCCAGGTCAAGCACTTCCGCCAACGCCTCTGCAACACATGGCTGGGCCAGAGCCATTTTCTTTATTGCCTGTTCCCCGCCAGCGTCAGCCCCTTTAGAGTGCTGCAGCGCAATCGCGCGCTAGTGACATGGGGGTGGCAGCAGCATGACCTTGTGGGTCGTTTCAACTCTATTTGTACTGACCTACCTGGGCATGGCCGCCGGTGGTATTCGCGGCCTGCGCGTCGATCGCAGCTGGATCGCCGCTTGCGCCGCCGTTCTGTTGCTGGTCACGGGGGCGCAGTCGCCCGGCGAGGCGGCCAGCCAGCTGGATGCCGGCGCGCTGTTGCTGCTGTTGGCGCTGATGCTGATTTCCGCGCAGTTCGACTTTTCCGGTGTGTATGCCTGGCTGAATGAGCGGCTCAGCCACCATGCCCAGCGCCCGGCGTTGCTGCTGTTGGGTGTGGTGCTGCTCGGCGGCCTGCTCTCGGCGCTGCTGGTCAACGATATAGTCGCCTTCGCCCTGACCCCGTTGCTGTGTCACAGCCTGCTGGCGCGCGGCCTCGATCCGCGGCCCTTTCTGCTGGCCCTGGCGCTGTCGTGCAATGCCGGATCGAGCGCCAGCCTGATCGGCAACCCGCAGAACATTCTGATCGGCCAGGCTGGTGGCCTGGATTTCTGGGCATTCAGCGCTATCGCCGGGCCGCCGGCGCTGGCCGCCTTGGCCATCACC